>JAEAMF010000758.1_pt1 | contig 32443 bp, 33 predicted proteins | sample 8958721 | NCBI WGS metagenome assembly JAEAMF01 (sample SAMN16933255, study PRJNA681124) | bioreactor sludge metagenome | isolation source: anaerobic bioreactor treating anionic surfactant - SDBS | place: India: Bengaluru | collected 2019-02-28 | reverse complement strand
GGGTGGGTCAGTTTGAGATGGAAATGGCGGGTCAGTTTTGCGTGGAAATTAACAAGCACCTCTCCTTGGCGGCGCAACAACAGACTCAGCAAGCTGAACTCCTTGGCTGTCAGCTCTAGGCGTTGTCCGGCGCGTGTAGCACGGCGACGAATCAAGTCCAGCTCCAAGTCTTCCAACCGCAATGTTGTCGCCTCTGCGGCTGCTTGTGGTGCACTGGTACCGCTGGCACCGTTACTGCGTCGCAGTAGCACATGCAGTCTCGCCACCAACTCTGAAAACGCAAATGGTTTGACGAGGTAATCATCAGCCCCTTCCTGCAAGCCCCTAACCCGGTCTTCCACCTGACCGCGAGCCGTCAGCATTAGCACCGGTGTTTGCTTTGTTTGCCTAAGGGCTGCAAGCACTGCTAACCCATCAATGCCGGGCAGCATTCCATCGAGCACGATAAGGTCGTAGTCCAGCTCGGAGGCCAAGTGCAGGCCATCCACGCCGTTATGTGCGACATCAACCACAAAGCCCTCTTCCGCTAAGCCCTTTGCAAGGTAGTCAGCGAGCTTGATTTCGTCTTCTACGACCAGAATTTTCATGGCTTCAATTCTGGAATAAACCTGCTGATTTTGAAGATGACATATTTGTCATCTGGCTGTCAGGATGGTGAGGGGAACGGTTTTTTAGAGTGACGGCGCCCAACCCTTTTTACATGATTCACACGGGCACTACAACGCCCGGCAGATGATGGATCTTGCTCGGGCAGGAGTTCCATCAATGATTTCTTTGTCGTCTCATCACACCGGTAAACCTGCCGATGTGCTGCGGTTTGCTGTACTGCTGGTCAGTGTGGGTCTGTCGAGTATGGCGAGCTTTGCTCAGGACAGGTCTGACACCGTCACCGCGGCACCCTTGACCCTGAATATGGCCGTCTCACAGGCACTTGAGCAACACCCTCGCTTACGGGCTGCGCAGCGAGGTCTGGACGCCAGCGAAGGAGCTGTGCTGCAAAGCCGTGCACGCCCTAATCCCGAGTTGTCGTATTCGCAAGAAGACACACGAAGTGCCACTCGCACATCTACCGTCCAATGGAACCAGACCTTAGAGATTGGGGGAAAGCGGGCAGCGCGTATGCGTGCTGCAGAGAAGGGCCGCAACGTTGCTCAAGCAGAGTTAGTCGCGGAGAAAGCTAACTTAGTCGCCGATGTTCGGATGGCTTTCATGGGCTTGCTAGCTGCACAAAAGCGCAGTGACTTAGCAACACAGACATTGGACATTGCCCGTAGCGCTCGGGAGGCTGCAGCCAAACGAGTGGCTGCAGGCAAGGCTGCTCCTTTAGAGGAAAACCGAGCTCTTGTGGCTGAGTCCAGCGCACAACTGGAGCAAGCCCAAGCCCAAGCTGCACAGCGCGTAGCACGTCAACAAATGCAGGCTTTCATGGGAGGTGCTGACCAAACCTTTGGTGACGCACAAGGTGTGTTGGATGCCTTACCTGAAGTGCCCAATGCATTGGCTTTGCAGGAGGGCTTAGAGCAAGCTCCGGCTCTGCTTCAGGCCCGTTCCACATTGGAACAAAACCGCGCTACGGCCGATTTGGAGAGCGCGAAGCGAATGCCCGATCCCACGGTGAGCCTGGGGGTGAAACGGGCACAAGAAATGGCGCGCAATCAAATCGTTTTTGGTGTCTCCATCCCGATTCCACTGCTAGACAGCAACCGTGGCAATCAATTGCAGGCCTTGCGCTTAGCAGACCAAGCCGAAGACCGGATGTTGGCAACGCGGTTGGAGCTTCAGACCCAACTCTACGCCGCACGCGAAGCCCTGGAGTCAAGCCGAAAGCAAGCGATGCAGTTGTCATCGCAGGTGCTGCCCACTGCGCAGGCAGCCTACGAAGCCGCCAGCAAGGGCTTTGTGCTCGGCAAATTCGGATACCTCGATGTACTGGATGCCCAGAGATCCTGGTTTGAGGTCCGCAACCAGTATCTGGATCAGCTGCTAGCCACTCATCGCGCCGCTGCCGACATCGACCGCCTTTTGGGCATTACCTCTGGCCAGTAATTTCTTGTCCCTCCATCACCATGAACGAAAAAAAAATCTCCCCTTTGGGGCCACGCCGCACGCGTGTGGCCATCGCGGCTATTTTGGCAATCGGCACACTTTCTGCAGTGCTGATTTTGCGCAGTGGACCGAACAGTGAGAGTGCCGGAGCCGGTTCCGGCGGTCATGGCCACTCAGAGACCGCTGGTCACGCTGATACGGAGCATCATGGCTCCAAAAAGGATACAGACCATAAAGACGAAGATGGACATGCAGACGGCGAGCACCACGACGAGAAGAGTGAGGGCAAAGCTAAGCCTCAGGAAAAGGCAGAGCATGACGAAGATGAGGGGCTGATTCCAATGGACGCGCAGCGCATCGAGGCAGCGGGAGTGCGTCTAAGTGAAGCTGGCTCGGTGACTGTGAGCACGGTGCTGCAGTTGCCAGGTGAGATCCGATTCAACGAAGACCGTACTGCCCACGTTGTGCCCCGAGTAGCTGGAGTGGTCGAATCTGTGCCAGTGAACCTGGGCCAGGCGGTTAAGAAGGGCCAACTGCTGGCGGTTCTTAGCAGTGCCACAGTATCCGAACAGCGCAGTGAGCTGCAGGCTGCGAGCCAGCGCCTTGCATTAGCTCGCACCACCTACACCCGCGAGCAACAACTGTGGAAAGACAAGGTCTCTGCTGAGCAAGATTATCTGCAGGCTCAGCAGGCCCTCCGCGAAGCCGAAATTTCCGTATCCAATGCGCAGCAGAAGCTGGCGGCGACTGGAACAGGAGTTGGTGGAGGAGCTCTCAATCGCTTCGAGCTTCGTGCCCCATTCGACGGTGTGGTCGTCGAAAAGCACCTGGCCGTGGGCGAAGCTGTGCAGGACACCACGCAGATCTTCACCATCTCTGATTTGAGCTCTGTTTGGGCTGAGATGCGAGTTGCAGCCAACGATTTGCCTGCCGTACGAGTTGGAGAGAAGGCCACTGTTAAAGCTACGGCCTTTGCCTCCTCTGCTACAGGTAATGTTGCCTATGTAGGAGCCCTAATCGGCCAGGAAACCCGAACGGCCCCCGCACGTATCACACTGCCTAACCCTGAGGGTGTTTGGCGACCGGGCCTGTTCGTGAATGTTGAGCTCACAGCCTCCTCCCAACAGGTGCCGCTTGCCGTAGTCAATTCGGCCATCCAGCGCATGGAAGGTCAGCAGACGGTGGTCTTTGTTCCCGCGCAGGGAGGATTCCGAGCGCAGCCTGTGAAGCTTGGCCGTACCGATACCCAACACACAGAAATCCTTGAAGGCCTGAAACCGGGCCAGCCCTATGTGGCCGCTGGCAGCTTCATGCTCAAGGCCGAACTGGGCAAGTCTACGGCTGAGCACGCCCACTGAGCAAAGGCACTACATGTTTGAACGCATTATTCGTTTTGCCATCGAGCAGCGCTGGCTGGTCATGGTCGCCGTGTTGGCCATGGCGGCTCTCGGTGTCTACAACTACCAGCGGCTGGCAATTGATGCTGTGCCCGACATCACAAATGTCCAAGTTCAGATCAACACCCAGGCGAGTGGCTACTCTCCACTAGAAACCGAACAGCGGGTCACCTATCCCATTGAAACGGTAATGACAGGTCTGCCAAATTTGGAGCAGACTCGCTCACTGTCGCGCTATGGCCTGTCCCAGGTCACTGTGGTCTTTAAGGATGGCACAGACATCTATTTCGCTCGACAGCTGGTCAATGAACGCATCCAACAGGCTCGCGACAGCTTGCCTGCGGGTGTAACGCCAACGTTGGGGCCGATCTCTACAGGCTTGGGTGAGATCTACCTGTGGACCGTTGAAGCGGAAGATGGCGCAAAGAAGGCTGACGGCACACCGTACACGCCGATGGATCTGCGCGAAATTCAAGATTGGGTGATCAAACCTCAGCTCCGAAATGTGCCTGGCGTCACCGAGATCAACTCGATCGGTGGTTTCGCCAAGGAATACCTGGTTTCACCGCGGCCTGAGCAATTAGCGGCCTACGGCTTCACGCTGGCGGACCTTGTGACGGCTTTGGAGCGCAACAACACCAACGTCGGTGCGGGCTACATTGAACGCCAAGGTGAGCAGTACCTGATACGAGCGCCGGGTCAGGTCAAGGGCATAGCTGATATTCGCGAAGTCATTGTTGGGTCAGCCCAAGGGCAGCCAATCCGCATCCGCGACTTGGCTGAAGTGGGCCTTGGTCGCGAACTACGAACAGGGGCTGCCACAGACAATGGACGCGAGGTAGTGCTGGGGACGGTCTTCATGCTCATCGGCGAGAACAGCCGTATGGTTTCGCAAGCCGTAGCTGCGCGCATGGAGCAGATTAACCGTAGCTTGCCGGAAGGCGTCAAAGCCATCACGGTCTATGACCGAACCAACTTGGTGGACAAAGCAATTGCAACCGTCAAGAAGAACCTGGTTGAAGGCGCAGCACTTGTGGTTGTGGTCTTGTTTCTCTTTCTGGGGAACCTGCGCGCAGCGCTTATCACGGCATTCATCATTCCCTTGTCAATGCTCTTCACATTCACTGGAATGGTGCAGTACAAGGTTAGTGCGAACCTTATGAGCCTCGGTGCTCTGGACTTCGGCATCATCATTGACGGGGCAGTGGTCATTGTCGAAAACTGCGTGCGCCGTCTGGCTCACGCCCAGGATGCGCGAGGACGCTCACTAACTCGCAGTGAGCGGTTCCATGAGGTGTTTGCTGCAGCCAAAGAGGCTCGCCGCCCCTTGCTGTTTGGTCAGCTCATCATCATGGTGGTCTATCTCCCGATCTTTGCGCTCACCGGCGTCGAAGGCAAGATGTTCCACCCCATGGCTTTGACCGTTGTGATCGCTCTGGCTGGAGCCATGCTGCTGTCTATCACGTTCATTCCCGCCGCCATTGCCCTTTTCATGGGCGATAAAGTGGCCGAAAAGGAGAATCGTCTCATGGGATGGGCACGCCGTGCGTACGCCCCCATCCTAGAGCGTGTGATGTCTGCACCTGCAGTAGTCCTTACGGCAGCTAGTGTGGCCGTGGCGGTGAGTCTGCTGTTGGCGACACGTTTGGGCAGTGAATTCGCACCGAACCTCAATGAAGGAGACTTCGCCATACAGGCCCTGCGCATTCCTGGCACCAGCCTCACGCAGTCGCTGGAAATGCAAATGCAGATTGAGAGAACCTTGAAAAAGGAGTTCCCTGAAATTGACCGTGTGTTTGCACGTACTGGCACTGCAGAAATCGCATCTGACCCTATGCCACCGAACATTTCGGATGGCTACATCATGCTCAAACCTAGATCTGAATGGCCTGACGCGTCTCGCACACGTGAAGATCTGTTGAGCGCAGTGCAGGAAGTCGTTAATCGCATTCCTGGTAACAACTACGAGTTTTCTCAACCCATCCAGCTTCGCTTCAACGAGTTGATTTCGGGAGTCCGTAGTGATCTGGCTGTCAAGATCTTCGGCGATGACATGGCGGTGCTCGAAAAGAATGCCCAAACAGTGGCAGGCCTGTTGCAGCAAATCCAAGGCGCCTCGGAGGTCAAGGTCGAGCAAACGACAGGCTTGCCAATGCTCACGGTGCAGATTGATCGTGAAAAGGCTTCTCGCTACGGCCTAAACATGGGGGATGTTCAGGACACTGTTAGCACAGCATTAGGTGGTCGTGAAGCTGGGATAGTGTTTGAAGGTGACAAGCGATTTGACATCCAAGTTCGCCTACCCGATGAAGTCCGCAATGACATGGATGCAATTGGCCGCCTGCCTATAGCTCTGCCGCGTGGTGCTGATGGTCGTATGGGCTTCGTTCCTCTGTCGGCTGTCGCCACTTTCGAGATTGCGCCTGGTCCTAATCAGGTTAGTCGAGAGGATGGCAAACGCCGTATCGTGGTCAGTGCCAATGTGCGCGGCCGTGATATAGGCTCCTTTGTCAGTGAAGCCCAGCAGCGCCTGGAATCACTGCAATTGCCCGCAGGGTACTGGACCCGTTGGGGAGGCACGTTTGAGAACCTGGAATCGGCTCGTCAGCGTCTGATGATTGTTGTCCCGGCTGCGTTGCTCATGGTGTTCGTGTTGCTGTTTGCTATGTTTGGCAATGTTCGTGACGGACTTATCGTGTTTTCGGGCATCCCGTTTGCGCTGACTGGCGGCATCATGGCGCTGTGGCTGCGCGATATCCCGATGTCCATCTCTGCTGCGATCGGCTTCATCGCGTTGTCGGGTGTGGCAGTGCTTAACGGTCTAGTGATGATTTCCTACATCCGTTCGCTGCGAGAAGAAGGGAAGAGCGTGTATGAGGCCGTCACAGAAGGTGCTCTAACCCGTCTGCGACCAGTTCTGATGACTGCTTTAGTCGCCTCCCTAGGCTTTGTGCCCATGGCGATTGCCACTGGCACGGGTGCTGAAGTGCAGCGCCCCTTGGCCACAGTAGTGATCGGCGGCATTCTGTCGTCCACGATGCTGACATTGCTTGTATTGCCTCTGCTGTATCGCTTAATCCACCGAAATGATCCCTCTGAGACAGAGAGCGATCGTCAAGAAGTGCGTGAAGCTGAGAAGCTGGCGTAATCTTGATCTTGCTTGAAAAGCCATGGTCTTTGCGGCCATGGCTTTTTTTTAAGTAAATATGTGACAGAAATGTCATATTTCTGTTGGTGATCTGTTGGGAAGCATTTTCTACACTTGATTCATCTTCTCTGGATTGACTAGCTTATTAGTTACAGAAAGAAGTTTGTTCACTCAAGGAGTTTTGTATGAAAATGCGTCGAATCTTTTCCTCTATCACTGCCGTTTCTGCAATGGTGACAATTCTGGCAATGCCTGGAGTCGCAGCTGCCAATTCGTACTGGCATCAAACAAATACAGAGACTGGTGTGAATACTTATCCCGAGCATTTTCAAAGTACAAAAACTCGCGAACAGCTTCGTGAAGAAGCCGGCGCTGCAGCTCGAGAAGGTGCGATCCGATTTATGGGAAGCAACTATCCTGCACCAGTTAAAAGTGATGGGGCCGGAAAAAGCCGAAAGCAAGTAATCGAAGAGATGACAAGTGAAACCCCGGCACAGAGGAGTGCACGCCAGCAGGAAATGGCCGGTTAAGCCAAGTCTTCTATGAGAAAAGCGTGGAATCGTAGGGATACGGTTCCACGCTTTTTTTTGATTCGTAAGTAATAAATAAGTGACTTAATTGTAATCACAAGGTCACCATTTTGATCATATCGGTCGCCTAGCATTGCGCCGCCTAAACAAAATTATATCGATGAGATTGCAAGAGGTTATTTAGCCTATCGTGAGCATCGTTTTATAAAAATGAAAATCGTTGACTGGATGATTGGACTGCTTAAGGCCAAAGAAGCAAATATTTCTTGGCTCATCATTGGTACAAGCATATGGCTTGCTACCGTATGCAATTACCCACTATGGATGAAGTTAAGTAGTATTGACCGGCAGCCAGATTACCTCTTCTATCTCGGGTTTTCACTACTTATATCTGGCTTGGGAATTTTTTTATTTTCTTGCCTCGCATGGGGCAAGTTATTGAAATATGTCTTATCTATCTTTGTTTTAATGGCCGCCTTTGGTGCATATTTTATGCAAGCCTATGGGGTTGTTATTGATAAAGGGATGATTACCAATGTGCTTCAGACAGACAAACGGGAAGCATTTGATTTATTGAATAGTAGGATGGTTGTGACTGTCTTGTTTTTATCAATTCCTATGCTATGGGTAATTTGGAAAACTGAGCAGCCAAAGACTCGTGTGAGGCACCTTTTGGGACAGCACTTAATACTTGCTGCACTAGGTATTTTAATTTCAGTTGTAAGCTTAATTTCGGTTTTCCAGGCATTCGCTTCAACGATGCGGAATCATAAAGAAGTTAGATATCTCATAAACCCATTCAACAGCTTATATGCCATGGGAAAATTGGCCGCTGATCCATTTAAAGATGGAAGTAGTCATTTAGAGAAGATAGGTGAAGATGCCAGAATCAACGATATCTCAAAAACAAACTCATCTCCGATATTGATATTGATTATTGGAGAAACAGCCAGGTCAGATCATCTGGGGGTAAACGGATATTATCGAAATACTACACCGCTGCTCAATTCCAGAAATGACATTGCCTCTTTTAATAATGCATGGTCATGTGGAACAAGCACTGCAGAGTCTTTACCTTGTATGTTCTCTCATCTGAATAAGAACGATTTTTTCGATAGAGATTCAAACTATGAAAACTTGCTCGATGTGATGAATCGTGCGGGCATATCAACTATTTGGATAGACAATCAATCTGGATGCAAAGGTGTTTGCGCCAGAATATCAACATCGAATATAAAAATTAATCTAAACGACAAAGATTGCTATTCTGATGGGTGCTTTGATATTTTCTCTTTGAAAAAATTAGAGCAAAAAATTGATAATTTATCTAATCTAAATGAATCCAAAGGAGTAGCAGTGCTCCTGCATCAGATGGGTAGCCATGGACCTGCGTACTACAAGAGGTCATCATCAGAAAGGAAAAAGTATTTCCCCGAATGCGTGACATCTTCTCTTCAGTCTTGTGCCCGTGAAGATGTCGTTAATGCATATGACAACAGTATTGTTGAAACTGATTTTTTTATATCGAGTACCATTGACTGGATTAAAGAAAATTATCCAGATCGCCCTACTGCAATGATGTATGTGTCAGATCATGGCGAATCTCTTGGTGAGAATAATATTTATTTACATGGCTTACCTTACTCGTTCGCACCAGATTCTCAGAAACGGATACCGTGGATTGTTTGGCTATCAGAGAAATTTATGAAAATAAATGACTTACGCAGCGATTGCTTTGAAATATTAGAAAGAGATAAAAGAATTAGCCATGACAATTACTTCCATACAACATTGGGCCTATTAGGAATAGAGACTAAAATTTATGTCAAGGATTTAGACATATTTACCCAATGCCGCGATGCAAATCCTTAAAAAATTCTAATCCTACTACTTAATAGAAAATAAAAAGCCGGTTATACCGGCTTTTTATTTTCGAACAGTTAATCTCGATACTCCGCTATGTAACCAATTCCGTGGACAGTATGAAGAAATTTTCTATCATACCCTTCATCTATCTTTCTTCTTAATCTGCGAATGGCAACATTGATTAGATTAGCGGTGCTCAAGTTGACTTGCCCCCATACGTTTTGAAAGAGTTCCTCTCTAGTTACCAGCTCTCCCTTCCTACGCGCCAAATAAAGCAATGTCGCGAATTCCTGCTTAGTAAGATTGATGCGCTTCCCACTTCGCTCCACGCAGTTTTTCGAAAGATGTATTACTAAATCATCAAATATTAATTTAGAAGTTGGCGTTTGGTTTTGCGTACGTTTCCGGATTTGTAGAGTGATTCTTGCAATGAGCTCCTCAAAACTAACAGGCTTTACAACATAATCTACAGCACCGGCCTTAAGGTGATGAATTTTGCTGTTCAGCTCTCCATTGCTAGATGTGACAATCACTGGAATATTATGTGATTTTAAAAAATCACTAACAAAAACAGACGCTTCATCTCCGATCTCTTCGACATTGATGATTAGCAAATCCTGAGATCTCTTCGTGATTTCCTCATATGCCAATCGATAGTTATCGTAGAAGTATGATTTATATCCAATGCCAAGTAGCTCGTCCATGAGCCTCATTGCAAAGCGAAAATCCTTGTCCACGATGAAAATTTCCATCTCATTTATCCAGAATAACTAGTTTTAATATCAGGACAGCACCTGATCCAAGAATATTTTTTGATTTTGCGCCCAACGAGTACCAATCCTCAGTGCATCACGTTGCGAGGAATTAGCCTGTGAGAAGAACAAATTTTCTTGCAAGTTTATTCGCTGAAAGATGCGGCGCTGTTTGAGGCTTCTTGCACGAAAAGAGCCTTCTAGTAAATCTGCTATCTCGCCGTTGGGTGCAAACTCCATCGCCGCCTTGCGTATGCACTCTATGGCTTCACGAGAAGCAGCCGGTACAGCCCTTGGCTCTGATAAGCTACCTTTTTTGATATAAGAACTTGGCTCCACAACAAGGCCCCAGGGACGTATCGCCGTGGTCGGATTGATGGAAAGAGCTTCTAGCTTGGTCAGCCCAAAATGTCTAGCCAAGCGCAGCCTGGTTGCAAGTAGTGGGGCGATCTGCTGTACCTCTGCGATGCCCGAGTCTGCATCTTCTTCTCGGCCTTGGACATCTAAAACCAAAGTTTTAATAATGCTGTTGGAAATGAGGTCGCCATTTATACTTGATTCGTACAAGAGCGATAAACCCTTTTCCATTTGCTCAATGCCTCTCGCATCCTTGAGAGTGATAATTCCCAGACGTCGTTTGGCTTCCTGGATGCCAAAAAGAGATGCCTTTTCTAGGCAAAACCGCGCCATGGAAGGGTTGCCTACAGAGCTTCTGTAGTCAGAACAGAGATAGAATAAATCCAACCAAGCTTCTTTCCGACCGGCATCCGCTGCCTTTAACAAAAGAGCTGCTGCCTTTCTTAAATTCACTGTCGTTGACAAAGAAGAGTGCTCTTTAGATTCGACTCTAAAACCAGCCAGAATTCTCCCTAATAGGTAGCATGCGTTCTTGTTATTTTTTTTCAGCTGAATGGTTTAAGCTTGATTCAATTAATGAAGGATCAATTTTCCTGATCTCGTAGCTACGCTCTTCGGCTGCAGTCAGAATCTTTGTGACAATATCATAGATGCTGTCAGGAATATTCTGCGAGCTTTGTGAAACAAGACTTATTATCTCTTCTGCCTTTTTATAATTCCCCTCCATGAGAGCAGATCTTGCCTCTATGGCAACAATTTCCATTACAGGTATGTTGTAAGAGATAGCTATTTCATTAAGTATTAATTTATATTCTACTTGACGAAATTCAGAGAATAGCATTCTTATTCTTTTGCAAAGAATGGAATCATCCTTGTTTACCAAGGACTTAATTTCTTCTTGATTATTTTTAACAATAAGCAGGGAAAGAAGTTTAATTCTTGCTTCATTGCCAAACATTGCAGCAATTCGCAAGCTTTCAATTTGAAAGTTCTCAATTATCTCAATAATGCAGAGATGTTTGCAAATAATGAGCGCCGTTTCCTTTTTATATACCTTGGCAGGCGAAGAAAGATACTCCAGAGCAAGCTTGATGTTTCTTGGGAAATCTGTGGTTCCTTCTAGATAGAACCCACCCAGTTTCAATCTGGCGTCTACGTCGCCAGATCTTGCAAGTGCTCGTAGTCGAATATTTTCTCTTCTCATTACTATGCGCCAATAAATAAAGTCAAAATAAAATTACGCTTATCTCCTCTACATCTTATTTTTTGGTAAAAAACATTTCGATGTCGCTGCGATTAAATTTTTGTCACTTATTTGACAGCTAAATGTTATCTACGTGCTGCACCCAGGCTCCATGGGTCGATTGTTGTTTTGCAATGACGTGATTCATTCAATTTTCTCGATTTCCGCAAGCGAAGGGGTGGTGAATATGGATCACGACTGAATTATTTTTGTTGTCGCACCTAGCATTGGTATGGATGTCGCAGGGCATCTATGAATCACTTTGCTAACCTAGGGTACGAAATGAAACCTCACTACACCGCAGCCGCAGCACTCGCTGCAGTCTTTGCAAGCACCGGGGCGTTTGCTCAATCGTCGGTCACGATGTTCGGTATCGTTGACGTCAACACGCGCTACGTGAAAAACAGTGATCTACCGAGCAACCTCACGATGAACAACAGCGGCTTGTCATCTGGTCGTCTCGGCTTCCGTGGAGTTGAGGACCTGGGTGGCGGTCTGAAAGCTGGCTTCTGGCTGGAATCTGACGTGAACGCTGATACGGGTTCTATCAGCGCTACGGGCAAGATGTTCCAGCGTCGCTCTACTGTCAGTCTGATGGGGAATTTTGGTGAAATTCGCCTTGGCCGCGACTTCTCCCCTGCAAGTCAGCACACCACCAAGTTTGATCCGTTTGGTGTGATCGGCCTTGCTGGGTCTAGCGTGTCCAGCCGGATGCCAGGTGCTTTCGCGTCGTACTACCGACACGACAATGCAATGCAATACTTCACACCAACCTTCGGTGGTGCTCAACTGGAAGTAATGTACGCGCCTGACGAAAGTGTTACCTCGAATACCGGCCGTCACATGGCTACTCGCCTGGTTTACGACAACGGGCCTTTGAGCTTGTCGGCTTCTTATGGCACGACCAATGTGAATGCAGCCGGTAGCAAACTGAAGCAGATGGGCCTGGCTGCCGCTTACGACTTTGGCTTTGTGCGCCTCATGGGCTTCTTCCAGCGTGATGACGTACCTTTTGGCACCTACGGTACTGTGACGGCAGGCGCTGAAGATCGCATCTTGCTTGGTTTTACTGCTCCTATTGGCCGTCACCAGCTCCGTGGTTCATACGTCCGAACCAATTCGCGCGGTGGCAATGCGGCTTTCAATGGCAGCGATGCAGACAAGTACTCGATTGGCTATGTGCACAACCTGTCCAACCGTACCGCGCTCTATACAACTGGGTCGTATATCGCCAACAAGGGTAACGCCAACTTCTCCTTGGCTGGTGGTGCCTCTGGCCTGGCTGCGGGAGGAAAGTCCATCGGCGCCGAGTTTGGCATTCGCCACGCCTTCTGATCTAGATTAGCTGCCTACTCCGAGTGTTTCCCCATGACCTAGGTCATGGGGTTTTTTTTAACTATTTTATCTCAAATAAAGTTTATGCACTCGATAAGATTATTTTCAAACATTCAAAAAACAATTAATTAATTCGAGCTACTGCATATGTTTATGCAGGATAAATATTATTTGAAAATTGCATTTTTCTAGCAGAAAGACCAAAATAATATAATTTATTATAATAAATTTATACGCCGATATTTTACTCTAAATATCCTTTCAAGAAGATTGCCGAGAAATTACATTTCGGTCATTTTGCCGACAAGCGGCATGCCGCGTAAATTACAAAAATATCATCTTCCAGACAAGATCTGGTCACGTTGTTTTTTATAAATTAGAGGGGCCTTGAGAGCAGATGGCTCAGGCAATTTATGAACATTTTTTTAGGAAATAGACTATGAAAGCCAAGCACGTCATCCTGAGTTCGATCCTGTTTTCTGCTGTAGCAATGCCAATGCTGGCTTCTGCCAGCGGAAGCAGCACGGGAGGCAGTTCTGTGTCCACCACATCGAGTACCAGCGCAACCAAGCTATTGGGTCGTCCCGGTGCAGCGTCGCAAGCGACATTTGTCGTGGACACTACGATGAAAAGGCCTCACCTCAACATCAAATGTGGCGAAACGGTTGTCTTTACCAACGGCAAGGACCAGTTCGCCTGGAAATTCGACGTCTACGGTCATCGTATGGTCAACCTAGCGCAGATTGCCCCGGCAGGCTTTACCGACAGTGAGATGAAAATTTACGTTGCTAGAAACGACCAAGAGCGCTCGTGATCAAAAAAGAAGAACCCCCATGTGCCCAACACTTTGAAGCGTGTAAAAATTCAAAGGGGTTTGGTTATTGGGGTTTCTTTTCAATATATATGAAGCAGCCTTGATGAAATTGGCTTCAATTGACACGGGTGCTTAGAACCCTTGAAAAAATACATATCCGAAGAATTCTCACAGAATTTTATGTACTGGATCTGAGGGATCATCGGATTATGGGTGATCCTTCATGCGCTTCCAACGTTCGTCCGATAGTTGCTCTCCAGAAACAATGCGCCTTGTACTCATGAATCATCATGAGCCTCTATGGCCGTTCTGACATATCAAGCTAGTTCACTGGACTTCATACGTCCACCACAGAACGCAAGCGGTGATGGTTGACTTTGCACCCACTTCAAGGTTTTCAATCACCACATGGTTAACAGGAGATCGAGCATGACGCACTCCCATATTGAAGATAGCACCACAGAAAAAGCGAACAGCGCTTGCTGCACTACGCCTCCGAGGTTCACGCAAGTGGGCCCCATGACAGATGGGCACACCTACCGTATATCGACAATGGATTGCGCTAGCGAAGAGTCTGAAATTCGCCGTGCGTTGGAGCCCATTTCTGGTATCCGCGGACTTAGATTTCAGCTAACGCAACGAACTTTGAAGATTGACGCGGAGGAAGATGCACTTTCCGCCGCACTTGCGGCCATCAAGGCGGCTGGGTTTGAACCTCAACTGTTATCTCCTGCACCTTCCAAGTCCGAAGAACATTCCTCGGACGATGGACACGATCATGAAGCCGTACAGGGCACCATGCCGAAGCTGGTGGCTGCATTGGTTTTGGCCATTGCAGCAGAAGGAATCGGATACTTTGCGCCCGAGGCGCTGGGCTGGAAAGTCGCCGGGTTCGCCGTTGCGGCGATTGCGATCTGGCTTGCCGGCTTTGACGTCTACCAGAAGGGCTTTTTGGCTTTGCGCCGTGGACGTTTGAATATCAGCGCCTTGATGACGGTGGCGGTGACCGGAGCCTTCTTCATCGGTCAATGGCCGGAAGCCGCCATGGTGATGGCGCTATATGCCATTGCTGAGGCGATCGAAGCACGCGCCGTGGACAGAGCACGCAACGCCATTCAGGGTCTGCTCGCGATGGCACCTGAACAGGCTTCTGTACGCCAGCCAGATGGCAGCTGGATGACTTCCACTGTTGCTGACATTGCTGTGGGTGCAACGCTCCGCGTGAAGCCAGGCGAGCGCGTGCCTATGGATGGTGTTGTCAGCTCAGGGCAGACCAGCATCAACCAAGCCCCTGTGACTGGCGAAAGTATTCCAGTCGACAAAACTACGGGTGATCAAGTATTTGCCGGGACTATCAACGAATCCGGAACCTTTGAGTTTGAGGTCACAGCACTAGCGTCTAACTCGACACTGGCTCGGATCATTCATGCGGTTGAGGAGGCTCAAGCTACCAGGGCGCCTACCCAAGGGTTTGTGGACCGCTTTGCATCGATCTACACACCTGCGATATTTGTTATCGCGATTGCCGTGGCGCTCTCCGGGCCTTGGCTGCTGGGCTGGACGTGGATACAAGCAATTTACAAAGCGCTGGTATTGCTTGTGATTGCCTGCCCCTGTGCTTTGGTGATTTCCACACCTGTCACCATTGTCAGCGGGCTGGCCGCTGCGGCACGCCGTGGCATTCTGATCAAGGGAGGCATTTACCTGGAAGAGGCACGCAAGCTGAAAGCGATTGCCCTAGACAAGACGGGAACGATCACAGAAGGGAAGCCTCGTCTGATTGAGTGGGTCGCGGTAGATGCCTCGATCTCAAAGGACCGGGTAGAGCAGATCGCGGCCGTGCTCGCAGGACATTCCGATCACCCGGTGTCTCGCGCGATTGCCTCGGCCCTCAAGCCGAACGCCGGCAGTGTTGCCAACTTTACGGCACTTGCCGGACGAGGCGTCCAAGCCGAATTGGACGGTGCTGTTTACGTACTAGGCAACCATCGTTTGATTGAGGACCGTGGGCAATGCTCTCCGGAACTCGAAGCCACTCTGAAGCACCATGAAGAAGCTGGGCGCACAGTGACGCTGCTGGCCGACAGTCAAAACGTCATCGCACTGTTCGCGGTAGCTGACACGATTAAAGACTCGTCTCGTGAAGCCATCACATCGTTAAAAGCACTGGGCATCACGCCTGTCATGCTCACAGGAGACAACCAAGCGACAGCCTCTTCGGTGGCTAACGAGGCAGGCATTGATCAAGCACGAGGAAATCTACTGCCTGAAGACAAGCTGAGTGCCATTAAGGAACTCCAAAAGCAATATGGCCTGACAGCAATGACGGGCGACGGCATTAATGATGCTCCAGCATTGGCTCAGGCAGATGTGGGCGTGGCTATGGGGGCTGCTGGCACTGACACAGCGATGGAGGCAGCTGATGTGGTTGTTATGAATGACGACCTGAGACGCATTGCAGAAACAGTAAAGCTCTCTCGATCTACTCACGCCATTCTCTGGCAAAACATTACCCTTGCACTCGGTATAAAAGCTGTATTTCTTGTCCTTGCCGTATTTGGAAACGCATCCATGTGGATGGCTGTCTTTGCCGACATGGGAGCTAGCTTGTTGGTAGTCGTTAATGGATTGAGATTGCTTGGAAAAGTGCCAAAAGCATAAATCTACCCTTTAGTTTTATTTAATAATTTTTAGGAGAACCCATGAGCTTCTTTGAAAGATTACTTGGTGGCCATCATCGGTCTGGAGACCATCACGGAAAAAATTACCACCATGGTAGAACTCCTGTCAATGGTGACTTTGGCTCGGCAACCGGGACAAGCTGTCCAAAATGCAGGAATATTAATTCAGCACAATCCAAATTTTGTCAGCAGTGTGGTACGGGCCTTATTCCTTCCGCATGTAATTCCTGCGGCAGCTTGAACCAAGTAGGAGCACGTTTCTGCAATCAGTGTGGTAAGTCCGTATGAATTGCAAAATGCACAGAAAATATATCGATAGAGGATTGATTTAATTTAAAGACCATTGGCGTATTTTAGTGACGAAGAAGTGACGGAAAAGTAATGGAAATATAATCAGGAAATCTTTGAAATGGACCTACCATAAGGTATTTGAATTTTTACAGGTGCCTTATGGAAAACATAAAATTTGAGGAAGCTGCGTTTCTTCTGAGAACAAAAAGAATGGAGCTACTGGCGAGTAATATCGCCAATGCAGACACTCCTAATTACCATGCAAAAGATATAAATTTCAGAAGTGAGCTTGAGAAGACGCAAAAAAGCACAATATCGATGGAGTCGACAAATCAATCGCATCTTGGAAATCTGAAGTCTAGTTCTTCTTTAACACCTACCATTGCTTTCCGCCCAGTTGCGCAAGATTCACTCGACAGAAATACAGTAGACCTAGATCAAGAGCGAGCCACTTTCGCAGAGAATTCTATTCGTACACAATTCGCCATGAATCAGGCTGTAGAAGAGTATGTGGAAATAGGAAAGATGCTCTCCAGGTTACGATGAGTATTAATCGGTATTTCTTATTTGGCTCCTCTCAGCAGAATAGCATATTATTCATTCAATCTATCAAAAGAGTCCAGCTGCAAAATCCACATTAAGTTATTCGAAGAATGATTGGCTCAAGTAACGTCTATTTTTACCACAGCGTCCTCACTTCTTCCGTTAATTTTATTTTTGATCGCAGATATTTCTATGGCGGATATGATTAGGTGACCATGAATATCAACAAAATTCATTGGGAAAATCTGACACCAATTAATCATTGGCCTACTAGTGTAGTAGCTCACAAGGGCGTAGAAAAGCTAATCGCTGTATTTATTCTGAGTGCAATCTTAATATTTATTGCATTAATATCCAATAAAATTCAAAGAAATAGGCGAATAGAAGTAGTCACATTTTTTCTATCTATACCACTAGCTCTTTTAATAGGGGAAGGTGTGGTAGAAAAATTGATCTTGGTATCAAGTGTTTGTTTTATTATATTTATTGAGATAACTAACTCTGCAATTGAGGCTGCGATTGATCGCGTTCTACCTAAAGAACACGAGCTCTATGCAAAGGTAAAATACCTGGCAAGTGCGACCGTATTTATTATTATTTTTCTCAGCGGAACAATGTTGGCAATCATCGGATTTGAAAATATACTTCTCGACCGAGACATCATTTAAATAAATATTGCGGCAAAACAATAATCTACCGAGATGCCGGAACGACGGCTTCTAGCTGAACGCAAGCAAGCTTAGTTATCTGTTGATGGTTTGGCTCCAGGATACGAACATCTGTCCAGATTCAGATGCGAACGCTCGGCGGCGGAATTTCTCTCCGATCTGGATGAGTCCAAAACCGAGCCCCTAAGCAAAAACTTTAATAACAAAAGAACTAGATCGACCCTAGCGAATGACGTTGTACTTGTGGGACTGCACAATGGACGTTTTCTTCGGATTGAGCATAGTCATCAACTAACATAGTTGATGACACCAAGATCAAGCAAACCATCGTCCACAACATGACAACCTACAAAGATCTCCTTGCGCAACGACAGGCTTTGGAAAAGCAAATTGCCGAAGCACGCAAAACCGAGTTGGCCGACGCTGTGACCAAAGCCCGCGCCATTGTTCAAGAGTTCGGCCTGACTGCAGCCGATGTGTTCTCGCACACGGCTGCAAAGCGGGGCGGCAAGCCTGCAGAGATTCGCTTCCGCGACCCCGCCACTGGTGCAAGCTGGTCAGGCCGTGGCCGTGAGCCCAAGTGGATTGCAGGACAGGATCGGACCAAATTCGAAGTCCAGCCCTGATTGATATGCATTTTGGGTATTTGGCCTAGAGTAATCGAAGGTGCATTGCGGTTCTCTAAGGCGACACGGTTTTGCACCATGCTTCTCAGGTCCAGGAGCTCATTGACCAACGCCGCTCAAGAACGGGCACTACGCAGTGCTGCCATCTCTGTTGGCCACCGCATCGATTGTCCGGTCACGTCCATATTTGTGGGTGCCGGCGTCAAAGTCTCCGCCAAAGCTCACTAACCTGTCGCTGCGACCTCGTACCTCTTGGAGTTGGCCGCAGATGGGACTGAATCGAAGCAGCGCAATCGCGATGACTATCGCTTGCTGGACCGACCTTAGCGGTCGGTCCAGCAAGCTTAGGTATCGGGAGTAGCTAACCCAAAGCGCCGCCCTCAGTCATCACTTAAGCCCCAAATTAAGTGGGCATCAATCAGCAGACGACTTTGTGCACGAAGCGCCTCAGATCGGGATTGCTCTGTTGCAATGTTCGCTTCAAGCGCTTGTTTACGTGCCAGCAGCAACCCTTGTAAGTCAATTTCGCCGAGGGTGTAAGCACGTTGAGTAAGGCGTGCATTGTTCTGAACTGCGGTGAGTCCTTCTGCCGAAAGGCGCCAGCGTTCAAAACTGCTTTTGGCGTTGATATAAGTTTCTGCAACCTCTGCACCCAGCTCTCGTCGCTTGGCGTCCAGCTGTGCATGGGCCGCTTCCGTTTCTTGCAAAGCCTGCAGCATCCGCTCGTTGCGATAGGTTCCACTCAAGGGAATACTGATGCTCATTCCCACGATGCGTTCGCTGCGTCGCGCCTCGGAGGCGACAAAAACTCCCAGCGTTGGATCTGGAACTTTGTCAGCACGGGTGCGGTCAGCATTGAGCGTCGCTTTCCGGGCCCGCGCTTCTGCGATGCGCATCACGTCACTCTCTGACAACACACGTTCAAGCCATTGAACTTGGCTTGCTTCAACGGCCTGTGGATCCGCCATCTGTTGAGGCAGTTCAGCAATGGCTGGGAAACGCGTTCGCAGCTTTGCTTCTGCCTTAGCCTTTGCCGCAGTTGCGACATTGAGTTGGCGGTCCATCTCGACAAGATCGGTCGTCGCCAGATTGACATCAAGCGTCGATGCGTCGCCTGCCTTCTTGCGTCGCTCTACCGCCTTAAGGCTCTCATGCGCAAACAGCCTTTGCTCACTCAGCACCTTATGGAATTGATTTGCCGAAATCGCGTCTACCCACAGGTCTGCTAACGAGCGCGCGGATTCATGGGTAACTTCATTCAGTTGAGCGCGTGCGATGCTGATGTCGGCTCGCCCAATTTCGCCATCAAGCCGGGCTTTCCCTCCGATACGGAAAGCTCTCTCAAGCCCTGCCTCCCATTCATTGGAACGGCCACCAGCGTCATACCTGCGGCTCTGCATTGTGGCTTTGGTTGTCCACTCATGTGGTCCAACGCGTAGCGCTTCCGCACCATGGCCAGCAGCGGTCAGCGCGCGGCGCGCCTCAATCACCACAGGGTCCTGATCAATTGCCTGGCGAGCCAACGAGGTAGGCACCAGTTCCGGCATGGGGCCACTGATCCAGGCACCAGCGGGCAGGCTCAAGCCCATAGTCAATGCAGCGGCTCCAGCTGCGGTAATCCAGTTTTTCATTCGATCACTCCCTCGGCACTCAGTTCGTATGCCCAGAAATACAGTCCTGTCCCTTTGAAATCCCGGCGAGCCATGGCCAGGGTGCTGTGCAACTGGTCTTCTTCAACGATCAGCTGTATCTGCATCGAATTGCTTCGCCCCATCACCTTCTCTGCGCCAGACAGACGCCCATGGGGCGTTCCATGGCTGAAAGTGAAGGTGCTTGTGAAGACTTGTTCTGGAAGCGAGATGAGCAGGGAATCAAGCAGCTTCTCTGCGATATCGGGACTGCACACCAATGAAAGACAATGTTTAGGCATGGGCTACCTCCTGGGCAGTAACCTCGTTGGCACCTTTGCGGTGTGCAAAGCGCAAGTAAAGGATTGGCAATAAAAAGAGGGTGAGTGTTGTCGCAGTGATCAGTCCGCCAATCACGACGATTGCGAGTGGCCGCTGAATTTCAGAGCCAGGGCCTGATGCGAACAACAATGGGACAAGACCAAAAGCGGTGATTGCAGCGGTCATCAGCACGGGCCTTAGTCGACGTCGCGCACCTTGGGTCACACATTCAAGAAGTGAGAGACCCTCTGCATAGAGCTGGTTGAAGTAGCTCACCAGCACGACACCGTTGAGCACTGCAATGCCTAACAGTGCGATGAAGCCCACCGATGCAGGTACCGACAGGTACTCTCCGGTCAACCAAAGCGCAAAGATGCCTCCAACCAACGCAAATGGGATGTTGCTGAGCACGAGCAACGCTTGGCGCACAGAACCGAAGGTCGTGAACAGCACCAAGAAAATCACACTGAGTGACAGCGGAACGACCAGAGTGAGACGCTCTGCTGCACGCTGCTGGTTTTCGAACTGCCCGCCCCAAGCAATGCGATAGCCTGTTGGCAGTTTCACTTCTTGGCTGATCTTGGCCTTGGCTTCTTCAACAAAACCCACCAAGTCACGGCCTGTAACGTTGGCAATGACCACGCTGTAGCGGCTGCCCATCTCTCGATCAATTTTGACCGGGCCACTATCACGTTCCAACTTAGCCAACTCCTGCAGGGGGATGCTTTGACCATCAGGCGCAGTGATCGTGAGTGCAGCGAATTCGGCCGGTGATGTCTTCACACCGTCGGCGCCACGTATGACGATCGGAATACGGCGGTTTCCATCAATGGTCATGCCAGCACGAATGCCTTCAATCTGCACGCGCAGTGCATCCTGAACGTCCTCCACTGACAGTCCATACCGGCCAACTGCGACGCGATCCACCACCACCCGCAGGTACTGCACACCATCGTTTTCCACGGTGTAGACATCCTGGTTGCCAGGGACTTGCTTCATCAGGCCTTCAATTTGTCCCGCGAGCTCATTGAGCTTGTCCAAATCGGGGCCGAACACCTTGATCGCGATGTCGCCGCGCACGCCAATGATCATCTCGGAGACACGCATGTCGATTGGCTGGGTAAAGCTGTAGCTGATACCAGGCAATTGATCGAGTACACCCCGAATCTTTTCGATCAGCTCTTCCTTGTTGGCGAACTGCCATTCCGATCGTGGCTTGAGAATCAGGTACGTATCCGTCTGATTCAGACCCATGGGATCAAGACCGATTTCATCTGAGCCAGCTCGTGCCACCACACCTGTGATTTCAGGGATCTCTTTCATGAGCGCCTGATGAATCTTCAGATCTAACGCGGCAGTCTCTTCCAAACTCACGGAGGGGAGCTTTTCGATCCCGACAATGATGTCGCCTTCATCCATTGGAGGCATGAATGTCTTGCCCACAAGGGAGTAGACCACCGCAGCCGCAGCCAACATCACCGCAGCAACGATATAAACCACACGCTCGCGACGCAGAACGAATCCGAGAGCAGGTTCATACAGCTTCAGCAACTGGCGTGGCAACCACGGCTCATGGTGAGAGACCTTGGTAAGAAGGAAGGAGGAAAGTACAGGGATGATGGTCAGCGATAGCACCAACGAGCTGGCCAGTGCAAAGACGATGGTCATCGCAACTGGGACAAAGAACTTGCCTTCCAAGCCCTGCAACGTCAGCAAAGGCAGAAACACAAGAACAATAATCAAGATGCCAGCTGCAACGGGAGCCGCGACTTCACGCACCGCCCGAAACACAATATGCAGGCGCGGCAACTTGCCTTTGGATTCGTCCTCAGCCTGATGCTGAACGATGTTCTCCACAACCACCACGGCAGCATCTACCAGCATGCCCAGCGCAATGGCGAGCCCCCCAAGACTCATGAGGTTGGCAGACATTCCTGTAGCGCGCATAAGCACGAATGTCGCGAGTGCGGAAAGCGGCAGTACGACGGCGACCGAGACCGCTGCACGGACGTTGCCCAGAAATGCGCCTAGCAGCACCAGTACAAGCACGGTTGCTTCAAGCAATGCCTTGGAGACAGTGCCGACTGCCTTCTCAACCAGTTGCGCACGGTTGTAGAAAACCTTGAGTTCAATACCGGCGGGTAGCGTGGGCTTGATGTCCTCGATTTTGCGAGTGACCCCTTCCACAACCTTTTGAGCGTTGGCACCTGCAAGGCCCAGCACAAGGCCTTGAACTGCCTCGCCCTTGCCATCTTTGGTCACAACGCCATAGCGCGTGACACTCCCGTCGCGTACTTGAGCGACGTCCTGCAAACGCACAGTGCCAGCCCTGTCGTACTTGACGACGATCGCCATCAAATCGTCCTTGGTGCGTATGCTGCCCTCGCTTCTGACAAGCAGTACCTCATCACCCTCACCCAAGCGCCCAGCTCCATCATTGCGGTTATTGGCGTCGATCGCTTCCTTGATCTTTGCTGCGGATAGGCCCAGGCTCGACATCTTGATGGGATCCAGCACAACCTCGAAGCTGTGCACTTTGCCTCCCAAGGCGTTGACATCAGCGACCCCCGGCACAGATCGCAGTGCAGGCCGGATCACCCAGTCGAGAAGGCTTCGCCGTTCTTCAAGCGTCATATTCGGTGCCTCCACCGTAAACATGAACATTTCGCCCAGTGGCGTGGTGACGGGCGCCATCCCTCCAGTGATACCCTGCGGCAAATCGGCACTGATGTTGGCCAACCGCTCTGAGACTTGTTGGCGCGCCCAATAGATGTCGGTGCCGTCTTCAAAGTCGACAGTGACATCGACCAGCCCGTACTTGGTAACGGAACGCAGGATGCGCTGCTTGGGAATGCCAAGCATCTCCACTTCAATCGGTATTGCTACGCGACTTTCGATCTCCTCAGGCGTCATGCCAGGCGCCTTCATGATGATCTTCACTTGGGTGCTGGATACATCGGGGAACGCGTCGATGGGCAGGTTCTTGAACGCATACCAACCAGCACCGACCAGTAGTGCGCTAGCCAGCAGGATGAACAGTCGCTGAGCCAGGGCAAATTGAACAAGACGAGTAAGCATTTCAATCCCCTCCGCCCTTGCCTTGCCATGCTGCCTTGAGTGCAATCACCGAAGCGATGGCTACTTCCTGACCGGCCTGCAGTGCACCTGTGATTTGTACTGTTTGGCCCGCGCTAGCGAGAACGTTGACTGGGACTGCAGTAAAGCCAGTGCTATTGCGAACAAACACATAAGCCTTGTCACCTTGTCGGACCACGGAGGTCAAAGGAACGGTCCAGCCTTCCTGCCCAGCACTAAATGGGACTTGCACCTGAACCACTTCTCCTGGCCGCAACAACTCAGCACCTTTGGTGACCGCTGCCTTCAAAGCCAGTATCTGGGTATCGCTGACGGACGGCCCCACACTGAGGACTGCGCCTTGTACGCCACTGCGTTCCAAGACAACAACTGGCGCGCCCTTTGTCAATGCAACCTGGCTTGCGCGGGCGGCTGGAATCTGAATATCCAGGCCCAACTTCCCCGTGTTCGCGACACGCATCAGTACGTCCGCTTGCTGCACGCGCTGCCCCAGCTTGACAGACAGGTCCGTGACCGTGCCCGCAGCCTTGGATCGCACCGTCAAAGATGCGTCGAGATTCCCTTTTTCCAGCACGCCCTGGAACTTGCTGCTGTCCCAACCGGCAAGACGAAGCGCTGCTTCGGCTTGGCGTTTGCGTGCGGCATCTTGGGAAGCGGCAGCTTCCGCCTCCTGGACCCGGCGCTCAGGGATGATGCCTTCCGAAAAAAGCTCGCGCTCTCTCTTCAGCGTTCTTTGCGAGAGCCTGCTGCTGGCGTCGGCCTCCATGAGCTTGAGCTGCAGCTCCCCAAGTTCAGGGCTGGCTATGCGCATCAGCGGTTGCCCAATTTTGACAACGTCGTTTTCAGCGACCAGGAGTTGATCGATGACACCAGATAGGGGAGCGCTGGCAATTTGCTCTTGCCCAGCAGCCAGCACTACACGTGCGGAATAACTCTGGCCTAAAGAGGCTCCAGATTTATCAATACGCTGCAATTGCACGCCCAAAGACTGCATCTGGGCTGCGCTGACAGAGAAACTATCTGCCGCTTGCGCTGCAAGAGGTGCAGCAATTAGGCAGGGAATGGCGAGTACAGCCAGGCGAAACGCCCGCTGAGAAAAACGGAACAGCATTGAATGACTCCACAAATGACCCTGTGCATCACCGAAGTCGATGCACGGTCAGGAAAAGCGAGAGAAAGGGCTTTTCAGGTGTGGAGTGGGGGAGCTCGCCCCCCCGGAGGGAGGCTGCGGAAAGACGGGTATATCGGTGCGATGTACGTCGGCAAGGCTTGCGGTTCTGCCCTGTGCACAAGATCAAAAATCTCGGCAAAGGCAAAGAACAGCACATGCGGCTCACTAGCGGCGCTCAGTTGAACTGACGCAGACTGCAACTGCACAGCGGTGATGGCGTGCATGAAGCCGGATGAGTGATCGCCCTCATCCATATGCAACTCTTCGGAACCGGCCTCCTCAGCGTGTGCACTGATCCACGACCCATCGACACCTGAATCGTGACGATGCTGGTGCAACGGCGACGCGATCTGGTCCCACGCCAGGACCAAGACCAAAAGCCACTTCAAAAGCCAAAGCGTGCGCACCAGCGAAACCGGCATGCGGTTTTTCTGATTCGAGATCTGGCTTGCAGAGAGTGACATAGATGGTTGCTTGTAGCCGCACTCATTGTGCCTTAGCTAACTTGCCCAGGAACAACTGGAAAAAGGACAGGTGGGCGCTTGTTTCTGAATTTTGAGTCAATGCGACAGTTCGTCTTGAAACGCAGGCGCATTGCTGACATCGCTTTGAGAAAGCAGTACCGCATCAATGCCCATGCCCGCCGACAACGGACACTGCAGCACTCACCAGGAAGGCTCCAGCTAGCAGCCAGGCCATTTGTGACAGAGATTGCTTCAAGCCCATGGGCGTATTGAGCTGGGGAATCAAGTCAGCCAAAGCTACATAGACAAAACTGCTGGCTGCGATCACTAAGAACAGCGGCAGCCACGCGGCCAAACTGCTAACCAGCAAGTACCCCACCAGCCCACCCAACACAGTTGCAGAACCCGCCAATGACACTTTGATCAGAGCCGCGCGGGCATCCTTGTGCATATGGCTGACTACAGCCAAGTCCCCCATGTGGTGGGGGACCTCATGCAGCAACACCGCGAAGGACGCCGCCACGCCCAGCTTCCAGTCGGCCACAAAAGCTGACGCTATCAGGATGCCGTCAGCAAAAGCATGAACGCCGTCTCCAAACAGCACCGACCAGCTCCCGCTGGCTCCGTGGCTGTGATGGTGGCTGCTGATGTCTGCCTGCGACACTTCTGAGTGCTCATGCGCGTGGTGCCAAATTTCGGCCTTGTCCAACAAGATCACCACAATCAGCCCCACGAAGAAAACCCAAAAGAGTGTTTGCGGAGCGAAGTCGCTTTCAAAGGCCTCCGGCAGCAAGTTCACAAATGCCGTGGCTAACAGGGCCCCGGCGGCCAAGCTCAGCATGTGCTTGGGATAACGCGCCAAAGCGCTGCGGCTGAGCAGAAAAGCAATAGCGACACTCGCGACGCCAGCGATGAAAGTACCCAGCAGAATTGCAAACAACATAGGAATACTTGGAGAGGGACAGCAGCCTCTGGTGTTCACAAGAGGCTGCTAGGCATTACGCGCGAGACTTACTTGCGCGACAGTTCTTGGTAGTCGCCTGCCGTCTTAAGGGTCATGGTCACGTTCGCTTTGCCACGGTTGCGCCAGAACCAGCCATGGTTGCCTGTAAAGGCAGCTGTCAGTTCCCCCTTCTGCGAAGGAACATCACGGCCTTTCTCATAGCTGATGTTCTTGCCCAAAGCATCACCATGGGTGTCGAAATTCACAGCTCCGCCTTGGACTGACCACTCAAACTGAGCTTTTTCCCCCTCTTTCATCCGCAGCTTGTACTCCACGCCTTCTCCGGGTTTGAGCACGAAAGTAGTCTCGTCGCGCCACTGCACAGCTGCAACCGGGGCAGCGGTGGGAGCTGCTGCAGCAGCCGGCGCAGCTGCCGCGGCCGACGCAACCGCTACGCCTGCGATGGCTGGCGTAGAAACTGCATTGCTCACTGCTTGCGCTGCTGCTATGGCTGCGGTTGGCTGAGCAGCTTTGCGGTCTGCCTCCGCTTCTGCTGCAAGCTGGGTCTTGATTTCACCCATCTCTGTCAGCCCCAGCACGCGGCCCATGCCAGTGGGGTCAATGTTGTATTCAGAGGGCAAGACGACCGTGACCAGCAACACAGCGGCAATGCCAATGCCTGTCAAGGTGGACTTACGCAGTTGCTGGCTGCTAGGGAGTTCAGCAATGTTCGGGGTTTGGTGTGTATTCATGGCGTTCAACTTAGATAGAGGTGGAGACAAAAAGGCCGGTCAGTTGCATGCCGAACAGCACAAAACCGGCGGTCATCATGGCGACGTTGGCGGTATAGGCATACCGCGTAAAGCTGGCGGTGCGCCGCCAGTAACCCATGGCAATCAAGATGGCACCCAAGGCCAGTAACTGGCCCAGTTCCACCCCAAAGTTGAACGCCAGCAGATTGGGCACCAACCCCTCACGAGACATGTCGTACTCCTGGATCTTGGTTGCCAGACCAAATCCATGGCAGAGACCAAAGATGAAGGTGGCAGCACGGGGGTTTGGCTGGAAACCCAACCAGCGCTGGAATGCACCCATGTTGTCTAACGCCTTGTAGACCACGGACAGGCCGATGATGGCGTCGATGGCGAAGCTGCTGATGCCAATATCAAAGTACACGCCCAACAACATCGTGGTGGAGTGTCCGATGGCAAACAAGCTGACGTACAACCCCACATCTTTGAGGCGGTACAGATAAAAGATCACCCCAAACAGAAACAAGATGTGGTCATATCCGGTGACCATGTGCTTGGCCCCCAGATAGGTAAAGGGCACCAAATTGACACCGGAAATCTCTTGGATATAGCCCTTGTCCCCTTCGGTGACCGCATGGGCCAACACATCCAGAGGTATCAACGCGAGCATGCCGAGCAGCAGCAGGCCCAAGCGTAGGGACGTGACGGCCCCTGTCGCTGGTAATAGCGATAAAAAACGAAGCATGAAAACTCCCAAAAACCAAAACCCGGCCCGCATAGGTAGCGGACCACGAATCACAGGGTGATGGTGTGCATGGGAGGGCGTTCCAGGCGCCACGGCTCATGGTCAAACAGGCGCACGGCAGGCGCTGCTACCAAATGCTGTCCACTGAACTGAGGCTGTGCAGCAAGCATTGGTGGCACATGCTGGGTCTCATGGCTATGGTCTAGCGGGTTGTGGCCGTGTTGGCCTCCGTCAGCGCCATGTGCATGGGTTGCAGGTGCCACGGTCCCAGAGACGCTCTCTTCTTCATCATGCGTGTGGTCCGCATGACTTTCAGCATGTGCGTAGCCAGAAGTTGCGGCCACCAGTTGTGCCATGCCGTGGGACTGGAAAAGCCCCAAGCTGGACAGCAGCATGCTCGCTGTCAGCCAAGACAGCACGAGCAGATGAAGCAACTTGTGGTGGAGCAAACGCACGGTGTTGGGATAGGCATGCGGCGATTGTGGTGGCCGCTAAAAAACTGGTCGTCCACTGACTTGGTGGCACATAATTGGCAAATTCTAGCATCCCCCCCGGGGGGATACGAATGACAGATTTTTCGTAGAGTTTTTGAAGCCAACCGCCATGACAGAGCCACACATTCATGCAAGCCACCCCGCGCTGATCAAGCGCCTCAAACGGGCAAATGGCCACCTGTCGAGCGTCATTGCCATGCTGGAAGAAGGCCAACCGTGCCTTGGTGTCGCTCAGCAGTTGCATGCAGTGGAAAGAGCCATACAACAGGCAAAAAAGGCGTTGATTCAGGATCACATTGACCACTGCCTGGAACATGCGATCAGTGGCGAGCAAGGGCATACACATGACCTGAACGAGTTCAAAGAAATCACCAAATACCTGTGACGCAGCCCTATGCAGGAAGGAAAAACACATGTTTAAGGTCTTGTCCAACAAAACCTATGCACGGTTACTGAGCGCCCAGATCATTGCCCTTCTCGGTACAGGCTTAGCGACCGTGGCACTTGGCCTGCTGGCCTATAAGATAGCACCACAGAACGCTGGTGCAGTTCTTGGCACGGCCTTGGCAATCAAGATGGTGGCTTATGTAGGAATCGCGCCTATCGCCACCGCTTTGGCTGAGCGCCTACCACGCAAAAAGGTGTTGATCACACTTGACCTGATCCGTGCGCTGGTGGTGCTGGCTCTGCCTTTTGTGACACAGGTTTGGCAGGTCTATGTCCTGATCTTTGTTTTGCAGTCAGCATCCGCTGGATTTACGCCCACGTTTCAGGCAACGATCCCTGACGTACTCCCCAACGAGGACGACTACACCCAAGCGCTGTCCCTTTCACGGATGGCTTATGACTTGGAGAGCTTGATCAGTCCTATGCTGGCTGCAGCGCTGCTGGGGGTTATGAGCTTCAGCAACCTCTTTGTCGGCACATCAATTGGCTTCATCGCGTCGGCTTGCTTGGTGACCTTGTGCGTGCTGCCGACGGCAAAGGCAGGCGCACCGCGTGGCTTCTATGAGCGCACCACGCGTGGTCTGAAGATTTATTTGGCAACGCCACGCCTGCGTGGCTTGCTGGCTATCACGCTGTGTGCCGCCGCTGCCAGCGCCATGGTGCTGGTCAACACTGTCGTGATCGTGCAAGGCAATTGGGGGCTGACGGAACGAGATACTGCTTGGGCATTGGCCGCCTTCGGTGCGGGCTCCATGTTGGCCGCATTGGTGCTCCCCAAACTCCTGCACAAAGTCAGCGACCGTAACGTGATGCTGGGCGCCAGTACCTTGCTGTTGGTCGCCTTGCTTGTGTCCGTTTGGGGCCTGCGCAGCATGCCCACGCTTTTCGCCATCTGGGGCACTATTGGCTTGGCTTACGGTATGGCACAGACACCATCTGGGCGCCTGTTGCGTCGCTCGGCCCATGCGGAAGATCGCCCCGCCGTGTTTGCCGCGCACTTTGCCTTGTCCCACGCCTGCTGGCTGCTGACCTACTTGGTCGCCGGTCACGTGGGCGCCGCGTTGGGCATCACCACTGCCGCAGCGTGCCTGGCTGGACTGACCGTACTGGGGATTGCCATCGCCCACGGGGTTTGGCCTGCTGAAAAATCCGGGGATGTGATGCATGTCCACTCGAACCTGGACGCCAGTCACGAACATTGGCATGCTGCCCCACCAAGCAGCAGCCATGAATTGGCCCACCGTCACGAATATGTGATTGACGATCTGCACCCGCACTGGCCGAGATGACCCAATAGGTGATTGAATTGACCACAGTCTGGGCGATCCAACATCTCTTGTCTGCGTATGCCAGCCGGTAGCCAGCTTGAGGCCGCATTCCGTGCAAGAAGTCTGCCGAGCAAATCGGCGCAGACCAGCGCTGAGCGAGCAGCACCAGAGGCAGTCATGCGAGACGCAGAAGGTGGGAGAGGTCTAGTAGACTCAATTGAGCCGACAGCCAAGATGTCGGCCATGCTCATCCTGCCTTGCTCCACTCGGAATTTGATCGCCTTGCACCGGTTCGCCACCAGTTCAGCTGGCTAAGAACATGGGAATATCCGCTGCTCAAGTCCACAAGGGCGTCCAGGTAGAAGACGCGCCCTGGTATCAAGCGCGCGACGCCCAAGACATGGAAGCAGGCGCAGGATTTTTTCAATTGAAAGAAAAATGCGAATTACTTTCAAGAGCGCCCCGAATCTTGGTGCTGAGGAGCACATCATGGCAGAGGTACCTGAAGTCAAATCCGACCCCGACGCAGTTCTGAGCAAAGCTACTTTGAAGGCGTCTGCGCTACTAGGTCTGAGCAATGCCGAACTGGCAAAGGTGCTTGGCATCAGCAGGCCTTCGGTTTCTCGCATCGCATCCGGCAGCCGACACATTGACTCGCTAAGTCGTGAAGGCGAAATGGCCTTGATTCTGGTTCGGATCTTTCGGTCGTTGGACCAATTGGTGGGCGGAGATTCCTGCAGGCGCACTGCATGGATGACTAGTCATAACAAGGCGATTGCCGGGGTTCCCAAGACAGCAATCCAGACCATGCATGGCCTAGTACACACCATCGACTACCTCGAAGGCATATCACCGTCCTAGCAGTTGTTCATAACGCCGTATGAACGTTGACAGTGGGACGCCAAGGGCATCACACCAAAGCATCAACTCCACCAGGTCGAGCCGACGGACACCGCGCTCAACTCTGCTAATCCATGGCTGCACTTCATCCAGCCTTGCAGCGAGCTCCACCTGCGTCACACCTGCCTCAACGCGAACTTTTACGAGAAGCTGAAGTAGTAGGTCGTTCTCTTTTGAATAGAGTGATTTCTGCATGCGGGCCTCGGAAGAGGCCCAACTGTCAAAGGGCTCTAGAAATATACGAAAATTGCACTATTCCATTTCACGTATATCGCAAGCCTTTCCGAGCTACGATTTCTGTAGCGCGATCCTATGTTTCTCACGACCGACGCGAACAAGCATCCCCTCTCCAGTGCATATGGAAAAGGTAATCACATTTGGGTTGCAGCCGAAGTCCAGCTTCGCCTTCCACTCTTCATGGTTGAGTTCTCCCATCATGAAGTTGATGATGACGGCATTGATTTCGCGCTCCTCCGCACACTTCTACTAGCTCGTGGAGACGACGTATTGAAGCTAGTGTCAGACCTCGCACCGCAGAACTCGTTGAAGTCAGTTGCCTTGTTGACGCCCACATCTGGGGATCCCGGTAGCACCTGGAGCATTGACCAGTTAACAGGGATCTGGGAGGCAGAGGACCCCAGCGACTCACATATAAAACTCAAAGTTTTTTCCAAGGCTGACGGGTCCTACTATGTGGATTCGATGTCGGAGATCGCAGCAAGTCAGCTCCAAGACTGGCATCAGCTTTTCGTGCTGCCAACAGCGCACAGTCATCAATGAGTGCTCCAATGCCTTGCAGATAAATGCCCCCGGCCCATGGATGCGCTTAGTGTCTCCCCTATCAAAGCGGATCTGCATGATGAGAATTTCGACATCGCTCGCATGCATCTCTTCGATGATTCCAGGGCAGAAAATCTTGTGCACAACGCGCGAACCCACGCCAAGTTCGCTCTCACCCACCAAAGTGAGACCGACGTTTTGAACTGAGAGCCCTGGCTCTTAGAGCTGCGCCTGTCCTTTTGCTTGTTCGATCGCATCCGCTTCGGTATCAGCCGACACCTGCACAAAAACGTTCTTTGTCAGCTTAAGCTCGACCTTAGCAGTGAAAAATTCGTCATGAATACGCTTGGAATTTCTCTGTGATGGGCTTGAGCTTGGGCGGCACATCGCTTCCGGCCTAAGACCTGAAACTTGGCGTCCACGAGTCGATAAGACGACTCTCATCATCCTCATCTTCTTCCTCGGGCACATCGATGTCGTAGAGCACAGTTAAGGTCTTGCCGTAGCTGCCAAGTCCAACCACATCTTCCCGAATTTCAATTGTGCGCCTACCCCCGAACCAGTCTTGAAGGTTCGAGAAGTCCTGGACTCTCTCCGCATGGGCAATGCGATCTGGGTCTCTGTTGAACGCCAGCGTCGAGGAGCAGGCTGGAAGCCCTTGACCTTTTCGAAGCCAGTCGATGCCGCGAACCTGCTTTAAGGCTTCAGACATGAAGCAATGGTCGACGGTCCCGCCTTCGCTGATGACGATGGCCATGTGATCACGAGTGCACTGGGCAAAGCGAATCGCCGTGGCATGCAAGGACGTCTTGCACAGGAACGATAGGACTTCGATCGCTTCCAAACCCTTGCCGGCCTTCTCCAATTCCGGGAAGAAGAGATGCCGCGGCATTAGAAAACCCGCAGCGAAACGGTCGGCCTCCGCCTCGTAGCGATCTCCAGAGTTGAAGCCCGCCCTTGAAACGTGCGTACCTTGCTCGCCTGGGATCAAGGCTTCAGGGTGCCCAGGTATGTAGTAATGCCCGAGCTCGTGGGCGATGCTGAAATTCTCAAAGCCCTCGTTTTGAAGGTGAGTGGCGTAGGTGTCGGGTCCCGGACGATTGGCTGCTTAAAAACAAGCGTCCGTTGCTGCATGGC
>JAEAMF010000757.1_pt1 | contig 32483 bp, 26 predicted proteins | sample 8958721 | NCBI WGS metagenome assembly JAEAMF01 (sample SAMN16933255, study PRJNA681124) | bioreactor sludge metagenome | isolation source: anaerobic bioreactor treating anionic surfactant - SDBS | place: India: Bengaluru | collected 2019-02-28 | reverse complement strand
GCCGCGCACGAAATCCACCTGCCCTCCAATGCCGCTGTAAAAGTAGTATCCGATGGAGTCCGCGCAAATTTGACCGGTGAGATCCACTTCTATTGCCGAATTGATCGAAACTTGTTTTTCGTTGCGGCTTATAATGAACGGGTCGTTCACGTAATGACTGGGGTGAAATTCGAAAACCGGATTGTTGTGGATAAAATCAAATAACCGCTGGGTCCCGAGAACAAATCCGGCCAGGATTTTTCCAGTGTGAAGCGTCTTTCTTTCATTGGTAATGACGCCCGACTCCACCAAATCAATGACCCCGTCGCTGACCATTTCGGAATGGACGCCAAGATGCCTTTTTTCAGAAAGGTAATTGAGCACCGCATCCGGTATCTCTCCGATTCCGAGTTGGAGCGTGGATCCATCCTCGATGAGGTCGCCAATATGCCGGCCGATCCGCATTGCGACATCGGACACCTCTCCCATCGGCAACTCCAACAGGTCGTCCGAAACCTCTACGACGTGGTGGATCTTGTTCAGGTGAATGAATGAATCACCGAGCGCGCGCGGCATCTTGGGATTGATCTGGGCTATGACCGTGCGAGCACACTCGGCGGCTGTCTTGGTGGTGTCCACGCCGACGCCGAAACTGCAGAATCCGTGCTCATCAGGAGGGGAAACGTGTATCATAGCCACGTCAATGGGCAGGGCGCCGCTGCTGAACAGGGATTCAATCTCGCTCAAAAAGATCGGAACGATATCGGCCCTGCCTTCGTTGACCGCCTCTCGCACATTCGCACCCGAGAAGAGCGCGACATGCCGGAAGCTCCGCGCCATTTCAGGAAGAACGTAGTCGGCGGTGCCTTTGGTCAGAATGTGGATAACCTTCACATCGCGCAATTCACCGGCACGCGCCACCATTGCCCTGACCAATTGTTCCGGCTCCGCGCACCCGGGGTGAATGTAGACGCAGTCGCCGCTGCGAATACAAGCGACCGCTTCCTCCGCAGTCTTCCGCTTGCTGATATATTTGTCCAGCAGGGTTGCGGACCGCACGGCATTGCCAAACGTTGCCCTACCGCCTGTTTCCGATATCGAGTCGGCCATAGTCAATCCTCAGATTGATTCGAGATTCGAAATTCGAGATTCGAGATTCGAGATTCGAGATTGAATTTCGAATCACCGGTTTGGCTCACTTCATCAGGAATCATCCGCAAAATCCTTCGGCCAATAATTCTCTTCATGACAGAGGTCCGGATGCAATCTCGAATTTCGAATCTCGAATCATTCATTCAGGAGCTCGTCGAGGCTGCGGCATTCGCAGCCCAGCAGACCCGCCAATCCCTCATGCGTACATTGACCCGAATAGAGATACATCCCCCGGCGAAGCCCCGGATCCCGAAGGAAGGCAATCCGGCCGTTTTCCGCAATATCCTCCACAATCGGCACCACGACATTGTTCAGGGCGTGAGATGCAGTCCGGGCAACGGAAGAAGGAACATTGGGGACACAAAAGTGAATCACGCCGTGTCTCTTAAATACGGGATCCGACAATGTTGTCGGCCGGCTCGTTTCGACGCAGCCGCCCTGATCGATTGAAAGATCGATAATGACGCTTCCCGGCCTCATCTTCCGGACCATGGATTCGGTAATTACGTGAGGCGTTTTCTGGCCGCGCACCATGACGGCGCCAAGCACGACGTCGGCGGATGCGACATAGCGCTCCAGATTGTAGGGATTCGCCAAGGCGGTGTTGATCGTCTTCGGCAGGTAGGAGTCCACGGCGCGCAGCCGCTTCAGGTTGTGGTCCATCACGGTAACGCTTGCGCCAAAACCCAGAAAAACATGCGCGGCCGTTGTTCCCGCCGTCCCTGCTCCAACGATGACCACATGCGCCGCGGGTATCCCGGGCACGCCGCCCAGCATCACGCCGCGTCCCCCGTGCGTCGTTTCGAGAAACCGCCCCGCAATTTGCGGTATCAGCATGCCGGCGATTTCGCTCATCGCCTTGACAAGCGGGAGGAAGCCGTCGGTATCCTCGACCAGTTCCAGTCCCACAGCGGTGAAATTCTGCAAGCTCAGAAGGCGGTGAACTTCTGGATTTGCGGAGCCCAGATGGACTGCGCTGAACAGATATTTGCCTTCGCCCATCCAGCCGCACTCCTGTACGGTCGGAGGCATGACTTTCACTATAAAGTCAGCTCGGGCAAAAACTTCTTCCGCAGAGAAGGCAATTGCTGCTCCGGCGTCTCGATAGGCATCCGCCGAAAAACCGCAGCCAATCCCCGCATCGGCCTGCACAACGGCCGTGAGTCCCGCCACGGAAAGCGAATGTACTCCGGCGGGCGTCACGGCTACACGGCGCTCGTCACCCCAACTTTCTCTTGGTATGCCGACAATCATCGCCTCACCTCCTGGATTCCAAATTTCAAATTCCAGATTCGGATTGCAGGTTTTAGTCTGGAATCTGGAATTTGGAATCCAAAAATCGCCTGTGCTGCTGCGTCCCAAAAGACGGCGCTTCAGTCAACCTTGTCGCGGCGGTTGAATATCGCAAAGAAGAGCCCGAAAGCCAGCATGAAGACTCCCCACCAGAGGTCCGGGTGCAAATGGGAGAGGATCTTGGTCTGATCCGGGGGGCTGAACAGTGAAAACACCGCCGAAGCCGTGATAATGGCGCCCATGATTGTGAGAAGCAATCCGACAAAAAACCAGATGGATTTCATTTCGCCTCTCTACCAGAAGTAAATGTTCAGAGCTATGAAAATGACCATAGAAAGGATACCGTAAAATTCGGGCGTTTTAGCAAACGGAATGTTTTGAACCGCCTTCTCGGCGGTCAATCCCTTGACAAGACCCACTAGTTCGATTTTGTCCCTCTTTCGTGTAAACAGGCTTATCACGACCGTAACCACAAAACAGATCAGCCACGCCCACCACGCACGCCAGAAATTGGCAGCCATATCGCTGGTGACCGGGGACAGCGTTATGGCGGCCGGGTTGATCCATTGAAATTTCACAGAGAGAAAAAGGAAGATGGATGAACCCATACCGGTCAGCAGTCCCCAAAATGCGCCGGCGGGTGTAATCCACACCACGAACATTCCAAGCAGCATCGTGGCAAACAGGGGCGCGTTTACCCAAGAGAAAATGGCCTGCATATAATCCATGATGCTGGGGAAGCTTTTTGCCCAATAGGCTGTCCCGACACTCAGAAAAATGCCGATAACCGTGGCCATTCTTCCCATCCAGAGAAGATGCGAATCCGAGGCCTTTGGATTGATCAGTGCACGGTACAGGTCATATGTCCAGACCGTGTTGAATGCACTGACATTGCCGGCCTGCCCGGCCATAAAAGCAGCCAGCAGGGCGGTAACACCGAGGCCCATGAGTCCGGTCGGATAATAGCGTTGAATCAGCAGCGGAAGCGTGGAGTCGTAATTGATCTGTTCCCCGTCGCGCAACAGCGCAAAGCCGCTTTGCGGATCGTTGGCCAGGATGAGGGCGACGAGACCCGTCATGACGACGAGGAACGGGACGGCCATTTTGAAAAAGGACGCAATAATGGGCGTCATCCGTGCCGCGCGCAGGTCCCGCGCGGAGAAAGCCCGCTGGACAACCAGAAAGTCCGTAGTCCAATAGCCGAACGAGAGTACAAAACCCAGACCCAGCACGATGCCCGCCCATGTAACCACCATTCCGTTCTGGCTTGCATCGCCCGAAGTAGCCCAAAGAGCCGCAAAGGATGGAGGGATGCGCGCGAAAATCTCGTTCACGCCACCAACCTCGACAATTCCCAGGACCGCCACGAGAAACAGGCCGAACCAGATTAGAAAGAACTGGATGATTTCAGTAAAAATTGCCGACAGCAGGCCGCTCATCGTGATGTATGCCGCTACGGCAAGGGCTGAAATCCACATGCTCACATCCCAATTCCAACCCACAAACGTGTGCAGTACCAGCGCCATCGCGTACAGATTGATCCCGGATACAAGCAATGTCATTCCGCCAAAAGCAATGGCATTCAGCACACGGGTTTTTTCGTCAAACCTCAGGCGCAGGTAGCCGGGTACCGAGTGTATGCGGCTGCTGTAATAGAACGGCATCATGTACAGGCCGAGGAAAATCATCGCGGGGATGGCGCCTATCCAGTAAAAATGGGCGACGTACATCCCGTATTTGAAGGTGTTCCCCGCCATGCCGAGCATTTCCAGCGCTCCGAGATTGGCCGACAAAAAAGCGAGTCCTGCCACCCACGCACTGTTCTTCCTCCCTGCGAGGAAAAAGTCCTCCTGCGTCCTGGTAAAGCGTTTCAGATAGAATCCCAGCCCGATGATGAAGGCAAAATACAGGACTATGATGAGCCAGTCTACGGGGCTAAGGCCGAGGGTTGCCATAGAGTCTCCTTATGTATTAAAGAACCTCTTACGGGTCCGTCGGAGTCGGTATCGGAATCACAATCGGTACCGATCATTGCCGTCGGCGTTTCTTAGAAAGCCGATTCCCGAATGCCGATAGCGATACCGAAAAGCACAGGTCTCGGCTAATAGATGGTCTTATGCAAATCTCCTTTATTGCCGGCTTCCCAAATCCCGAAGACGGACGCCCTTCTTCAAGTTGAATTCCAGCTCTTCGAGCGTAATGCCTTTTGTCTCCGGGACGAAGAGCGCGACAAACAAAATAGCAAGCACGCAGAAACCGGCGAATACATAGAAGATGGATGCATTCCCGAACCTGCTCATAAACGAAAGGGCGTAATTCATCACCAATCCGGCAAAGGTCCAATTGACCATCGTGGTAATGGTCATACCGACTTCGCGGCCTTCCAGCGGAAAGATCTCGGAACAGACCAGCCACACGACCGGTCCCCAGGACACCGCAAAGCCGAAAATGTAGATTATGACCGAGATCAACAGCAGCGCTTTCGGCGCACCCCCAATAAGTGAAGGGTCAGATACATTTCCGATGGACTGAAAAGCGAAACCGGCAGCCAGCATGGTGATGATCATGGCAATGGCGCCGACATAGAGCAGCTTTTTGCGACCCCACTTCTCTACCCAGAGAATCGCGGGGAAGGTGAAAAGCATGTTCACGGTCGGAACGGCCATCATGGCGACGAGACCCGTCATTCCCGCATAGCCGAAAATGGTCGGCGAATAGTAGATCATCATGTTGATGCCGACCAGTTGCTGGAACATCTGGAGCAGGACTCCTATGACCAGCACTTTGAAGAAGTACCCGCGGAAGATGATGCCGATGCCCGCTCCCTGCGGCCCGTGGAGCGCCTCCTCGATCTCGCCGATTTCACTGTCGATTTCCTCCTGCGTGCCCAGCGTTTTTCGCAGCACCGCAACGGCCATGTCCTTTCTTCCTTTGAGCATGAGCCAGCGCGGGCTCTCAGGGAGTATAAAGCTGCCGGCGAACATCAGTGCCGCAAAGAGGGTGATCGTCAGAAACATCAGCGGAAGCGATGTCCTGGGATCCGCAAAGGCCCGGGCGATGAATACGTTGCTCAACGCGATCAGGAAGATCCCGATCGTGATCATGAGCTGAAACAGCGTGCCCATGGAACCGCGAATCGCTGCAGGCGCCGTCTCGGAAAGATAGAGCGGAACGATGAAGGATGCGATCCCGACGCCGAAGCCAAGCGCGAAGCGGCACGCAGACAATACCGGGAGCGGAGGGAGCAGCGCGGAAAAGGCCGAAGCGGCCGTGAAGATGAAGCCCGCAAGGACGAGGCTTTTCTTGCGGCCCAGGAACCGCGCGAAGATCCCAGAAAGCAGCGCGCCGAAAATTCCACCCGTAGCCAGTATCGCGGAGTAGCTTTCTTTGTCATGGATCCCAAATTTATAATGCTGCGTAAGCGTGTCGAGAGAATTTGCGATAAATCCTTGATCAAGGCCGAACAGCAGCCCTCCCAAGGCGGCCACCATGCATATAATGTAAACGATTGTTTTGTACCCGTGCGCGGAACTGCCTCCCGAAGTCTCTGCCATGGCTTCATCCTTTCACGCATTCTGTGCGGACTGAAGCCCGCACCCACATGCTCCTTTTAATTCAACTCGGGCTTTGGTGTCCTGCTGGTGCTCTTTGGCAAAACCGGCATCTTGATGTACTCCGCCGGGATCTTGCCCGTGAGCGTTTTCAGAAACGCAATGATGGAGCGAACCTCGTCATCGTTCAGAGTTTTCCCCAACTGGTATTCAGTCATCCTGGAAACGGCTTGTTCCAACGTCTGCACCTGCCCGTTGTGATAGTAAGGCTGCGTCTCCGCGATATTTCGCAATCCCGGGACCTTGAACATCATGCGGTCTGCCGCATTCTTGGTCACCTTTTCGCGGCCGGGATCCGAAACATCCGGCCAGGGCTTGGCAAGGCCAAGCATCTGGTACATGTTTCCGCCGAGATATGGCCCCGCGTGGCAGGCCTGACAACCGGTAGCCATGAACAGATTGAAGCCGGCCTTCTCTTCGTTCGAGAGCGCTTGCGAATCCCCACGGAGAAACTTATCCCATCGCGAAGGCGTTACCAGTTTACGTTCAAAAACTCCTATCGCCCTGGCCATGTTTTCATAGCTGATGGGCTGCTTGTCGTTCGGGAAAGCCTGCTGGAACAGGTCCACATATTCCGGCATGGATTCCAGCACGGCAACCACACGCTTTTCCGAAGGCATCGCCATTTCGACCGGATTCATTACAGGCGCTTTCGCCTGTTCTTCGACATCGGCGGCACGCCCGTCCCAGAACTGAACAAAGTGACCCGCCGCGTTGTAAACCGTCGGCGAATTTCTGTCTCCCCGCTTTCCTTTATGCCCGTCCGAAGTCGGCTGCAAATCGACGCCATACTTGTCCAGCATGTGGCAGGAATTGCAGGAAATGTCGTGGCCTTTTGAGAGGCGCGGTTCGTAATAGAGCATCCGGCCCAAAGTCTCTTTTGCTTCCGTGACCGGATTCTTGTCCGACGGCATTATTTCCGGCAGCGGCTGAAACATCCGCAGCTTCATCGGATCAACAGTTACCGCAGGGATCGCCGTGGATTCAGGTTTTTTGCCGCAGCCTGCAACCGCGGAAACGGCTGCAATCAACACAACAAATCTGAAAATTGAATATGGTTTTTTCATGCGGTCTCCCACAATTTCCCTATTATTGTCACAATGCGGCCCGGATCATCACCGATATTCTTGATTCCCGATTTTCGATTCGCGATCAAATCTCCTTTTAAAGAATCGGAAATCGAGAATCGGAAATCGGAAATCCGGATTCAGGTTACTCTTTAACAATAGTGAGCGCATGCCGGGCGGCTGCGAGCAGCGCCTCGGGACTCACCGGTGCGCCGGTCGCGCTCTTCATCCAAAGATCGGGCGCCAGGCGCCCCAGCCGTGCCACCCGCTCGAACTCCGGCCCGATCCTCCCGGCTTTTTTCATGTGCTTTTCCAGCTGAAAGGCGATCATGTGCCCGATGGGATAGTCCGGAAGGTACAGAAACGAATGAATCATGTGGGAATAGATGCCCAGGAAGACGACGTCTTTTATATTAAAGACCGGCGCATAGAATTTGTTCCAGACGTCTTTGGAAATCTGAAGCACGGCGTTGCGGAACTGCTCCGGCGTCGCCTGAGGGTTCTCGTACATCCAGTGCCATGCCTGCATATCCACCAGGCTGACGCCGCAGATTTCGTAGGTAGCCCAGTAATCGTTCAGGGCTTTGAGCGCTTCCGCCTGCGTGTCCGGAGACTGCAGTCCCAGCAATTCAAGATCGTGATCCTGGAATACGAAGGCCAGCGCCTCCGTAAACGCCGTATTCGGAACGCCGTTCAGCGAATAGTGGTCGATGGCGTTGAGCGAAAACGTCTGCTCGACATTGTGTCCCAGTTCGTGGACGGCAATGTTGAAACCCTTGTAGTTCATCCCTTCCTTTTCGACGCGAGTCCTCAGATGCGCTTTCGCCTGGTGCATCGCCGCGCCCATCGCATGGCCGGATCCGCGTGCCGGATCGACAACGATGTTGCCGGCCGCGAATCCGGCGCTCTCCGGCGAGAAGCCCAGCTTGATCAGCATCGCCGGAATATCCTGCTCGAAGGCCTTTGCCGTCGGATATTTTTTCGCAACGATGGCGTCCAGCTCCGCCTGTGTGTATTTGAGTCTGGGTTTGAATCCGTTGTACCAGATATCGAAGGGTTCGAGACTGCGGCCGAGCCGTTTCTGAATCAGGACGCCCACCTGTTTTGCCATCGGCGAGGAAAGAACCTGTTCGAACATCTTTTGGACGCGCTCTTCGGGAAGCTGGCGATCCTCGTTGAAGCGGCGCACGATCAGTGTGGGTGCGTTCGGCGAAAACGCGTCGGCAAGCTTCGAAGCGCGGAAAGTTTCCAGCCAGCGCAGATAGCGCGTGTCCGGTTCGGGCGCGTTGACGGCTGCTCTTTCGCCGGGCGTAAAGTCGGAATCTTTCACGGCGGCAGGTTTGACTTCATTCGTGAATGGATTCCAGTCCACCTGCGGATTGTTGATAACAGAAGCCGGGATCGTCTGTCTCACGATGGAGTCCATAACCCTGGCAATCATCCGCTGCTTTGCCAGCCCGTTTTGCGCGTCGCCGTAGTCCGCCTTGATTTGGTCGCGCAGGTTCCAGTGCGACAGCAGGCGCAATTTGGGCGGAAAGAGCCGCGTGCCCTGGTCGTCCACCAGATGGTGCATCCAAATGTTGTATTCCGCGATGTATTGATCCGATTCTGCAGCTGCCTTCGAAATGGCCAGGTTGACTTCGGCCGGAACTCTCCGGGAAAAGTATTCGGCGAGCCGGGTTTCCGCCCATTGCCGGCGCGTCCACTTTTCGCCTTCGGCCAGCCGCTCCTGCAGCGTCGTCAAAGGGAAGTTCAACAAAACGACAAAAGCCAGCCTGTTGGCGAAGAAGTCATCGGTCAAATGTGCCGCCGGATCATATGCAGCAAATACCTCGTCATATGGCTGAACGGGACCAGCATCCAGATCGGTTTGCTGCTTGAATTCACGGCTGACTTCGGCCATGTGGCCCGCCGCCTGTTCCAGCAAGTGCTGGAAACGTCCGAACATCGTGTCCAAAGCCGCTTGATCGCCCGCGAAATTCTTTTGGATGAATTCTTCGAAGGCCTCCCGGTCGCCATCGGATTCGCGCCAAAATCCGGAAACCTGTTTCAATCCGCGCTGAATTCGGGAGCGTTGGGCGTCGCTGTATTTTGCCGCCAGGCCGCCCTCCAGACCGTCGACTGCCGATTTCATCCAGGAAGGCGCCGCGGCGGATTTTGCTTCTTGCGATGATTTCATGCTTGACTCCTGCGAGCACGACAGAACAAACACCAACATCAAAACTAGCGCCGAGACACAATACCGTTTCATATTTCCTCCACCTGGAATTTCAGATTCCAGATTCCAGAAATTCCATATTCCGAAGTTTGGAATCTGAAATTTGGAATCTGAAATCGATGTCACTGCAGGTCGCGAACGCGAACCTCGATCCCCTTTTCGTTTTTCAAAAGGTCCACAAGCCTTGCGGTGTCCGTATTGCCGAAATGATAGGGATACAGCACCTTTGGTTGTACGGCTTTGGCAACGTCGGCGACCTGTTCCGGGGTCATTGTGTATGGCTGGTTCATCGGAAGGAAAGCCACATCGATGTTTTTCAGCGCCTTTATTTCCGGAATATTTTCGGTGTCCCCGGCGATGTAAATCCTCTTGTCCCCGAAAGTCAGAATATAGCCATTGCCATTGCCCTTCGCGTGGAAGGATTTTTCCAGATTATACGCAGGCACGGCCTCCACCTTGATGCCGATTATGGTCTTTTCATCGCCATTTTTCATAGCAGCTGCGTTGGGGACATTTTTTGCAGAACTCGCGTTGGCAATCACCGCCGTATTGGCCGTGCTGACCGCCTGAATGGCCTTCATATCCAGATGATCGCCATGTTCATGCGTGACGAGAATCAGATCTGCCTTGGGCATCGTCGCGTAATCTGCATACATCGACACGGGATCCGCATGGATGATTTTGCCCGCATAGGTCAGCATCAATGTTCCGTGTCCTATAAAGGTTATTTTCAGATCGCCGCCGGACGTCTTAATCGTATCCTCCTGGTATTTTTTCTGCGCATAGGCTGCAACCATCGCCAGGGCGGAAACCAGCACCGCCATAAGAATCCATCGCATAAATATGGCTCCGTTCATAATCCCCTCCTTGAAGTCTTTGTCATTTTCAGCACATCCTATAGTAAAACATAGAAAGCGGTGCAATTGTTTTCTTATCTCTGTGGGATTAGCGTTTTCGGAGCGGCGACGGGAGGATTCCATGACGACCATCTCAAGATCCAAAGATCTGCTGAAAAAGCTTGGCATCAAGGAGGTAAATCCGGGTGCCTGTTTTGGCCCGGGAGGCTGGATTACGGATCCGCAAGGCGGCAGGCTGGTTTCACACAATCCGGCCACCGGCGATCCGATCGCAGCCGTGATTCAGTCGGGACCGGAAACATACGAGCGAGTGGTGGCGGAGGCTGCGGAGGCTTTTGCTTTGTGGCGCGCAACGCCGGCTCCCAAGCGCGGAACCGTCGTGCGCGATCTCGGGAATGCGTTGCGCGAGGTGAAAGAGCCTCTGGGCGACCTTGTCAGCCTGGAGATGGGCAAGATACGGGCAGAAGGGCACGGCGAGGTCCAGGAGATGATCGACATCTGCGATTTCGCCGCCGGATTGTCCCGGCAGCTTTATGGACTAACCCTGGCTTCAGAGCGCCCCGCACACCGGATGATGGAGCAGTGGCATCCGCTCGGCGTCATAGGAGTGATTACGGCGTTCAACTTCCCGGTTGCCGTCTGGTCCTGGAACAGCGCGATCGCGGCGGTTTGCGGCGATCCGGTCGTGTGGAAACCTGCCAGCCCCACCCCGCTGTGCGCGATTGCCGTGCAGCACATCGCCAACCGCGTTATGGCCGATCACGGCCTGCGCGGCATCTTTTGCCTGGCTATCGGGCCGGGCAGCAGCGTCGGCGACCGTATGTTGCATGATCCGCGTTTGCCGCTTATATCTTTCACCGGTTCTACCATCATCGGCCGGCACGTGTCCGAGACCGTTGCTCGAAGGTTCGGACGCACGATTTTGGAACTCGGCGGCAACAATGCCATTATCGTGGCTGCGGACGCCGACCTCGACCTGGCGACACGCGCGATCCTGTTTGGCGCCGTCGGGACTGCGGGGCAGCGGTGCACGTCCACCCGGCGCATCATTGTCCATGGGAGCATCACACAGGAACTGGTCCGCAGATTGGTGCAGGCCTACGGTCAGGTGCGGACCGGGGATCCTCTGGATCCGTCAATCCTGATGGGGCCTCTCGTAACACCCGACGCAGTGGAGGATATGTTCAAGGCGATCGAGCAGGCCAAAGCGGACGGAGGACGAGTGCTCTGCGGGGCGAAGCGCCTGCCGGAAATCGGAGCGCAGTTCGTCGAACCCACCATCATCCTGATGCCGTCACAGACAGATATTGTGAAGCAGGAAACGTTTGCCCCGATCCTGTATGTTATGGAATACGAAAAATTCCATGACGCCCTGAAACTGCACAACGCGGTGCCGCAGGGGCTCTCCAGCGCCATCTTCACGAGAAATCTCCTCAAGGCCGAGGAGTTCCTTTCGCCGGGCGGCTCTGATTGCGGCATTGCCAACGTCAACATCGGGACCTCCGGAGCTGAAATCGGCGGCGCGTTCGGCGGTGAAAAGGAAACCGGCGGAGGCCGCGAGTCCGGATCCGACGCGTGGAAAGCCTATATGCGCCGCCAGACCAACACCATCAACTGGTCGACGGATTTACCTCTTGCCCAGGGAATAAAGTTTGGCGGCGCATGATTCGAGATTCGAAATCCGAGATTCGAGATTGGTTGTCTGGATAGGAGGTTATTCGGCGCTTCAACCGCGAAGCCATGCAGCTTTAAACCTTCCTTCAGGCCAGGGTGCGGAAGACGATTTTTGCGCGATTTGCATTTTCCACACTGACTCAGGAAGTTTTCGAAGAATTCAATCTCGAATTTCGAATCTCGAAATCTGGAATCTACAGGAACCTCACGGAATCGACAGTCAGCGCAACCACGCCATATTCTTCCTCGACGACGCCGGTGAGCACATACGGGCGCGAGCGGTTCAGCATGTGGCAGAATCGGGCGTAGGCTTGAGGGAAAAAGACCGTTTCGTACAGCGCGCTCGTATCTTCGAAACTGATGAATTCCATCGGCTCATCGTCTTTGGTTGTGATGAGTTTGCCGGTCACCCACCAGCCCACGGTGGTCACTCTTTTCCCGACATGCCTGGGGAGATCCGCTCCCCGGACACATCTCAGTTTCGAAAGCTGTTGGTTGTACAGCGACAGCGGGTGGCGACTGATCAGAAAATCGAGGGTTTCCAGTTCGTGCTCCAGGATGGTGCGGGCACTGTACTGCGGCACCTGAGGCGGGGGCACGGCCGGCATGTCCCGGAAAAGCGTACGCATTACCGGGCGGCGGGCCGCTCGCACCTCATTCCACGCCAGCGTTTGCCAGATCATTTCCGGCCTCGTGGCGCCCCCTGAAATGCTGTCCATCGCCCCCGCTTTAATGAGGATTTTGGCGTCCGCCGGATCCAGTTCGACGCGGCAGAGAAAGTCATCGAGCGACATAAACGGCCGCTTCTTTCGTTCTTCCAGAATCGCTTCGAGCGCGACTTCATGCAGCCCCTTCAACTGCATCAGGCCGACGCGGACTGTTCCGTCTTTGCCCCAGTAGGCCTTGCGGCTTTCGTTTACGTCAGGCAGAAGCACCCGCAAGCCCATCCGCCGCGCCTCCGAAACATATGCAAAAGCTGAGTAATAGCCGCCCCGGTTCGTGAGCACCGCCGCGATGAATTCGGCCGGATAATGCGCCCGCAGATAACAGGACTTGTAGGAAACCAGGGCAAAGGAGGCGGAGTGCGGCTTGCAGAACGAGTAGCCCGAAAAGCTCAAGATCATCTCCCAGACTTCGTCGACAGTCTCCTGCGGAATGTTTCGCGCCGCGGCGCCGGCGTAGAACACTTCCCTATAGTCCTCGAGCTTCTTTCCGGCGCGCTTTTTAGAAAGGATTTTTCGCAGCAGGTCTGCGTCTGAGGCACTGAATCCCGCCATAGCCATGGCGATGCGCGACACGTCTTCCTGGTATACCATGATGCCATGGGTTTCGCCCAGCACTTCATCCAGCACAGGATGCAACGATCGGTAGGATCCGCCGCGCAGTCGCCGCACGTATTCACGAATGTACTTGTTGGCTGCGGGACGGATGATCGAGCTGTGAATCACAAGGTGATCGAAGTCCCCCGTCCGGCATTTCTTCTGCAGCTGGCGCATCGATGGAGATTCCACATAGAACACGCCGATAGTATCGCCGCTTCGGATGAGGTCCTGTGTTTTGGCATCCGTTGTAGGATCCCATTGCCCATAGTCGATCTCTGCCCCGCAGTTTTCCTTGATGGCGGCCAGAGCGTCGCGGATCACGGCCAGGGACCGGTTTCCCAGGAGATCGATCTTGATCAGGCCGGCGTCTTCCGCCTGGTCCTTTTCCCACTGAATGATCGGCACGCCTTTGGGGGCCTGCTCGACAGGAACGTAACGGTCTATCCTGTCGGGCACGACAACGATTCCGCCGCAATGCACCGACATGTGCCTCGGATAGCCGTCCAGTTTCGTGGCCAGGCGGATTATCTCAGGCCAGGGGGCTTTCAGTTCCATGTCTTTATAAACAGGGTGATGATTCAAAGAATCTCCCAGGCTGCGGATGGACCAGTAGTATCCCATACGCTCCGTCACCGCTTTGATCTCCTGTTCGGGGATGCCGTACACTTTCGCGACTTCTCTCACAGCCGCTCTCGCCCGAAATCCCACATGATTGGAAATCATCGCAGCCCTGTCAGCGCCGTACTTGCGGAAGACATAATCGAATACGCCGTCGCGCTCGTCCCACGGGAAATCGATATCGATATCGGGAGGATCCGTGCGGCCTTCGTTGAGGAAGCGTTCGAAAAAGAGATTATGGGTAATCGGTTCCACGTGCGTGATCCCGAGACAGTAGGAAACCAGGCTCGCAGCCGCTGAGCCGCGGCCGCATGTACGCGCCGATTGCCGGACAATGTCGCGCACAGTCAGGAAATAAGTCGCAAAACCCTTGTCCCGGATGATCTTCAATTCGTGCTCCAGCCGCTTCCGCACCGAATCGGAAAGCTCGCCATAGCGGCGCTCCGCGCCGCGATAGCATTCCTCCTTCAAGTATTCGAAAGCATCCAGACCGCCGGGTATATCAAATGACGGGAACACAAGCTTGCCGACTTCCGGGGTCGAACACTTTTCCGCAATGCGCTGTGTGTTCTCCAGAGCCTTTGCCAGATGCGGATATCGGCGTGCCATCGTCTCCTCCGGCTTCAGCCAGTGGTCTTCACTGACCAGTTCTTCCGGCGGGATCCGGGATAAAGATGTGTTCAGATCGATGGCGCGCAGCAGCCGGTGCAGCGGGAAATCGGTCGGGTCTACAAAATAAACATCGTTTGTGGCAGCCGGAGGGATCCCGCTCGCTCGGGAGAACTCGAGCAGCAACGGCTCGGACTTCGGATCGTTCAGTTCCACATACACGTCGGACGTCCCGTTCTGCCGGCCGAGCGCGCGCAGCAGCGGGATCTGATCGCTGAGCACGACCAGGTTTTCGTGATCTTCAATCAGGGCTTTCCTCAGACAAAAATCGGCCTCCTGACAGCGCCGGGAAATAATGCGGCAAAGCGTTTCATACCCGTCGCGGTTGCGCGCCAGAAGAACCGCACGTTCTGTTTTTGTGCGCAACTCCGAACCCGCAATCGGCCGTAATCCTCGCTCGCCGGCATACTGAAGAAACCAGACCAGCCCGTACACGCCGTTAATATCCGTCAGGGCCAGAGCAGACATGCCCCGATCCAGGGCGGCATCTACCAGCGCTTCGATTTTGCTGGCGCCGCGGCAGAACGAGTAGTTCGAATGGACATGCAGATGAGCAAACATGGTTTCAGGTTGCAGGTTTCAGGTTTTTAACTTGCAACTTGGAACCTGTAACCTGCAACTTTGTCGATGATTGAGTTTCCATAACGGTTGCGCAATGCGTCGATTGCAAACTCCAGTCTCAGGCGGCGTTCCGGTGCAGGGTCGGTAAAAAGCTCCAGTTGCGCCGACCCCGGGGAGAGTTCCGTGAGGCACAAATTCATGGAGCGGACGCGCGTACGGCGTTTCAGAACAGCATCCAGCAACAGCAGCGTGCGGGTATACATTACAGAGGAAGATTGCAGCGGAGGCCGCAGCTGCAGCCTGTGTCCGTCCTCCCGGTAATCGGCGTACCGGATACGCAGTTCCATTCGTCCTGCACACTGTTTTTTTTCCCGCAAATGTCTTCCCGCCCGCTCGCACAGATCCAGGAGCACGCTTTTCAACACGTTATAATCGTTGCTGTCCTCCGGCAGCACTTTTTCCTGTTCCAGCGCCGGGACCGTCCGCAACGGGTAAACAGGTGTGCGGTCGATTCCCTGTGCGCGCTGGTGAAGCACAAATCCGAAACGACCGAACGCCAGGGTCAGCAAATCCAGGCGCATTGCCGCCACATCGTGAATAATGCGTATATTGAAGTCGTCAAACTGCCTTTCTGTCTGGGGTCCGACCCCAGGGAGCAGGCGCACCGGCAGCGGCGACAAAAAAGCGGATTCGTCCCCGTGCGGGACGTCCTGCAAACCGGCGGGCCGGATCACTTCCGAGGCGATTTTGCTCACCATCTTGTTGGAAGCGACTCCGAGCGCGGCGTCCAGGTGCAGCTGACGGCGAATTTCTTTCTGCGCTTTCCATGCAGTGTCCCGCGGCGGACCGAAAAGCCGTCCGGTTCCCGTAATGTCCATGTACGCGTGACCATGCCCGGAGGGTTCGAGCACCGGGGAAAAGCTTTCCAGGACTTTGAAGATTGCCCTGGAAGCCCGGAGATACAGGGATTCATTCGGCGGCAGGACAATCGTGCTTCTACAGCAACGCATCGCTTTCGCAACAGCCATGCCCTTGCGAATCCCCGCGTTCCAGGCCTCCGGAGACAACGCCGTCACGATGGACCGGGCCGCGCCAAGCGGCGACACCACTATCGGCCGGCCGCGTAACTCGGGGTGAATGACCCGTTCCACCGCCACGGGGAAAGCAGGAACCGTTAAGTAGATAATTTCACGATCCATGTTTCAGATTACGAATGACGAAATAATCGACCACGCCTCGAAGGCGTGGCTTTGGCCTGCTCCGCAAAGCGGGGCACCAGGCTGAATGTCGGGGGTCGGGGTTACATTCGCTATTCGTCATTCGCAATTTTCTCCAGTTCTTCCAACAGCATTTGAGCATTCATCACGGCTTGACCTTTCCAGGGATTGTTCATAAACACCAATACCCGCTCACATTCCCGCTCCAGACGGCGGATTTCCGGAATTACGGATGCAAGTTCCGTCCGGCTGTACAGGTAGTTGTGCTGGGCGGAGCCGTCGCCTTTGACCCAGCGGGAATTATTCCGTCCCTGAAAACGGACATACGTCAGCCCGGCCGTCGCGCAGAAAAAAGTCTTCTCCTTCAGGCTCGTTCCGCCATCGACACAGGCCAGCGCAATGTCCGCCTTCTCCAGGTGCTTTGCCGCTCTCGGCGTCAGCCAGTCCGGGCAACCAAACTCCGCTATCAACAGGATGCCCCTCAGGGAGTCCCGAAGCCGGCACAGCCGATCGAAGTTCTCACGAAAAAATTCGAACTCCGGGGGGAATTGCGCCAAGACACCGGCCAGTTGGCCGGTGTCTTTCAACGGCCACAGCGCCGCAGCAAAACGGCGTGCGAGATCGGCATTGTCGGGATAATCCTCTGACAGCCGGGAGGGAGCACGAAAAACGAACGACAAGCCTCCTCGCGTTTCTTCTATAATTTGCTGAATCGTAAGTGTTTCAGGGATTCTATAGGACGTAAAACAGAGCTCGCAGCAGCCAAACCGCTTGCTGTAATAGCGCAGCCAGGCGCCGGGATCGAGGTCCCGGGGATACAACACCGGAATCCAGTCACGATACTGAAATCCACTCGTTCCCACCAAAATCATACCTATAAAATAGGTGAAGATTTGGTGAAAATCAACAAAAACTTGTTTCAGGTTACAGGTTCCAGGTTCCAGGTTTCAAGTTTCAGGTTCCAAGTTTCAACATACCAACCTGCAACCTGAAACCTGAAACCTGAAACCTGTAACTTGGATCAATCTGGAATCTCGAATCAATAATGATGTAATATCGGGCCGGGATCGGGATGAGGATTTTATTCTTAAAAAGCCGATAACCGATAGCGATTGCGATACCGACAATCTTGAATGGGGAATCCCTGTCGGGGCAACGAAGATTTTCATGTTAATAAGACGGACGGACGATGGAACAGGAACCTCGGCAGATTAATTTCGCGTTTATGGGATTCGGGCACGTCGGCCGGGCTTTTGCCCGTCTTCTGATCGGCCGCAGGAAGTGGCTGTTAAAAGAATACGGCATCGAATGGAAGATTACCGGCATTGCGACAAAAAACCATGGGACGGCGATTGATCACAATGGCCTCCCGATCAAAAAAATCCTGGGTTCATGGAAGCGCCACTCCAACTTCGACCGTTTTCACAACGGGCCCCTGTGCACATCCCACACAGATTTCATCCGCCAGTGCGGTGCGGATGTTCTATTTGAAATGAGCATCCTCCATCTCAGCGGGGAGCCGGCGGCCACGTATATCAAGGAGGCGCTCGGCGCGGGTTTGCACGTCATTACAACGAACAAGGGCCCGGTGGCGACGCATTTCCGTCAATTGACAGGATTGGCCCGTTTGCGCGGCGTTCGGTTGCTGTATGAAGGGACTGTCATGGACGGCGCGCCGGTGTTCAATCTGGTCCGCCAAACGCTGCCGGGGACACGCATCCGTTCTCTGCGGGGGATTTTCAATAGCACAACCAACTATATCCTCACTCAGATGGAGCAGGGCACCTCGTTCGAGGCGGCCCTGGACTATACGAGAGATGCGGGCATCGCGGAAGCGAATTCCGCCTTGGATCTGGAAGGTTGGGACTCGGCAGTGAAACTGTCTATCCTCATCCAAGCCATGATGGGCGGATGCGTGAAGCCAAAAGACATCGAAAGGCGCGGCATAACCGAGGAAACCGGCCGCGATGTCCGGGCGGCAGTGCGCCGCGACAGACGTCTCCGCCTTGTGGCAAGGGCCTATCGCCAGGGCGGCAGAGTCATCGGGAAAGTGGAATTGCAGGAACTGGAGGTCTTTGATCCGCTGGCCGCAATCCGAGGCCTGAGCAATATCCTGATCATGAACACAGACACAATGCGCGAACTGGCCATCGTGGAAAACAATCCTTCGGTCGATCAGACCGCCTTCGCGCTTTTTTCCGACCTCATCTCCCTACTTCAGTAAACAGTTGGCAGTAAGCAGTTGGCAGTTGGCAGTCGGCAGTTGTTTGTTAATGGAGGGAGTTGCAGCAATGAATCCCTCAGCAGCCATTGTCCTGACAGCCTCCCGCAACCAGGTCTCCACTGCCAACTGCCCACTGCCTACTGCTACAGGCCCCATGCGCCGCTCAGCGGGATATTGGCTCCATTCACGTAGCGCGCTTCTTCGGAAAGCAGATACTGCACGGCGCTCACTGCGTCCTCCGGGCTGCCTATGTATCCCGCGGGAATGCCCTTGAATGATTCCGCGAGTACCTCCTTGGGCACGCTGCCAGTTTCAATAAATCCTGGAGAAATGCAGTTGACCGTGATGCCGTGCGGAGCAAGCACCTTAGCCAGAGACCGCGTCAGGACCAGCACGCCGATCTTTGCGATGTAGTGAGCGGTAACGAAGGGCTGTCCAGTTTGCTGCTCGGCGTTCACCATGCTGAAGTTTATGATTCTTCCCCACCTTCGCCGTATCATGCCGGCAGATACGGCTCGGGTCAGATAAAACACCGGATGGAGATTGCTGTCGAACATCTCGTGCCAGCCTTCGATGCTTTCCTCCATCAACGGAATACGGTGATAGGCCCCTATGCAGTTGATTAGTGCGTCGATGCGGCCGCAACCGGCCTCGATTTGCCGAACAAGGGCTTCCGTATTTGCGGGATCAGAAACATCGGCGCACACAATCACAGGGCGCACATCGCAGGATTGCAGTTCCGACTTCAGCGTCGTCGCGTCCGCTTCGCTTTTCCGGTAACAGACAGCGAGCGCCCATCCTCGGCGGGCAAGCGCCAGCGCAACCGCGCGCCCAATTCCGCGCACTCCCCCCGCAATCAGCGCGACTCGCGTACCTCCGCCTATGTCTGAGCTCATTTCACCTCATCTCCATTTTGCCCTGCCTCAAGTTGCAGGTTACAAGTTGCAGGTTTCAGGTTACAAGTTTCAGGTTATAGGTTAGAACCTGGAACTTGAAACCGGTAAGCAGAACAATCCGGATCCCTAATTGAAATGCGGATTATCGGGCTTGATGTGCTCGAATTTGCGCACTAGCACAAGCGTTTCGAGTTGCTGCTGCAGGACGGGAATCAATGCGTCGCAGCGCTGCGAAGTATCATCGATCTCCAACAGTGCCTGTTTTTGCTCAATGGCAAGGTTCAGAGTCATTGCAACCATATTGACCAGGGATTCGAAATCCAGTTGCGGCATCAGATCCAGCGCCTGCTGTTTCACTCCGGTCGCCAACTCCGTGAACTTGGCAAAGAGTCCTCCGAGGTGGTTGTGGCGTTCCACGACCTCGGCAGCGCGTTCGTCGCACGCTGCCTCTTCCAACTTTTCCACCTCCACCATACGGTATGGGGAGTGGTGAATTTCGCGCAGAATTCGAACCCGGTGAATGCCAATTACAACGATATTGTACTTGCCGTCTTCGAGCTCTTCATAATTCTCGATTTTCCCGAGGCAAGCCACGTCATGGACCGAGGAAACACCCGTGTAGCCCTGTTCCGAATCCCCTCGAAGCAGCGCTATCACCAATTCCCCGTTCCCGGCAAGCACTTCACGCACCATGGTCCGGTACCTCTCTTCGAATATGTATAGAGGCATCGGTGTTTTGGGAAAAAGCACAACATTGGGCAAAGGGAAAAGTGGAATAATCATTTCCTCCCGATATTAGTCAGTTGGTCCTCCTCAGTCAACAGTCTGCAGTAATCAGCCGGCAGTGGATGCGGTTTTTCGGGATTACATTGATAAATTGTTCAATTTATGCCTCCGCCAGCTTTTTAATAGCTGCTGCCAACCTGCCAACCTGCCAACCTGCCAACCTGCCAACCTGCCGACTACCGACTGTTAACCGGTTGTTTTTGGCATATAATGGGCCCAGACAGCGTGGAGGTTCCCGATGCGTGCGTTCTTTCTATTTCTCGCCAAGCAAGAAGGCTTCAAAAATTTCGCCATGAGATTTGGAGTCTTCCGAAGGACGGCACTGCGTTTTGTTGCGGGCGAAACGTTGGACGACGCCATCAAAGTAGTGCGCCAGGCTAACAAGCAGAAGATGCGCGGAACGCTCGACCTTCTCGGCGAAAACACTCACACGCGGGAAGACACAAGCGGCGCCTGCCGGCAGGTTATGGATATTTTTAACAGGATCCGGGACGAGGGCGTGAACTGCAACGTTTCAATAAAGCTGACCCAGTTGGGGCTCGCGCTGGATCAGGATCTGGCCCGGCAGAACCTTTTGCAGATTGCCGGCATTGCACGCGACAGGGAAAATTTTGTCAGGGTGGATATGGAAGACAGCCCCTGCGTCCAAAAGACTTTGGATTTGGTACATCAAGTTCATGAGCAGATGGGCAGCGTAGGTGCCGTAATTCAGTCTTATCTTTACAGGAGCGAGCAGGATACTGTTCGGTTGCTTGATAAAGGTATCCGGATCAGGTTGGTCAAGGGCGCCTACCTGGAACCGGAAAGCATAGCGTTCAAGAGGAAGGAAGACACAGACGCCAATTTTATCAAGCTCATGAAAATGCTCTTGGTCAGCAAGCCCTATCACGCCATTGCCACGCACGATGAATCCATCATTGAAGCCACAAAACAATTTGCGGCTTCGCAGAACATTTCGAAAGACCACTTCGAATTCCAAATGCTGTACGGTATTCGCCGGGACGTACAGCTGCGGCTCGCGCTTCAGGGATACAATGTTCGCCTCTATATCCCTTACGGGCGTCAATGGTATTCCTATTTTATGAGGAGGCTGGCCGAGCGTCCGGCAAACGTTGTGTTCCTGGCGAGAAATTTTTTCAGGAAGTAAAATTGCAGCTGCCTGTCAAAAACCGTGAAGGGAAAATACCGGTTTGGAGATTATTAATTATGGAAGATTCGGTAGTTTTATGTCCTCAATGCGGCGCCAACAACCGCATCAAAATTCCCACCACAGACCAGGTCCCGATCTGCGGCAATTGCAAAAGTTCCTTGCCCTGGATTGTAAATGGCACGGATATCAGTTTCCGGAAAGAGCTGGAAACCTCCATTCCGGTCTTGGTGGATTTTTGGGCCGACTGGTGCGCTCCTTGTCGGATGACGGCTCCTGCACTGGAAAGCCTTGCGCGCGAAAAGGCAGGACAGATAAAAATCGTAAAAATCAACGTGGATCAGAATCCGTCTACCGCCGAACGGTTCGGCATACAAAGCATCCCCACGCTGATTCTCTTCAAGAAGGGGGCAGCGGTCGAAACGGTGGTCGGCGCGATGTCCAAAAATGCCTTATTGGAGCGCTTCAGCCCGCATCTGGCATAGGCGCTGTCCACTATTTCAGGGTTTCCGTCCAGAGATCGGCTTCGTAGGCAATTCTGGCTTCACCTTCGAGATAGACCTCTTTGAACTGAGCGTCGGCAGGATTCTTCCCGCCGGACATTTTGAAATGGATTCTCAGGATCTCTCCGCCGCGAGTCCTCACATCGACAGGAGAAGCAACTCGGTCGTGAACTGCAGCGATGAGACCGGATGCAATGCAGCCGGTGCCGCACGCCAGCGTCTCTCCTTCTACGCCGCGCTCGTAGGTGCGAACCGTCATATTCCCTGCGTCCCGCACATGAACGAAGTTGACGTTGGTGCCCGCAGGCTGGAAGTGTTTGTGATAGCGCAGGGCGCGGCCGTATCGCAAGACGTCGATGGACTCGAGTTCATTCTCGTCCGCCGCAAAACAGACCGCATGCGGGACACCAGTGTTTATGGAATCCATGCGGAACGTCCGTTCTTCCGCTTCCAGACTCAGATTCAGTTGAAGGCTGTGCGGTGAAGTCATTTGCACTTTTACCCTGTCGCCCAGCAGCTCGGCTTTGATAATGCCTGCCAGAGTCCGAAATGCCATGCGGGGTTCCCGGACGATTCCCATCAACCGGGCAAAACGCGCAGCGCAGCGCGCGCCATTGCCGCACATTTCTGCTTCGCTCGCATCCGCATTGAAGAAACGCCACTTGAAGTCCACCTCGGGATCGTTCTCGATCAATATCATACCGTCGGCGCCGACTGAGATTTTGCGGCGGCAGGCGCACCGAATGAAATCCCGGCAATGATCCGCGTCCAACTGCCCGTTCCGGTTGTCGATTACGATAAAATCGTTGCCGGCTCCTGTCATTTTGAAAAAATGAATCCGCTGTTCCTTTTGACTCATTCGCCAGCCGCTCCTTTGACGCAATCAGGTATTGATTCGCCGCGAATCAGATCCTCCCGGGACTCGCGTTCTCTCACAACATGGTATCTATCGCCATCGACCAGGACCTCAGCCGCGCGCGGTCTCGCATTGTAGTTGGACGACATCGAGAAACCGTATGCCCCGGCACTCATGACCGCCAGCAGTTCGCCCGGCTCCATGGCCTGAAGTTCGCGGTCGCGGGCAATGAAGTCCGAAGATTCGCAGATTGGACCCACGACATCCACAGGCCGGGATTCCGGGCGGTTGCGGATCACCGGCTGGATATCGTGGTAGGAGCCATAATAGCTGGGGCGAACGAGGTCGTTCATCCCGGCGTCAACGATGATGAATTCCTTGGTTTGCGTCTTCTTTGTATAGAGAACTTCCGTCACAAGAACGCCCGCGTTTCCCACAATGACGCGGCCCGGCTCCAGGATGAGTTTGCAGGGCAAATCCTTGAGCCGTTGAACAATAGCCCTGGCGTAATCGCGCGGATGCGGCGGCGCTTCCTGGTGATATGCAATTCCAAGCCCCCCGCCGAGATCCAGATTTCGGATCCGGAGTCCGGATTCGTTGAGGCGGCCGATGAGAAGCGTCAGCCTTTCGAGAGCCTCGATGAACGGGAGGATTTCGGTCAGCTGGCTGCCGATGTGGCAGTCAACACCGACGACATCCACATGTTCCAGCTGCTGAGCACGCTTGTAAGATTTCAGCGCCTGCTCGATGTCAATTCCGAATTTGTTTTTCTTGAGCCCTGTCGAAATATACGGATGCGTCTTGGGATCGACGTCGGGATTCACCCGAAGCGCGATTCTCGCTTTCGTTTTCAGCGCGCCGGCCCTCTGATTGATCGCTTCGAGCTCCTGTGCTGATTCTATGTTGAACATCAGGATGTCCTCGCGAAGAGCATAGTCGATCTCCGCCTGCGTTTTCCCGACACCTGAATAGACGATCCGTTCGGCGGGGATTCCCGCCTTTCGCGCCTTGAAGAGCTCTCCTCCCGAAACGATGTCCGCCCCGCCGCCGAGCGCCGCAAATAGCGCCAGGACGGACAGATTCCCGTTGGCCTTGACCGAATAACAGGTCAGATGGGGCATCCCTTCGAACGCGCCGTCAAAAACGGTGAAGTGATGCCTCAGGGTTGCGCAGCTATAAACATAGCAAGGCGTCGCAACGTCGTGAGCGATCTTTCGAAGAGGAACGTCCTCGCAATACAGTTCATCGCCTTCGTAGCGGAAATGGTGCATGACGGAAGCTCTCCCTAAATCCCGTTAAGCAATTGCATTTGGCTCAATGAGCCAAACCTCAATTTTATAGGATAATCCACAAGCGCGCACAAGGGGAAAGCTTTTGTATGTTGTCGTGAGAATCGGCATCGACTGACAATTAAATAGGGATTTCAAATAGTTTCCGGAAAATGGCGCAAGTGGTATAGTGGTTTTCCAAAACGAACTAACCGAATTCATTAACAAGAAACCTTTTTACGCATGGAGAGGACAATATGGGCACAAGGGGACGGGAAATTGTGGGAATGGACGTGGATGAATTGCTGAAGCTGCTGAACGGAGCGTTCGCAAGCGAATGGCTGGCCTATTATCAATACTGGTTGGGAGCAAAAGTCATCAAAGGACCGATGAAGGACGCCGTGGCGGCCGAGCTGAACCTGCATGCGACGGAAGAATTGAACCACGCGCTTCTGTTGGCCAATCGTATCGTGCAGCTCGGCGGCACTCCGGTCACGAATCCCGGGGATTGGTTTGGATTGAGCCCGTGCGCCTACGATGCGCCGGACGATCCTTACGTGACGGTCCTTCTGGACCAGAATATCGCCGGTGAACAGTGCGCCATATCCGCATACAAAAACCTCATGGATGTAACAAAGGACAAGGACATGGTGACATACAACATGGCTTTGACCATACTACAGCAGGAAGTGGAACACGAAGAGGATCTGCAGGCGCTGCAGGAAGACCTGGAATTGATGGTCGGCCGCGGCAATAAATAGGGATCCGCGTCGATTTGTTGCGCTGTTTTTGCTTGTTTGAAGCCCTTCCCTTATAATGCTTCTATGATGGAAACCGAAGACACCGTCAAGGAGCCCGAAATACTTCCCGAAGAGGCTGTCGACGACGTTGAGATTGCCGGCCCCGGCACGACGGAAATCGCGCCATACGATCCTCTTCGCCGATATCTGGCCGAAATCAGCAGGTTTTCGCCCTTAAGCAGGGAAGAGGAACACGAACTCGCTGTTCAATACCACGAGACTGAAGACCGGGAGACGGCCTATCGTCTGATAACATCCAACCTAAAGCTCGTGGTGAAGATCGCGATGATTTACCACAAGGTCTATCGCAACCTGCTGGATCTAATCCAGGAGGGGAATCTGGGGCTGATTCAAGCCGTACGCCGCTATGATCCCTATCGGGGGACACGCCTGCCGACGTATGCTGCCTGGTGGATAAAAGCCTACATCCTGAAATTCCTGTTGGACAACACGCGCATGGTCAAGATCGGCACGACGAACACGCGGCGCAAGATCCTGATGAATCTCAACAGGGAAAAGAGGGAGCTGGAGGCGAAGGGCATAGTCCCTACTTCCAAAATGCTCGCAGAGAATCTGGGAGTGAACGAAGAAGAGCTGCTGGAGGTAGAGCAGGGGATGTCCGGGCAAGACATTTCGCTGGACGCCCCGGTGAGCGATGAGAATCCCGATACGCGTTACATCGACACGCTCCGCTTGATGGAACAGAGTGTGGACGAGAAGATAGCGCACGGGGAGTTCCGGGATCTCCTGGAACAGAAGTTTGCCGATTTCGCGGAAACCCTTTCCGAACGCGAACGGATGATTTTAAACCGGAGGCTTATAGCGGACGAGCCGGAAACGCTTCAGCAGCTGGCCGACCAATACCAGATATCACGCGAGGCCATCCGGGTGGCCGAAAAAAAGCTCATTGGCAAGCTGAAAAAATACATGATCGAATCTTTCGGCGATGTGCGGGAGATCGAGTTTCACCTGTCATCCTGACCGCAATAGTTGCCTGCACATCCATGCCGCGAATTGCGGCTATTCCGGATCCACTGCCTTTGGAGATGAAGGGATGATGCGGGCCTTGGCACTGAACTTTCTATAGTCGTCGTACGTAATGGTTTCCTCAACGCGGACGGTGTTGTCGCGAAAGTAGAGCCTGCTGTCGGCGTGCGTCCAAACGGGGAACCAGTACCTGTCATCGATCATCTGGCGAATAGTCTCGAATTCGGGGAATTGATTGTCTCTTGTTTGAGGAACGGCCTTGCCGACAGTTTTCACAATCTGCAGATCCAGATCGTCCACATAAATCTTCCCCTCGAAATACATCTTTCCTTTTTCCATTTTTTTGGGTTTCACGGAAAAAACATGGCAATCCAATTCATCCGCCTTTTCTTTTCCCTCGTATTTCAGTCTGTAGAGCGGTATCTCCTTTGCAGTTAGCGCAAAAGGGTGCAGGTTTTCGAGAACTTCCCTGTCCTCATCCGTAAATCCCACCGAGCGCAGGCCGCCGCTGCGCCGGATGGTTCTGACTTCGCGCGTACCGTCATCGTTGAACACAACTTCCGATACGATCCTCAGAGTTTCTTTCTTCGGGACGCCATCCACCGACAGGACTTTGATTACCGCGGTTTGCGTGTACATGTATTGCATCCAGGCTTCGTAGAATTCAGTTTCCTTTTGGGCAAACTGTTCGATGATCTGTTCCGGAGTCATGCTGTTTCTTGCAGCGGACTGGGATTCGGGCTCCGGTTGTTTTGCCGGCTGGGCTCCGGAAGGAACACGCATGAGCAGCAGGACCGCAGCCAGTATGTAGACAATCCGCATTTCCGAATCCTCCCATGTTTATCGCAGCATCATAGCGCCTGACCTTCTCACGTAACAGGCCTTTCGGGCGCCGCCCTCATGGAGATTATGCTCCTCGGGAGGCATCGCTGAAAAGTATTGGTTCGCAAGCCTGAGCTGCCGTAAATTAAGGTCATGGCTTTGGAAAATATAACAATAATACTTGCCGGCACCAAGCATCCGGGGAACATCGGATCTGCCGCGCGCGCGATGTTCAACATGGGATTGAAACAGCTGGTTCTCGCGGCTCCGAAATGCGCCATCAACGAGGAATCATACAGGATGGCAAAGAGCGGCCGGCAAATCCTCGACTCGGCCAGGCGCTTCAGGTCGCTGAAAAGCGCACTTCGAGGCGTGCGGTTGCTGATCGGAACCACCGGTAAAAGCGGCGGATACCGGGCTCCGGCTCACGCGCCCCGGCACCTGGTTCCGAAGATCCTCGATCATGCGGAACGGCAGAAGGTCGCCATCCTGTTCGGCCCCGAGGACACCGGACTTGTGGACGATGATCTGCGCCAGTGTCAGCTGCTGATTCGAATACCGACGCAGCACAACGCGAGCAGCATCAATCTCGCGCAAGCCGTCATGCTTGTATGCTACGAGCTCCTGCTGGGAAACTTGAAGCGCGAACCCGCCCGGATTCCCAGACTGGCGCCCCTCGCACAAGTTGAGGCCATGTACGACCATTTGGAGAAGGCTCTCCTCGACATCGGATTTCTACAGCCCCAGAACACACGGCACATGATGTTTAATCTTCGGAAGTTGTTTGGCCGGGCAGGACTGGAATCCTCGGACATAGGCATCCTGCGCGGCATCGCCCGGCAAATAGCCTGGTATGCCTCATCCGGTCAGAAAAGCAGTCATTAGTCGTTAGTTGGTAGTCGTTAGTCGAAATGCCTGTTTGCGGCAGCCGACTAACGACTGTCTTATATCAGCTGAGCTTCTTCGGGATTTTGGGACTGATGGCTTCTCGCCCCCCGGGCGCTCGGCGGAGTTCGATCCTGTCGGCCGGCATACGGAATCCCCGCTGCTTCACTGCATCTTTCCATGAAACGCCGAAAGAATCCAGCAGCAGCCTGTCGGACGAAGAATGCAATTTCCCGTCTGCGTCCGTATATTGAAAAAGCGCATGGCGCTGCCGCGTCCCCGAGATCTCGCCTACCTTCTCGAAAGCGTACACGCCTGAAAAAGTGCCGACCTTCTTGCCGGCCCTGTCCGTAACAGGAAGATCCAGAAGCGAATCGGGAGGCAGGAATTTCAGGATTGAATTGGATAGAGGCAGCAGGGCTTTATTGTCCTTGACCAGAAAGACCTTGTCATATGGCACGGCATGCGCAGAGAGAGAGGCTTCCACCGCTGACATAAAATCGACCGGCTCGATCCCGCTCTTTACCTGTATCTCCCGCAGGCGGTTGGACACATCTGCCCAGTCGACGAGGTCATAGGCGGCATTCAGGCATTTGTCCGCGCTCTCCCACCGCAGCATTTTGGGTTCGCCGCCGCTCTTCAGTTTGCAGGGGAATTTGGCAACGGCCGACTGGTACGATTCCTGAACGATCGAATCCACCTGGTTCTTGACGTCATCCGGAATGCCCTGGCATAAACCGGTCGCTGTTAAAAACGCGGCGAACGCGCTCATTAAAACCGTCGATTTCGGCGAAATACTCATGGCACCAACCTTAGCCCATAAATTTGCAGTCGTTCCAACATCAAGCAGGAGATTGATTTTCGCCTTCTCCTGTTAAGTTCCTATATCTCATGCCTTCATTAATCTCGACAGCTTCCGGAGCGTAATCTGCAATAGCCTATCGGCATTTGTTGCGGTAACTCTTCCGTGTTCCAAACGCATGTTCAAAGTCCCTGGCTTCCGGACCGGCGGCGTTACGGCCGCGGGCACAAAGGTTCCCGGCTGTTGAAGAAGATCTCCTCTGGCTGGTATGGCGGTAAACAGCACGAGCACAGCCAACCGGAACAGATAGAAGGCTCTCCAGTGATTTCTATTGGGGAAATTTCGTTTCATTCGCGTCCAGGCCTGCCTCTTCGCATATTTTCATAAACTGGCCAAAGCGATACATCACAAAGAGATCCGTCAATTTCTGATTGGGATTCATGAGCACAACTTCGCCGCCGACTTCCCGCATGTGTTTAAACAGCCGCAGGATTTCTCCTATCCCCGAACTGTCAATAAAGGGAACGTTTTTGAAATCGATAACGACTTCATTCACCCCCTCGTCCATGATGGCGTCCAGACGGCTCTGCAACAGCGGGCAGTTCTCAAACGTAACTTTGCCTCCAATGCGGACGATTCGACGTTTCCCGTTAGAATCAACTTGGATGTCCATGGCCATTTAGGCCAGAATACTGTCATATTTCGGTGCCGGGAGCAAGCGCCGCATAGGAGTTATGGTTTCAGATTTTGTGATACATCTTCACCGGACGGGCAGATCCCATTTCGACTTGAGAATCGTTCAAGGCGGAGTGCTGCGCTCCTGGTCTCTGCTGAAGCCCCCGCTCCTGCGGCCCGGAGAGAGAAGGCTGGCAATCGAAAGAGAAAACTTCCCGTTGGAAGCACTCGGTCGAAACCATATCGAGGAAGAGGCCTTTGGCTTCGGGCGCGTCACGGTGTGGGACCAGGGCAAAGCCGAGATCACGGAGAGTTCGCCAAGGTTGCTGATCCTGTCGCTGGCGGGCACAAAGATTTCGGGGAAATATGAATTCCGGCAAATGTCCTGGTATCCGGGAAACCGATGGATGATGACAAGATTGGCCGAACCAGTCAAAATGGCGTAGATCGATGATTCTCGATTCCCGATTGGCAATTCCGGATATCGTCTTCTGTCTTCTGAACTATCCGCTTGCAGCATGAAAAACGGGGGAACGTCCTTTGCGCAACACCTTGCCGCCGGCGCCGATGATTTGGCTTGACAGAACGGCCCTGTCCATTAGAACCTTTACGTCAAAATGACTTTGCGAGTTTTGTTCCCGAAACTTCTGTCGGGAACTCGACTCCTTAATAATCAGGGTGGGGATGTTGATGACAGGCCCCTTATTTCCAGGAGCTACTTCTATGACGGGTAAAGCCAGAAAGCACTTCCAAACATTTGCAGGCATAGCCTCTGTAATTTTAATGTTCTGTGGAACTGCCACATTCGCGCTTCAGGAAAAACTCTCACCGCTTTCCGACTATCAATACAAGAAGGACTTCGCGCAATATGAGAGCATCAAAAAAGAAGCCGACACACAAAAGCGGTCGGAGCTTCTTTTGAGTTTCATGAAAGAGCATCCGATATCAAGAATGCTTCTTTATATCGCTACAGACTATATGGAATGCGTAAAACCTCATCTCGCCAAGAATGACTTTGCCAAGGCAATTTCCATGATCGAGTCCTTGAACGCTCTTCTGCCGACGGAGAAGGGCATCCAGGAAGCTCAAATACCGGTTGGGGTGGATGAGTTTGTAAAACAACAGCTCCAGCCCACACAAGCGTCGATCCATCAGGCCCTTTTGACGGCCTACTATCAATCCAACAACATGCCGAAAGCGGCAGAAGAGGCCGAGAAGCTGTATGCAATGACCTCGAACAAAGCGATGCTGCCCGTCCTAAGCGATATATACTACAAAATGCAGAACTGGGACAAATATCTCGGCTATGCGCAGAAGATGCTGGCAGAATTTCCCATGGATCAACCGCAAGGGTATGGGACTGCCATCCAGATGTCCCAGGTATATATTCAAAAGCAGGACATCAACTCCGCAATCGATCTGCTGTCCAAGGTCATGGACGTGTACGGAGACAAAGTGCCTCCGAATACGCAGGAAGCCCAGTGGAACGCGACAAGAGCTTTCGCCTATGGTGTGATCGCCTCGGGAATCTACGCAAAGAAGGACTACCCAAAGGCTATGGAGCTCTATGAAAAGGTGACCCGATTCGATCCCAAAAACGGGGATGCGCATTACTACATCGGCATGAGCAAATGGCAAATCCAGAATCCTGAAGGAGCCATAGATTCCTTTGCGAAATGCGTGGTATTGAATGGGCAACTGGCGCAGAGAGCGCAGCAATATCTCGAGCAGCTATATAAAGCTCGCCACAACGATTCACTGGACGGGCTTGATCAGGTCATGGCTAAAGCAAAATCGGACCTCGGGATATAGTTCCATCAGGTTTCAGGTTACAGGTTTCAGGTTACAGGGTACAGGTTGCAGGCTATGAACTGGGATGAGTGTTAACAATCCAGAACTTGAAACCTGTAACTTGCAACCTGTAACTTGCAACCTGTAACTTGGAACCTGTAACTTGAAACCCATAGCGGTTGAATATAAATTGAACTGGCAATCCGCTCTAATGGGGTGTATATTTGTAATTTAAGTCTTTAGTAATCCACGCAATTTCTTGCACCAGGTCAGATCTCATCCCAAATAGGTGTAATATGGCAGACAAAGAAGTCCGGCTTAGTAATGGTTCAGGCGACAAAAAGATGCCCATCCAGGAGGCTCTGGACAAGGAAGGAGAGCAGCTGCACATCAGTGAGCTGCAAGCCCTTAACATCAAGGAACTCGCCAAGATAGCCAAAAAATACAAGATTGCCGAAGCGGGCAAAATGAGCAAACAGGATCTCATCTTTGCGGTCCTTCAGGCGCAGGCTGAAAAGCATGGCCTCATTTTCTCCGAGGGAGTGCTCGAAGTGCTTCCTGAAGGCTATGGTTTTCTCCGATCGCCGGATTACAGCTATCTTCCCGGCCCGGACGACATTTACATCTCCCCATCCCAAATCCGTAAATTCGATCTGCGCACGGGAGACATAGTTTCCGGACAGATACGGATGCCAAACGAAGGAGAACGCTACCTGGCCCTGGTTAAAGTGGATGCGGTGAACTTTGAGCCGCCCGAAGAAGCCCGGCACAGGATCTTCTACGACAACCTGACACCGCTGTATCCGCAGGAAAGGATCAGGCTCGAAACCGTGCGTGAAAATCTTTCGGCGCGAGTGATGGATATTTTCACTCCCATAGGCAAAGGCCAGCGCGGTTTGATCGTCTCTCCACCCAGGACGGGCAAAACCATGCTGCTGCAGAACATCGCAAATTCCATCAGTGCGAATCATCCGGAGATTTACCTGATTGTCTTGTTGATCGACGAGCGTCCCGAAGAAGTTACCGACATGGAGCGATCGGTCAAGGGAGAGGTCATCAGCTCCACATTCGACGAACCCGCCTCCCGGCACGTTCAGGTCGCCGAAATCGTGATGGAAAAAGCCAAGCGCCTGGTCGAGCACAAGAAGGACGTCGTCATCCTCCTGGACAGCATCACCCGGCTGGCGCGCGCCTACAACACCGTGGTGCCATCGAGCGGGAAAGTGCTCTCCGGCGGCGTGGACGCCAATGCTCTCGAAAAGCCAAAGCGCTTTTTCGGCGCAGCGCGCAAGATCGAGGAAGGAGGGAGCCTTACCATCATGGCAACGGCTTTGATCGATACCGGCAGCCGCATGGATGACGTGATTTTCGAGGAGTTCAAGGGCACAGGCAACATGGAAATCATCCTTGACCGGAAACTGGTGGACAAACGTATTTTTCCCGCAATCGACATCAACCGGTCCGGAACCCGAAAAGAAGAGCTCCTCGTGGAGCAGGCCGACCTCAACAAGATATGGATTCTTCGCAAGGTGCTCAGCCCGCTTTCAATTGACGAAGCGATGGACCTGTTGCTGGACAAGCTCAGGAAATCGGACAGCAACGGGGAATTCCTCACATCGCTGAACAAGGGCTAGCCCGGATTATTCATGAAGCTTCTACTGCGGCGGCGGATCCGGGCATGTCTACGGCGTTGCGCTCGGTCGGATTCCTCGACGTACTGGTCGAGGCCTGCAGCTTTGCTGCAGGTGCGCCTGCGGAATCCTCCCTTCGCGCGCCGGTTAGCGAAGCGGCGTATCCATGCCC
>JAEAMF010000742.1_pt1 | contig 32578 bp, 31 predicted proteins | sample 8958721 | NCBI WGS metagenome assembly JAEAMF01 (sample SAMN16933255, study PRJNA681124) | bioreactor sludge metagenome | isolation source: anaerobic bioreactor treating anionic surfactant - SDBS | place: India: Bengaluru | collected 2019-02-28 | reverse complement strand
GAAGGGCGGCATATGGTCAAAGCGGATATCGGCCTGATCGGGCTGGCGGTCATGGGGCAGAACCTCGTGTTGAACATGAACGACCACGGGGTCAGGGTGGCGGTTTTCAACCGCACGGTTTCCAGGGTCGACGAGTTCCTGGCCCAGGGCGCCAAGGGCACGCCGATCCGGGGCGCCCATTCGCTGAGCGAACTGGTCGGCATGCTCAAGCGTCCGCGTCGCGTGATGATGCTGGTCCAGGCCGGACCGGCGGTGGACGGTTTCATCGAACAATTGATCCCGCTTTTAGAGAAGGGCGATATCATCATCGACGGCGGCAACTCGAATTACGGCGATACGATCCGCCGGACCGCCCATGTCGAATCGCACGGCCTTCTCTACATCGGGACCGGCGTCTCCGGCGGCGAGGAGGGGGCGCGCCTCGGTCCCTCGATTATGCCCGGCGGGTCGCCCGCCGCGTGGCCTCATGTCCGGCCGATCTTCCAGGCGATCGCGGCCAGGGTGGACGGCGCGCCCTGCTGCGACTGGGTCGGCGAAAACGGCGCGGGGCACTACGTCAAAATGGTGCACAACGGCATTGAGTACGGCGATATGCAGCTCATCTGCGAGGCGTACCAGGTGATGCGGGACGGCCTGGGCATGAAGGCGCAACGGATGCACGAGGTTTTTGCCGCCTGGAACCGGGGCAGGCTTGGTTCGTACCTGATCGAGATCACGCGCGATATCCTGGCCTACCGGGATCGGGACGGCCAACCGTTGGTGGAGAAGATTCTGGATACGGCGGAGCAGAAGGGGACAGGCAAGTGGACCGGCATTTCCGCCCTGGAGATGGGCATCCCGCTGACGATGATCGTCGAAGCGGTGCTGGGGCGGGCGCTGTCCGCCTTGAAGGACGAACGCGTGGCGGCCTCCCGGTCGCTGACGGGGCCGAAGGCCCGGATCGCCGGCGAACGGAAGGCCTTTATCCGAGACCTGGAATCGGCGGTCTACGCCTCCAAGCTGATCTCCTACACCCAGGGCTACATGCTGATGCGCGCCGCGGCGCGGGAGCATGGCTGGAACCTCAACTACGGCGGGATCGCGCTCATGTGGCGGGGCGGATGCATCATCCGGTCGGTTTTCCTGGGAAAGATCAAGGAGGCGTTCGACCGGAACCCGCAGCTCGCCAACCTGCTGCTGGATCCCTTCTTCAGAAAGCAGATCGAATCGGCGCAAGAGGCATGGAGGCGCGTTGTCGCCAAGGCGGTCCGGAAGGGGATTCCGGTGCCGGCCATGTCCAGCGCGCTCGCCTTCTTTGACGGCTACCGCCGAGAATCGCTTCCCGCGAACCTGCTGCAGGCGCAGCGCGATTATTTCGGGGCCCACACCTATCAGCGGACGGACGAACCGCGGGGCCGGTATTTTCATACGAACTGGACCGGCCACGGCGGCAGGGTGACTTCGACGGTGTGGAAGAAGGGGTGAAGGGTGAGGGAAGGCGCAACTACGGCGTTTCTGGCGGGGGAAAGGAGTGCAGAATGAAGTACGGTCTGAATATCCGTCCGGAGGGCGCGCTGGACTTCGTCTCTCTCGGTGCGCTGGTCCACCGTCTCGATCCCGGGATCGTTCCGTTCCGGAAGGCGACGAACTGCATGATTCATGTGAGCGGCGGCGAGTTCAACTGCGCGGCCAACCTGTCCGATTGCTTCGGCCTGCGGACCGGCATCGTCACCGCCATGGCGGACTATCCCATCGGCGACTTGATTGCCGAGCGGGTCCGGGCGATGGGGGTCAAGCCGTTCTACAAGCATTTCAAGCACAACGGCGTGAACGGCCCCAACATGGCGACGGTCTTTTCGGACCGCGGGCAGGGGGTGCGGGCGCCTGTCGTCTTTTACAACCGGGCCAACGAGGCGGCGGCGCTTCTCGCACCGGGCGACTTCGACTGGGATGCGATCTTCGCTGCCGGCGTCCGCTGGTTTCATAGCGGCGGCATCTTCGCCTCCCTGTCCGAAACCACGGGAGAGCTGATCATCGAAGGGATGAGGGCCGCCAGGACGGCGGGCGCCACGATCTCCTTCGACCTGAACTACCGGGCAAAACTCTGGAGCCTGTGGGGCGGCGAGTCGCGCGCCCGTTCGATCATGCAGAGAATCGTCGAAAACGTGGATGTCCTCGTCGGGAACGAGGAGGACCTGCAGCTGGGGCTGGGCGTTCCGGGACCCGAGGTCGCATCCCGATCCGGCCTCGACCCCGGGGCCTTCCTGGGGATGATGGATCGGGTGATTCAAAAGTTTCCGCGGATCAAGGTTGTCGCAACGACGCTTCGCGAGGTGCACTCGACGAACCGGCATTCCTGGGGCGCGGTGGCGTGGATCGACGGCCGGACCTACGTCTCGCCCACCTGCGAGCTCGACGTTTACGACCGCGTCGGCGGCGGGGACGGATTTGCTTCCGGCCTCTTCTATGGCCTTCTCTCCGGCGAAGAACCGCGGGAGGCCGTCCATCTCGGTTGGGCGCACGGCGCCTTGCTGACCACTTTTCCGGGCGATACGACGATGTCGACCCTGGATCAGGTGCGTGCCTTCGCCAAAGGCGGATCGGCGCGGATCCAGCGATAGGGAAAGGGATTTTTGGGAAAAGACAGGATGGGGAAGGGCCCGAAAAAATAATGTTGGAAAGGAGGCTCTATGCGCATCAGGGTATCAGGCGTCTTCGAACAGGCGGGGGAGATCCTCTGCATGAAATACATTTACGGCGGAAAGGAGGTTTTTTCGCTGCCGGGCGGCGGCGTGGATCAGGATACGCCGTTGCAGCAGGCGATCGTGAGCGAATGGCGGGAGGAACTCGGCGTGAAGCTCGACATCGGCGACATCATCCTGATCGGCGAGGCGCCGGCCACCAAACGGCACCCCCAGACGCTGCACATCGTCTTTGAGGCGCTCGAAATCCGGGGGACCCCCAAGATCCGGTCGGACAAGACCCATTCGCTCGACATCGCCTGGGTGCCGGTGGCGAAATTGCCGAAAACGCCCCTCTATCCCGACGTCGGCAAAAAACTGCACGCATGGCTGAACTCGGAGCCGCGGCGGTCCCTTGAATTCATCGGGAACTGCATGGAAAGAGGGTTCTGGTAGTCGCGCCGGTCGGGGAAGCCGGAACCCGCTACGGTTTGGGCGGCCGTTGTCCCTTGGGGAGATTTTTCATCATCTCCTCGAAATTCCCCATGCCGCCCAGGCCCATCAGCTCCGGCATGCTGTTGACCTTCGTGTAATCCCCGGGAACCTCAAACATGGAGGCTTTGGCCGCACCCAACCGGATATCCTTGAATTTCATCAGCATCTTGCCTCCGGACCCCGGATATTGCGGATTCGCGGGAACGGTCATTTCCGTCTGAATCGTGAAGCCTTTGAGATCCTGAGCCTCCCAGAGGGTGGCTTTGAATTTTTCCGCGGGCCGGCTCTTCCGGTAAAAGGTCGCATCGTATTTGATGCACGGATGACCGTCGATGGTATCGGTCCCCACCTTCTTCTTGTCGAACACCACATCCGGATCGTATGGATCGGCGGCGTTCCCGCGTTCCGCAATCGGCTGTTCGAAATAGGTCTTGTTGGTTGTGTTCAGCAGGATGCTCTTTTTCATGTCCGCGAGATGGATGGTGACCATCCCTTTCATGGCCGGATTTTCCACGCGGTTCTTGGCCCCCATCTGCGCCATGGGCATTTCCATTCCTGACGTAACCATCGTGGCCGTGAAATTATCCGGTGGGGCTGCGAGCAAAGAGGATCCGCCGGACAACGTGCCGGTCATGAGCAAAAGCGACACCAGATATCGGACAATGTTTTTTTTCATTTCTGCCTCCTTTTCTCTGTCTACCGGATATCCCGATGGTAACTCTGGAGGGACTTGGCCCGGCCGTGTCCCTGCCGGAAGGCCGTAATGCCCTTCACCGCCGCGACCGCCGCCGCGATCGTCGTGATGTAGGGAATTTTATACTTGATGGCCGCCTTGCGGATGTAAGAGTCGTCGTACTGACTCATTCTGCCGCTGGGCGTGTTGACGACCAGGTGGATCTCCCCGTTTTTGATCGCATCGACGATGTGGGGACGACCTTCGTGCATCTTGAGGATCAAGTCCGCGGGCACGTCGTTGTCGGTGAAGTACTTCCGGGTTCCCGTGGTGGTCCGGATGGTAAATCCCAAACTGTGGAAGGCTCGGGCCACTTCCAGGGCGCCGCCCTTGTCGTTGTCATTGACGGTGATCAGCACGGTGCCTTCCGCGGGGAGAACCTGTTGGGCCGCCTCTTCCGCCTTGTAGAAGGCCAGGCCGAAGGAATCCGCCAGACCGAGAACCTCGCCGGTGGAACGCATTTCCGGACCCAGCAAGGGGTCCACCTCCTGGAACATGTTGAACGGGAAGACCGACTCCTTGACGCCGAAATGCGAGATGGCGCGGCGGCTGATCCCCAGATCGGCCAGCTTCTTGCCCAGCATGATCTGCGTCGCGATGCGGGCCATGGAGATGTTGCACACTTTAGAAACCAGCGGGACGGTCCGGGAAGCCCTGGGATTGGCCTCGAGGATGTAGACCACATCGCCGGCGATGGCGTACTGGATGTTCATCAGACCGACGACGCCGAATTCCACCGCGATGCGCCGGGTATAGTCGTTGATCGTGTCCTTGTGGCGGGCGGGGATGCTGATCGGCGGGATGATGCAGGCGGAATCGCCGGAATGGATTCCGGCCAGCTCAATGTGTTCCATGATGGCCGGGACGTAGGCGTCCTTCCCGTCGGAGATGGCATCGGCCTCGCACTCGATCGCGTTTTCCAGGAATTTGTCGATCAGGATCGGCCTTTCCGGCGTCACGCCGACGGCGGCGGCCACGTACCGCTGGAGCATCTCCTTGTCATGGACGACCTCCATCCCGCGGCCCCCCAGCACATAGGAGGGGCGGACCATCAGCGGATAGCCGATCCGTTCGGCGATCGCGACGGCCTCCCGAAGGTTGCTGGCCATCCCGGAGGCGGGCATGGGGATGCCGAGCTTGTCCATCATTTTTTTGAAGCGATCCCGGTCCTCCGCCATATCGATGGTCTCCGGCGATGTTCCGATGATTCGGACACCGGCGGCCGCAAGCTGCTGGGAAAGATTCAGCGGCGTCTGGCCTCCGAACTGCACGATGACCCCTTCGGGCTTTTCCTTTTCGTAGATGGCCAGGACATCCTCCACCGTCAAGGGTTCGAAATAGAGCCGGTCGGACGTGTCGTAGTCCGTGGAAACCGTTTCCGGGTTGCAGTTGACCATGATCGACTCATATCCCTCGTCCCGCAGGGCGAAAGCCGCATGGACGCAGCAGTAGTCGAATTCGATCCCCTGGCCGATCCGGTTCGGACCGCCGCCCAGGACCATGATCTTCTTGGGATTTCCGCTGACGGTGACCTTATCCGGGGCATTGTAGGTCGAGTAGTGGTACGATGCGTTCTCGACGCCGCTCACGGGAACGGAATCCCAGCACTCGACAACCCCCAGGGCGGTGCGCCGTCTCCGGATGTCCCGTTCGTCCAGGTCGAGGATCTGGGCAAGGTAGCGGTCGGAGAATCCGTCCCGCTTGGCCTGTTTCAACAGATCGTCCGGGAGGGTTTTGTCCTTGTATTTCAGGATCTTCTCTTCAAGATCCACCAGATCCTTCATCTGGCCGATAAACCAGGTCTTGATGTGCGTTTTTCTGTGCAGCTCTCCGACATCCGCTCCCTTGCGGAGGGCCTCGTACAGGATGAACTGCCGTTCGCTCGACGGCGCCGCCAGGAGGTCCATCAGCTCCTCAAGGGATTTCGAGTGGAAGTCCCTGACAAAACCGAGACCCGCCCTGCCTTTTTCCAGGGAGCGGATCGCCTTCTGAAAGGCCTCCTTGTAGTTCTTGCCGATGCTCATCACCTCGCCGACGGCGCGCATCTGGGTCCCCAGTTTGTCGACGGAGCCGGGGAACTTTTCGAAGTCCCATCGGGAGAACTTCACGACCACGTAGTCGCCCCAGGGCGTGTATTTGTCCAGCGTGCCCTCCCGCCAGTAGGGGATCTCGTCGAGCGTCATCCCGCCGGCCAGCAGCGACGAAACAAAGGCGATGGGGAAACCGGTGGCCTTGGAGGCCAATGCGGAGGAGCGGGAGGTGCGGGGATTGATTTCAATGATCACCACCCGGTCCGTCTGCGGATCGTGGGCAAACTGGATGTTCGTCCCGCCGATGACGCCGATCGCCCGGACAATGTCGTAAGCATATTTCTGGAGCCGCGCCTGCAAGTCCGGGCTGATGGTGAGCATTGGGGCCGTGCAGTAGGAGTCACCCGTATGGATTCCCATGGCGTCCACGTTTTCGATGAAGCAGACCGTGATCATCCGGTTCTTGGCGTCCCGGACGACCTCCAGCTCCAGTTCCTCCCAGCCCAGCACGGACTCCTCGACCAGGATCTGCCCGACGAGGCTGGCGGAGATGCCGCGGCCCGCCACGGTCCGCAGCTCCTCCACGTTGTAAACGAGGCCGCCGCCCGTTCCGCCCATCGTGTAGGCCGGACGGATCACCACCGGATAGCCGAGGGTTGCGGCGATCTTCTCCGCCTCCTCGACGCTGTAAGCCGGTTCGCTTTTGGGCATGTCGATGCCGAGGCTGTTCATCGTTGCCTTGAAGGCGATTCGGTCCTCGCCCCGCTCGATGGCATCGACCTGAACACCAATCACTCGGACTCCGTATTTGTCCAATACCCCGGTCTTGTACAGTTCGGAGGTCAGGTTGAGCCCCGTCTGGCCGCCGAGATTCGGAAGGATCGCGTCGGGGCGTTCGTTTTCGATAATCTCCGTGAGGGACTGGGGATTCAGGGGTTCAATATAGGTCACATCGGCCGTACCCGGATCGGTCATGATCGTTGCCGGGTTGGAGTTGACAAGGATGATCTTGTAGCCCAGCTTGCGCAATGCTTTGCAGGCCTGGGTGCCGGAGTAGTCGAACTCGCAGGCCTGTCCGATGACAATCGGGCCTGATCCGATGATCAGAACTTTATCAATGTCGTTTCGCTTTGGCATTGAGATTCTCCATAAACGGTAGACTCAATTGAGGCAGGCAACCCTTTTCTTTCGGGGCCGGAGTATAGGGAAAGCCCCTGGGTGTGTCAATTCATTTCTACCGACTTCCCGCGAAAGTCCATTACGGTCATATGCCCGTGGGCTGCCGGCGGCGGGACAGACACTCTCCTGCGCGCCCTTTCCAAGGAGGCGGAAAAGTTTCTCGGGCAGTCGATCACCGTGGTCAACAACACGGGCGGCGGCGGCGGCATCGGCCACGCGGCCATTATGAACGCTGCGCCGGACGGCTACACCTTCGGCATGATCACCTTCGAGCTCAACTCGCTGCCTCCGCAGGGACTGATCCCCTTTACCTACAAGGACTATGATCCGATGATGCGGATTAACGCGGATCCTCCCGCCTTGACCGTAAAAAAAGATTCGCCTTTCAATAATGTAAAGGACTTCATTGCCTATGCCAAGGCCCATCCCGGAGAGATCGCCATCGGAAATTCCGGTCCCGGTTCGGTCTGGCATATTGCCGCGGGCCTGATGTCCCAGCAGACCGGCGTCAAAGTGAAATATGTTCCCTATGACGGCGCAGCGCCGGCGGTCACCTCGCTGGTTGGCGGTCACATCCAGGCCGTTTCGGTGAGTGTCGCGGAGGTTCGCGCCCAGGTCGATGCGGGAAACCTCAAGATCCTTGGCGTCATGGACACAAAACGGGATCCCCTTTACCCGAATGTGCCGACATTCAAAGAGCAGGGCATTGACGTGACCTTCTATACCTGGCGCGGACTTGCCCTTCCCAAGAAGGTGGATCCTGCGGTCAGGGCCATCCTCTCCGATGCCTTCAAAAAGGCCTTCGATTCGTCCGAATTCCAGGCTTTCGCCAAGAAGGTCGGCCTCAATCTTGCGTACCAGAACGACAAGGATTTCGCCAAGTTTCTGGAGACAAACGCCAGGGATGTCGAGGCGGTTATGAAAAACCTCGGCCTCACGAAGAAATAAAGCGGCATCAAGCATCCGGTGGGGCAAGGGCGGCGGCTTTTGCCCCATTTTTCATCACCCTCCAGGAATCCGTCCGTTGTGATCGGCATAGGGGAGATCTTGTGAAACTCGCGGATATCATTTCCGGCATCGTCGGAATTCTGATCGGCGCCTATATCATCTTCCAGTGCCGATCCTTTCCTGAAGACTTCGTGATGAAAATCGGCCCAGCCTTTTTCCCGGAGATCCTAGCAGGGGGATTGATTTTTTTTAGCGCCCTGTTGATTGTTCAGGCCCTGATCGGGAAGAGCGTCGGCGAAGTCCAAAAGCTGAACCTCCGGGACAAGGGGATCAAACGGATCCTGCTGGCCGTGGCCGGCATGGTCGTATACTGCGCTCTCCTCAAGCCGGTGGGATTCATCATCGCGACGATCCCGTTTATCATGTTCTACATGTTTCTGCTGGGAAGCCGGAAAACAGCTCATTATCTGTGGGTCCCCGTCGCGATCACCCTTGCCGTCTATCTGGTATTCGAGAAGGTGCTGCTTCTCTCGTTGCCCGGGGGGCTTCTGCGCTCCATCCTCTGATGCAGGAGAATCCCTTGCCCTCAATGACTTTTTTAAAGCAGTGCCCCATTGACAGGACATAAATCCGATGAACGTTGATTTCGGCATGCTTTTGCACAGCTTTAACAGCATATTCACACTGAACGTGATGTTCCTCATTTTCGTAGGCGTCACCGCCGGCATCGCGATCGGGGCCCTCCCGGGCCTGACGGCCACAATGGGCGTAGCCCTTCTGATCCCGCTGACCTTCGGTCGTCCGCCCGTGGCCAGCCTCTCGATGCTCATGGGCATTTATACCGGCGCCATGTATGGGGGGGCCATTTCAGCGATCCTGATCCGCACGCCCGGCACGCCGGCCGCGGCCGCGACGATCCTCGAAGGGTATCCGATGTGCAAAAAGGGGATGGCGGGAAGCGCGATGGCCATGTCTCTCTTTTCCTCCTTTGTCGGCGGCATCATCGGTTGCGCCGTCATGATTTTCATGTCCCCTCTGATCTCCGGTTTTGCGCTGGAGTTCGGTCCCGTGGAATACTTTGCCCTCGCCATTTTCGGCCTCAGCGTGATCATTTCGATCTCCGGCCGCTCGCTGGTGAAGGGCATCATGGTCGGGTTTTTCGGCCTTCTGCTTGCCTCCATGGGGCTCGACCCCATCTCCGGATTTCCCCGCTTCACCTTCGGCTTCAGCGAACTGATGGAGGGGCCGAGCTTCATCCCGACTCTGATCGGTTTGTTCGCCGTATCCGAGGTCATCGCCAACATCGAGAAGATGCTGAAAACCGAGAAGGTGCAGGCCAAACTGAGCCAATTCGTGCCGACCTGGAGCGAAATCAAAAGATCGACGGCGGCGCTGATCAAGGGAAGCCTGATCGGCACCTTCGTGGGATCCATCCCGGGGGCCGGAGGCGACATCGCGGCGTTTATCGCCTATGCAGAGACCAAGCGCTCGTCCAAAACACCCGAACTCTTCGGAACGGGGATGGTCGAAGGCGTTGCCGCGACGGAAGCGGCGAACAACTCCTGTCAAGGCGGCGCGATGATCCCGCTGCTCTCCCTGGGGGTTCCCGGTGACGCGGTGACGGCGGTTCTGCTGGGGGCCTTCGTGATCCAGGGGCTCCAGCCGGGGCCGCTGCTCTACAAGGAACACATGGATCTTGTCTATGCAGTTTTTGCCTCGATGATCGTTGCGCAGTTTTTGATGCAGTTCGTCGGCATGGCCGGGATGAGATTCTTCGCCAAGGTCATCCTGATCGAAAACTCCATCCTGATGCCGATGATCCTCGTGCTTTCGATGATCGGTTCCTATGCCATGAGGGGAAACGTGTTTGATGTCGGGTTGACGATCGTCTTCGGCATCGTCGGGTATATCATGCAGAAGTACGATTTTCCCCTTTCCCCCATCCTGCTGGCACTGATCCTCGGACCGATGGCGGAGAGCAACCTGCGGCGAGCGCTGGTCATCTCCGGCGGCCACGCCTCGATTCTCTTCAGCCGCCCGATTGCAGTCGTGCTGATGGTTTTGGCCGTCGCCTTCCTGGTCCTGTCTTTTTTCACCCATAAGAAAATCGAGCGGCGACTTGCCGAATTGGCCGTAAAAAATGACGATAACCACGTCACGTAGTTGATGCGCAGGGGGGCCGTAAAGGGCATGGAAAAAAACGAAAAGTTGCGCCTGATTCATAAAACGGGTGTCATCGCCATCATGCGCGCTCAGGATCCCGACCAGTTGATTGCCGCCGCGAATGCGATCCGGAAAGGGGGCGTGCGGGTGATGGAAGTGACCATGACGACACCCGGCGCCCTGGATGTGATTGCCGACGCCGTCAAACGGTTCGGGCAAGAGATTCTGTTTGGGGCAGGCACGGTTCTCGATCCGGAGACGGCCCGTTCGGTCCTCTTGGCCGGTGCGGACTTTGTTGTCTCCCCGACTCTCAACTTGGAAGTGATTGCGTTATGCAACCGGTACGGTATCCCTGTGATCCCGGGCTGTTTTACACCAACGGAAATGCTGACGGCCTGGGAGGCCGGTGCGGACCTGATCAAGCTCTTTCCGGCCGAAGTCGGCGGACCGGCGTGGATCAAGGCATTGTTGGCTCCGCTGCCACAGTTGAAAATCGTACCGGTCGGCGGCGTCGATATCAATACAGCGGCCGCATTCATCCGGAACGGGGCCGTTGCGTTGGGTGTGGGAGGCGCCCTGATCCATCAAAAACTGCTGGACGCAGGGGATATGGCCGAATTGACGCGGCGCGCGGCAGCCTTTGTCGAGGAGGTTAAAAAAGGACGGGCATGAAAATCCGCCGGTCCGGTAGAATCGACTGCTGAACGTCCTGAAACAGTTGCTTTTGGGGCTTGCTGAAGGTTCTCCGGGAATGGTCCTGTTTCCGAGGAGATCGTTTCCGAATCGACAAACCGGTCCGCTGTTGTAAAAGAGGTCCCGGAATCACAGCAGTTTTCTGTGAATAACCAGGACGATCGAGCGAGACGAAACAGGGCCCCGCAGCAGATCGTCGTCCCGGATTTCGCGAATTTTCTCTCCGGGGAGGGTCAGGTCTTCGCAGAGAAAGATGTGCCGATCCTTTCCCAATTCGGGGATCATGCCGGCGGCCCAATGGAGCGAATCCGGTTGTCCCCCAAGGATGGCGATCTTGTCGCAGCCGCGCAGTTCCTCTGCCGATTCCTCCGGGTCGCTGCCGTGCGCGGTGACGATCCGGACGTCCTGCCATTCGAGTCCGAACCGGGCAAAGGCGATCTGAATCGAGCTGATTCCCGGGATCACCTCGCAGTTTTCCCGGCCGAAACGGCGAATGACCGGTTGGGCGAGGCTTGCGAGGCCCGGATCCCCGGTGGTGAGCAGGACGACCTGCCGCCCGTCGTCGCGTCGCGAGGCGATGATGTCGAGGGTTCCGGCGATATCCGTGCCCGAGTCGATCCTCTCCGCGGCAACCTCCGGGAAGAGGTCCTTCAGGCGCTGGGAGACGATCAGGACATCGGCTTTTCGGGCGGCATCCCTGGCTGCCGGCGTGATATGTTCCACCGCGCCGGGTCCGCACCCGACGATCAGGATCTTCTTCTTTTCTTCAGGCATGATTTCAGATCTCCCGCTTTTCCAGGAACGTTTCCTCTTCGGTCACTTCGATTCGAGAGGCCGGGTATTGGATTTCCATGCCCGGCGACAACCCCACCCGCTCGACCTTGAGAGGGATTGCTTTTTCCCCCGGCATAAGCTGGAAACAGCGGATCCGCAAGGGGCCTGGCCGCCCCGTCTTCACCGCAATAGCCACCACGTATCGGAGGGTCCGGATCAGAGCAAAGCGCCAGTCCTCGGAATTCCCTGAATCCTTTTCGGAAAAAACGATCCGGTGCGGCAATCCTTCCGCAAGACGGAATGAAAAAGAGTCGAGCGGCAGCGAAAGCCCAAGCCCCCGCGCCTTCATATAGCACTCCTTCAGGGTCCAATAACGGAAAAAATGTTCCCGCAGATGCCCGATCCCGCATTGCTGAAGCGGGACGGACTCCTCCGGCGAAAAAAAACGGCCGCTGATTTTGGCTGCATCGACGCGGCGATCCATGCTCTCCACATCCACCCCGACATCAGCCCCCGCGGCCACCGCCACGACGGCCAGCCCCTTCGTATGGGACAGGCTGAATGAAAGCGGGATGCAACCGAGGTTCGGATCGATCCGGGGTTTTCCATGGACGTTTTTCACGAACCGCCATTTTCCCGGGGGAATGCTCGCATAACGGGAAAGCGCCTTCCGGACCAGGGAATGGCTCGCCTGGAACAGCCGGCGGCTGCCGGGAGAATGAAGCCTTTGCTCTCTGGCCCTTTCCTCGTCATCCAGGATGGTTTCGGCGGAAAACGGTTTAGCGGGTTCTTCCGTTTCATCCGGAAACGTAAACCAGAGATGAATTTCATCGTCAGGCAGACAGTGCAATTTATGCCTCTCCAGACTGCGGGTCCTTTTCAGGGCTGTCCAAGCCAAATGTTGATCCGAAAGGGGTTTTTCGGATCATCTATAGGAAATCCGGTTCGGAGTGTCAATGTGAATCGCGGCGGGCAGATTGGACGAAAGGCCTTTCCGAACGAGCAGGAGCCTCATGGAGGGTTTCCGGAGATTGCCGACCTTCGTGAAAGCCGTGTCTTTTGAAAAAGCGCCCCGCCTTCCTCGGCGGGACGCTTTTCCCATGCGAGAATGTTTGCGTTTTCAGGCTTAACTCTTGACCTTCTTGGCATCGGCCTTGGCGGGGGCCTTGGCGGGAGGTGCGGCCAGTTCCTGAATGGCGGCGCCCCATTTGTCGGTGACGGTCTTGAACTCGCCCAGTTTTGCCTTCGCACCGATTGGATCCGAAGCGATCATATCCTTGACGGCCTTCAGGTTGTCCGCGTATGCCTTCGCGTCTGCGGCAAAGGCATCCTTCTGGGCCTTCATCTTTTTCTCCACCTTCTTGGCTGCCTCCTCGATACCCTTCCAGGCGCCTTCCACGCCGGCCAGGGCGGCGGTGACTTCATCGGCTATCGCTTTCTTGCCCGCTTCGACGGAGCCGGCGGCCTTCTCAAAAGCGGCTTTGGCATCCACATAGGCCTGCTTGGCTTCCTTGTACTTCTTGTCCTTTACCTGGGCATCGGCGGCCTCCATGGCCTTCTTTGCGGCATCCAGATCGGCGGCGGCGTACTTGTCCGCACCGGCGGTCATCGCGGCCTCCATGGCAGCCTGTGCCGCCTTTTGCTCCGCCTCGGGCGGCTTCGAACAACCGACAAACACCCATACGAACGCCAGAACCATCACCAATGACACTGTGCACTTGAATCCCCTCATCCCCATAACCTCCTTGTTGAATGATTATAACGGTTTCCATCCGAAAACCGATGCCTCTATATACCTTTTTCAGGCGTTGTCAAGATGGATGTTTGGGGGAGAGGCGACGGCGAATCGAACCGACGGCTGCGGTCATCTCCGGGCTCTTCAAAAGATAGGCGGCAAAAAAGAATGCGCCGGCGCCGCCTGCGACGCAGAGCATCAGGTGAATGAACCGTGAATCAAAGGGACCATCCGTGTCCCAGGGATAAATCAGGCCGACCAGAAGGATGATCCCCCACATGACGACCGAGGCCAGGACCGTCCGGCCGAGGGAACGGTAAAAATCCCGGTCCAGAATTTTCCCGATGCGCCGTCGGAGGATGATCCAGAGCATCCCCACATTCACGGCGGTGGCGATGGATGTGGCCAGCGCCAGTCCGCCGTGCTTCAGCGGGAACATCAGCGCAACGCTGAATACGGCGTTGACGATGAGAGCAACGATGGCGGCCTTCATCGGGGACTTTGTGTCCTGGAGGGAATAGAAGGCTGCAACGATGATCCGGGCCACTGCATCGCGAGTTGGAGAACGCCCCCCGCCATCACGCCGACCGCAAGCGCGGTGATCGGCTCCGGGAAAAAGTCGCGGAGAGTCAGAGCGGCGAGGATCATCGCGATGTTGAGCACAACCGGCGACAGTGCGGGCGCCGCGAAGTGCCGCAGCGAGTTGAGAATTCCCATGCATAGGGCCACCAGCGAGATCAGCAGGATGTAGGGAAACATCAGCCGGGTCAGAAAGACGGAGAGGTCGTACTGAACGGGCGTTTTGATGAAGCCGGGCGCCATGACCGTCACGATGAGCGGTGAAAACAGCACGCCGAGCAGCGAAACCGCGACGAGCAGAATCGACAGGGCCGTGAAGGCGATATCGGCCAGCTCCAGCGCCTCCTCGCGGGTTCTGTTCTTCAGGTATTCGGTGAAGACGGGGACGAAGGAGACGGTCAAGGAGCCCTCGGCAAGGAGCCGCCGGAGCAGGTTCGGAATCCGGAAGGCCACGAAAAAGGCGTCCGTCGAGAGGCCGGCGCCGAAAAGACCGGCCACGATCATGTCCCGGATGAACCCGAAAACGCGGGAGAGCATCGTTGCCGTTCCCACGACGCCCGCGGCCCGAACAACCCGCGCATTTTCGGAACCTTGTGTCTCGACCATCGAAAATTTACCCGCCGTCCTGCAGCGTGGCGATGCGGGTGACGATCTCGGCCGCCCTTGCCCCCTTTACGGCAACGGTTTTCGTCCGGGACGTATGGCCCGCGATGATCGTCACCTGGGCCCGCTTCACACCGAGCAGTTCCGCCAGCAGTTCAATGCAAGCCTCGTTCGCCTTTCCCTCCACCGGAGGCGCCGTAATCCGGAGTCTCCACGCGTCCTCCTGGATTCCCGCCGGTCCGCATCGCGAGGCGCGCGGTACGACCCGGATACGAAAGGAAACGCCGGCGGTCGTTTCGCGGACTGGAATCATGGCGGGGTCACCGGAGAGAGTAGGCAATTTCGAGGAGGCTCTTCACCAGAAAGCTCTGCAGGAAGAAGATGACCAGAAGAATGATGATGGGTGAAAAATCGATGCCCAGCCCCCGGATGGGGAACCATCTCCGGACCGGGGCCATAACCGGTTCCGTGACCTGTTGAATGAAGCGCACGATCGGGTTGTAGGGATCCGGATTGACCCAGGAAAGAACCGCCCGGATGATGATGAGCCACAGGTAAACGGTCAGCGCGATGTCGACAAGCCGGGCAACGGCAGCGATGAAATTCCCGACGATAAACATGTTCAATATCCTCGCTTCATCCCTTCCGTTCAAAGGAAGGGTCCATTTACGCGTCGTGGATTACGCCCGGCCTGAGGTTTTCCCGGCAATCGAAACCCGAATGTCCGGAAATCCTGCTTTTCATGCCGGCAGGGCATTCACGAAATCGAACAGGGCTGCGTTGAAGGCCTCCGGGTTTTCCAGCATCACGAAATGTCCCGCCCCGGGGATCAAAACGAGTTTTGCATCGGGGATTTTTTCTCCGAGGCACTGGGACAGGGCGGGCGGGGTCATTTTGTCTTCGGATCCGCAGATGACCAACGCCGGGACCCGGATATCGGCAACCGCATCCATCAGGTCCAATTGGTCGCAGGCGGCGAAGTCGCCGTGGAGGATCTCCGGGTTGACGCGGGAAAGGGTTTCCGTGATCAGACCTGAAAATCGCTCCCGGTTCGCCTTCGCGATCGAAAATTTGGCGGCCAGCCCGATGATTGCCGCCGGGTCCTGTTTCAGCCCCTCCAGGATGGCGGGATTGACGGGCATACGGACCCCGCCGCCCACGGGGACGACCGCGGCCGCCATATGACCATACCGGATCACGAAACTCAGGGAAATGGCGGCGCCGAGGGAGTGGCCGATCAGGACCGGCTTCGAAACTCCAAGTCCCTCCAGGACCTTTTTCACCCACTCCACATAGGCGGATACATTCTGCTCTCCGGGCCCATTGGACTGTCCGTGGCCGGGCAGGTCGAGCGCGACGACATTGAAGAGATCCTTCAGGGATGTGTATTGCCGAATCCAATCCGTGTGGCTGCCGCCGGAGCCGTGGATAAAAACCAGCGTCTTCCGATCGGCGAGGAAGCCTTCATTGCTCCTCCAGCAAACCAATTTGCGCCCATCGATTTCCTGGACATGGATCATGAAGAGACCCTCCCTGACGGTTTTATGGCTATGACTATCACAACCGGCTCTCTCTGTGCAACGAAAGAATGAACGGGAGACGGTTCGGATTCGGCAAAATCACTTTTGGAGAGGAATTCGCGGATGATTTGTCCCTGTGTTTGCCGTCGATTGCCGTCAATTGTCTTGACACACAAGGGTCGTCTTCATATACTCGGCCCGCCCCAAGGCATTTTTTCGTTCAGGATATCGGTCAAGAAGGGGATGGGCGTGCAGGATCGGCCGAACGGGGTTCACATCAGGTTCGGCAAAAAAACGGATCTCATTGCGGGAGGAATATGACCTATGGCTGAAATCGGACTGCGCTCGATCGCGTTTATCGGCGGCGGTGTGATGGGGGAGGCGATGATTCAGGGATTGCTCCGGCACAAGACCGTTGCTCCGGACGGCGTGATCGTGAGCGAACCCAACGAAAAACGCCGAAGAGGCATTGAGCAACGCTACTCCGTCCGCACCACATCCGACAATCGCGGCGCCGTGCAACAGGGAGATGTCGTGGTTTTGTCCATCAAACCGCAAATCCTTGCGCGAATATTGCCCGAGCTCAAAGGGATGTTGCGTGCCGATCAGTTGGTCCTGTCGATCATCGCCGGCGGACGGATTGCCACCTTGGCGGATGGGCTTGCCCACCAGGCGATCGTGCGCGCGATGCCGAACACGCCGGCGCAGATCGGCCAAGGTTTGACCGTATGGACGGCGACGGCGGACGTGAACGATGCACAGCGGGAACAGGCGCGCGTGGTTTTTCAGTCGCTCGGCAAGGAAATTCAGGTCGACGATGAAAAGTATCTCGACATGGCCACCGCCGTCAGCGGAACCGGACCGACATACACATTCCTGGTCCTGGAGGCATTGATCGATGCCGCCGTTCATCTCGGATTCGCGCGCGACGTTGCGCACGACATCGTTATCGAAACGATGCTCGGTTCGGTCCTCTATGCGCAGCAATCGGAAANCCGGCCCCCAACACCGGAAAGGCCGTGGTGGCGGCCAAGTCCCCGTTGACCGGCGGCTACGGCGACGGAAATCTGGGAACGAGGGTCAGCGAGCATCTCCGGAAGGCCGGTTACGACGTTCTGATTATCGAGGGGCAGGCCGCCTCTCCGACCTGCCTTTACATCGAGGATGACCGGGTGCAATTCCTGGCTGCGGATGAGCTCTGGGGCAGAGGGACCGTCGAAACCAACGATTGGATTTACGCCAAGTACGGAAAGAATGTCGGGGTTCTCGCCATCGGGCCGGGTGGAGAAAACAGGGTCCTCTATGCCGTGGTCCGTAGCCTGGAAGGCCGCGCCGGCGGCCGTCCAGGCATGGGAGCGGTGATGGGCTCCAAGAGACTCAAGGCCATCGTCGTCAGGGGAACCAAGTCCATACCGGTTGCAGACCCGGAACGGATGAAGGCTGTAGGAACGGGGGATCTGAAAAAAGTCCGGGCGATCGACAAGGAAAGCGGCTGGTCCGTCCAGGGAACCACGGGTGTTTTGGCCTGGTGCAACGAGGTCGCCGCGTTGCCGGTCCGCAACTTCCGGGAGACCCGACACCCCGACGCCTGGAAGATCGACGGCGAGCGGCTTAACGAAGCGCGAGTCGCCACATACGGCTGTCCGAACTGTACGATGCACTGCGGCATCACGATCCTGGATCATGAAGGCCGGGAATCCGAACTCGACTACGAGAACATCGGCCTGTTGGGCGCCAACCTGGAGATTTTCGACCTCGATCAGGTCGCGTCGCTGAACCGCCTCTGCGACGATTACGGGATCGACACGATATCGGCGGGCTGCGTGCTCTCCTTCTACGCCGACGCCATCGAACATGGTGCAGCAACAGGCGATTTCCGGTTCGGCGATGCCGAACGGGCAAAGCGGCTTCTGGGGCTGGCGGCTCGTCGTGAGGGCGAGCTCGGGAATCTTCTGGCCGACGGAACGATGCGAATGTCGGAAAAGTTCGGCCGCGGCTCCGAGGCCTACGCCATGCAGGTCAAGGGACTGGAGATTCCGGCCTATAACTGCAAGTTCATCCCCGGCATGGCGCTGGCCTTGGGGACGAGTCCCATCGGCGCGCACCACAAGGAGGCCTGGGTCATTGCGTTCGAGTTGAAGCAAACCGTGCGGGAATCCTACGGCAGGGAGAAGGCCGAGAAGGTTGTCGAACTGCAACGGATCCGGGGCGGGATGTTCGAGTTCCTGGTTGCCTGCCGCTTCCCGTGGGTCGAACTGGGTTGGGACGTCAAGAATTACCCGGTCTATTTCAACAGGGCGACCGGCCTCGACTGGACGCTCGACGATTTCTGGAAGGTCGGCGACCGGATCTATGCGCTGATGAAGTTTTTCTGGGTCCGCGAGTTTCCCGACTGGGACCGGACACGGGACTATCCTCCGAGGGTCTGGTTCGATCCGGCGAATGCCGATCGGGAAGGGCCCATCGCCGGGAAGATCCTGGATCTGGACCGATACAACGAGTTGCTCGACCACTTCTATGACATCCGGGGCTGGGACCAACGGGGGATCCCGACGCAAAAGACCGCGGAATCTCTGGATTTGGCCGAAGAGGCCCGGGAAGTCGGACGGCACACCCGTCTCGAGTAGCATGAAAATCACCGTCAAGCTCGTCGGCCCGTTCGTCTATCAGGCGGGATTCGGCGAAAAGATTTTCGATGTTTCCGAACCGGCGACGCTGGAGGAGATTCTCGGGCGAATCCGAATCGGGGAGGACCGGCCCCGGATCGTTACCCGCAACGGCGGTGCGATCCGTCCGTCCGATCCGCTCCGGGACGGAGACCGCATCGTGATCGCACCGGTATATTCCGGCGGGTAGCGGAAAGGTCTATCGGTACAGGCACAGATAGGCCGATTCTTCGTCAACCTTGAGCTGGAACTTCCGGTTCGGATCCACCGTAAAGCTTTCATCCTTCCCGAACCTCTTCCAGCCGTCCGCGTCGGGCAGTTTGACCGTCAATGACCCGCTGATCACCGTCATGATTTCCCGGGTCGAGGTTCCGAATTCATATTCTCCCCGGGCCATCACCCCGATCGTTGCAGGACCGCCGGCCGCGGCAAAGCCGATGGACATCACGTTTCCGCCGAAATACTCATTCACTTGAAACATGTTCACCTCTCATTTTCGTTTGCGTCAATGGGGCGCGATCCGGCTGAGCAGCTCGTCGGCCTTTACCGGATCGAGATTCCGCAGTTTCTGGACGGCCTCCAGCGCGGCAGACCGGTTTCCTGAAAGGTGGTGAACCGTTGCGAGACCGGTCCAGGCCTCGGCATTCTCCGGATCGATTTGGACGGCCCGTCGGCAGGCGTTCAATGCTTCTTCGTGGCGGTTCAGGCGGGCATAAATCACCCCGAGGCTGCCCCAGGCCGGGACATGCTGCGGATTGATGCGCAGGACTTGGCGAAAAGCATCAACCGCAAGGTCGTTGCGTTTGTGCAAGGCGTAAGCCGACCCGAGATGATACCAGGCCACGGCATTTTTCGGATCGATCCGAAGGGCCTGGCGGAACGTTTCGATCGCGTAGTCGTAAAGCCCGAGGTGGGTATAGGAAGTTCCGAGGCTGTTCCAGGCTGAGACATTTTCCGGATCGAGTCCAAGCACCTTCTGGTAAGCTTCAATGGCTTCAACGTGTCGATGGAGGCGCACATAGCTGGTCCCAAGGCCGCCCCAGGCCTTGACACTCGCCGGATCCATCTGGATGGACTGACGGTAGGCTTCGATGGCATCCTGGTAACGTCCGAGATTTGAATAAGAAGCCCCGAGATTGTGCCAGGCTTCGTTATTCTTCGGATCGATGCGTACGGCCCGGCGGTAGGCGTCCACGGCGTCATTGTAGCGCATGAGCTGGAGATGGGCGTTCCCGAAGACGGCCCAGGCGAGCCCATCCTGCGGTCTGCTGTTCGTCCAGTCCCGACACAGATCCAGCAGACCATACCAGTCCCTCGATTCCGCAAGGGAGAGCGAACGGTGCCGCCATTCGTTTTGGGCTTGATCCTCCGCGTGAAGACCCGCAGCGGAAAAGATCCTGTCGGAGGTCGGGTCGGGGACGGGAAGCAGGGTCACGATAAAGACAACGGCGATGAGCCTCAACAGGGAGGATGGGCCCATCATCGTCTCCTACTTCCACAAATCCGTTTGTCTGTCATCCTGTGTTTCCTTCCTGCCCTTTTCGTTGCACGGTTCCACGAACCATTTTCCCAGGACCCATTCCGTTTTGACAGGCACCGGGACAAGGCCCATCGGCGTATCGCCCAAGGCCTGCTTGATGAAATCTTTGCTGTGAAAGATCGTGGTGGACGGCGTATTCCCCTCCAAATATCTTTCAAGACTTCCCCAGGTGATATGATCTTCAGGAACGTCCAGAATCCAGATGCAATACTTTTCGGAAATGCGCATGCAGTCCTCTAAAAAAATGGCCATGTCCAGCACACACCAGATCCACTTTTCCCAACCGAAACGGTACGACAGTTCATAATAGGGCCCCTTTGGATCCGTATAAAAATCAGTCGGCTCCACATCGGTGGTCAGGTCGATGTCCGGTTTCTGTATCGTCAGCAACCGCATGGTTCATTTTCCCGTTCATGATGACCGTCGGATTCATCTCCCGACGAACACAGGATCCATCTCGAAAAAAATGTGTTTGGCACATGCAATTCTAAGATGAACCACCTTTGGTGTCAATGAAATCCCTCATACAAATCCCTCATGCCTCGAAAATTTTCCAGGAATTCCTTCGGGGATTAAGGCAGGGTGTCTCGCCATGGAAAAGACCCGTTGACATAACCACCCTCCCATAATAGATAGCCTCTGCTGGATTGGAGATCGGACTCTTCTCTGCCGAAGGGGCCGGTGTGCACAATCCCGACAGGTCCGGGATCCGTTCAGCATGCTTTCTCTGAAACAGGGCATTTTTTTCGGGACAATTTTTCGGTCTGGGAATGTCGATGGAAGAGCCGAGCATCACAGTTGGGATCTGCGATCGTTATCCCGAGATCCGGGGACGGGTAAATGGAATGTACCGGACAAACGGGACGTTGCTGACGGGCGGCTTCACCGCCCGGGCGGAAGGGAACGGCCTTGTCCTGTCCTGTGACCCGGGCCGGAATACCCTCCGGCTGCCGGAGATTCGTCTGGCCGCTGCGCCGGGAGCGACCTTCACACTGCACGACGTCACAATCGGGGTCAATTTCCACTGGGAGAGAAAGGAGGAACAGACCTTTTGCGGAGACCTGATCCTGCTGCAGGCGGGGGACGGGACCGTGACCGCGGTGAACAAACTTCCCGTGGAGGAGTACCTCGTAAGCGTCGTTTCGTCGGAGATGAGCGGCGAGGCCCCGGTCGAATTTCTCAAGGCCCATGCTGTTGCCGCGAGAAGCTGGCTGGTGGCCATGCTGCTGCGCGGCAGACAAGAGACGGGAAAAGCCCGCTCATCGGAACAACTGATTCGGTGGGAGCGTGAGATCGTCCGCTGGTACGACCGTGAGGATCACGACCGGTTCGACGTGTGCGCCGATGACCATTGCCAGCGCTATCAGGGGGTGACCCGCCTTGCCGCAGGCAGGGCGGCTGAGGCCGTCCGGGCGACTCGGGGGGTCTTTCTGGTTCACAACGGCGAGATCTGCGACGCCCGCTACCACAAGGCCTGCGGCGGGATGACCGAGGATTACGGCACCTGCTGGGAGGAAAAGACGATTCCCTACCTCAGCCATGTTCCCGATGCGGCCACGCCCATCGCCCCGATCCGGACGGAGGCCGATGCGGAGCATTGGATCCTCTCCCGTCCGGCCGTCTATTGCCACACGGCGGAGCCGAAACTTCTGGACAGGATCCTCCCCGCTTTTGACCGGGAAACGGTTGACTTTTTCCGCTGGCAGGTGAGCTATTCGCGGGAGGAACTGGAGGGCATTCTCCGTGAAAAGTCCGGAATGGACTTCGGCGTGCTGCAAAACATCGTGCCCGTCGAACGCGGTCCCTCCGGCCGGATCCGCCGGCTTCGGATCGAAGGCTCCAGAACCGGCATGACGGTGGGAAAAGAGCTGGAAATCCGCCGGTGGCTCTCGCCGAGTCATCTCAAGAGCAGCGCTTTCATCGTCTCCGTGACCAGGCACCCGACCGGCGTGCCGACCCGTTTCACCCTCCATGGGGCGGGCTGGGGGCACGGTGTCGGCCTCTGCCAGATCGGAGCGGCCGTGATGGCGGGGAAGGGGTGCAAGGCGGATGAAATCCTGCGACATTACTTCCGTGGGACGGCCCTTGTGAAGCGGTACTGAGATCCCGATGACACAGACGATGCCTGAAAAGCCCGCCGACCGGAACCCCTGGACCTGGGTCCCGACCCTCTACCTGGCGGAGGGCATCCCGTACGTGATGGCGATGACCGTCTCGGTCATCCTCTACAAGCGGCTCGGGATCTCCAACACCGACATCGCCCTTTACACCTCCTGGCTCTACCTCCCCTGGGTGATCAAGCCGCTCTGGAGTCCCGTCGTCGACATGTTCCGGACGAAGCGACTCTGGATCATCGCGATGCAACTCGTCCTGGGGGCCTCTTTCGCCTGTGTGGCGCTCACGATTCCGGCGCCGGGTTTCTTCCGCTATACGCTCGCGTTCTTCTGGATCATGGCGTTCAGCTCCGCGACTCACGACATCGCCGCCGACGGCTTCTACATGCTGGGCCTCCGGGAATACCAGCAGGCGGCGTTTGTCGGCGTGCGGACGATCTTCTACCGGATCGCGATGATTGCCGCCAAAGGCGTGCTCGTTGTCCTGGCCGGGACCCTGGAGACTCGGGGTTTCAGCGCGCAATCGGCCTGGTCGGTGACTTTTTTCCTGCTCGCCGCGATCCTGCTGGCCTTTTTTCTCTATCACCTCTTCGTTTTGCCCCATCCGGTCGCGGACCGGCCGGTGAAGCGCGATAAGTCGAAGAGCGCCTTGGCGACATTCCTCGGGGGATTCACCACCTTCTTTCGGAGGAAAGACATCGTCACGGTGATGGCCTTTTTCATCCTATACCGCTTTGCCGAGGCGCAGCTCGTAAAGATGGTTGCTCCGTTCCTTCTCGATCCGCGGTCGCAAGGGGGATTGGGGCTTTCGACGGCGGAGGTGGGGATCGTTTACGGAACGTTCGGCGCGGTGGCGCTGATGCTGGGCGGTCTCCTTGGCGGCTGGGTCATCTCCCGGAAGGGTCTGAAACACTGGCTGTGGATCATGGTCTGCGCCATGCACCTGCCGGATGCGATTTTCATCTACCTCTCGCGGGCGATGCCGGAGAGTCTCTGGCTGATCAACGCCGCGATAACGGTGGAGCAGTTCGGCTACGGTTTCGGCTTCACGGCCTATACGCTTTACATGATCATGGTGTGCGAGGGGGAGTACAAAACGGTTCACTATGCGATTGCCACCGGGATCATGGCCCTCGGGATGATGATTCCGGCGATGTCGAGCGGCTGGATTCAGGAACAGCTCGGATATCCCGGCTTCTTCCTTTGGATTCTCGTTTCGACGATTCCCGGCTTCATCGTGGCGGCGATGATCCGGATCGACCCGGAGTTCGGGAGAAAGAAATAGCGCAAGGACGGGGGTTCGGAAGACGGCTATGAAGATCCGTACAGCCTTTATTCTCGGCGCGGGGCTGGGCACGCGCCTGCGCCCATGGACAAAGAACATTCCCAAGCCGCTGTTGGCCGTCAGGGACCGCCCGCTGATCACCTTCGTGATGGACCACTGCCTTTCGATCGGTATCGAAAGGTTCATTGTCAACACCCACCACTGCGCCTCGGCCTATGGCGCGGCATTTCCCGACGGCCACTACCGGGGGATGCCGGTGATCTTTCGCCACGAACCGGTCCTTCTCGACACGGCCGGGGGGCTCAAGAACGTCGAGGATCTTCTGAAAGACGACGATACGATCCTGGTCTACAACGGCGATATTCTCTCCGATCTCCCGCTTTCCGCCCTCAAGGCCGCACACGCGGCGGGAGGCCGCGAGGCGACCCTTGTCCTCCGGAGCACAGGCGCTCTCCGAAACGTCTGCCTCGATGAGCGGGACGTCATCTGCGACTTTCGCGATCTCCTCGGGAATCCGGGCGTCCGTCGTTGCCTCTTCACGGGAATCTACATCGTGGAGAAGCGATTCCTGACGAGGCTGATGCCGGGGAAAATCGAGTCCGTCATTCCGGTCTTCGTGGAGATGATCCGGAAAACGCCGGGCTCGGTCGCCTCCATCGTCATCGATACCGGGCACTGGGAGGATGTCGGTGACACGGAAAAATATGAGCGGATCAGGGCCGAAGGGCTGCCGCTCCGTTATGAAGAGGATTCCGGTGGGATACCGCCTCCGAATGCGGCATCCGTACCGGGCGACGGGCAACGGAACACCTCCCCGGAGGAATCCGCCTTCATCCGCCGGACATTCGGCCTTGCCGCCGATGCGCGGTTCGTGCGGGAGCCTGTCGGAAAGGGCGGTTCGGACCGTGACTATTTCCGTGTTGTCGCGACCGGCCGAACGCCGGTCGTCTTGATGCGCTACGGACGGATGTATGAGGAAAACGATCTGTATGTGGAGGCAGCCTCTTTCCTCAAGGGGATCGGCGTGCGTGTCCCTGAGATCCATGGCCATGATCCGGAGCATCGTCTCATCCTGATGGAGGATTTGGGAGACCGGGACCTCTACTCGTTTCGCAAGGCCCCGTGGGAGGTTCGCCGTCCGCTCTATGAAAAGACCCTTGCGCTCGCCGCAAAACTGCATGCGTTTCCGCCGGATCGGGTCCCGAACGGGCTTCGGCGGATGCCCGGCTTCACGGACGCTCTGTACCGTTGGGAACGGGAATACTTCAGGACGCATTGCGTCCGCGAAGTGTGTGGAATCGAACTCGAGGCCGGAGAGGATGAGGCTCTCGAGGAGGAGCTTTCGGCCCTCGCCAATCGGTTGGCATCGACAACCCCCGGCATGGTTCATCGCGACCTTCAGTCACAGAATGTGATGATCCGTGACGGGGAGCCGGTCCTGATCGACTTTCAGGGGATGCGATCGGGGAGTCTTTTCTATGACCTCGGATCGTTTCTCCAGGATCCCTATGTCTCCTTCCCCGAGGGGGGACGGGAAGCGCTCCTTCAATTCTATTATGAAATCTCCTGTTTTCCGCATCCCCGGGAGACGTTCCGGGAGCTGTTCCTGCTCGCCTCCGCCCAGCGATTGATGCAGGCCCTCGGCGCATACGGGTTTCTCGGCCTGAAGCGGGGCAAACCCTATTTTCTCGCCCATGTCCGACCCGCGCTGGGAAACCTCATCGCGGTGACCCGGGAGGCCGGGTCGCTATCACGACTGAACGCGCTGGCCCGCCGCTGTCACGAAGCCGTGGCTGCATCAGTTTCCCGTTGACACGGAAGACCCTCTTGTCCCATAGTGAATCAGCAATGAAGGAAGTACTTGTCATGAGGAATCCCGATCGGATGCATGCGAAACCCGGATCGGGATACTCAAAGCGCCGTTTCGGATTTTGATCCGCGATGAGCGGGTTCTCGCCGTTCAATGGCCGACAGTCCGTGCAGGAAGGGAGGGTAAAGCCATGAAGATCAATTACAAAGGTTTCATGAGGGAAATGATCCGCAGGAACCCGGTAACCATCCGCCCCGACGCATCCTTTTCAGAGGCCCGGGACATCATCCGCAAGAGGGGGATCCGGCATCTTCCCGTGGTGGATCAGAACCATAAAGTCGTGGGTATCGTTACGGATGCGGATATCCGGAAAGCGAGCCCTTCGGATGCAACCACATTGAGCGTGCACGAGGCCGAATATCTTTTGGACAAGTTGAAGGTTTCCGCCTTCATGACCCCGAAGGGCAAATTAATCACGATCACCCCGGACACGCTTATCGAGGAAGCCGTCCAGTTGATGCGCGACCATAAGATCGGCTGTCTTCCCGTCTTGGAAGGAGAGAACCTATACGGGATCTTTACGGAGACGGATGCGCTGGACCATCTCGTGGACATTTTTGGCCTGAAGGAAAAGGGCACGCGGCTCACCGTCGCGTTTGAAGACAAGGTCGGCGCGATGCTTGGAATCCTGGAGGTGTTTAAGAAACATCATGCAAATGTGATCAGTATGGTATCCCCCTCTTTCATGATCGAGGGGAAAAGGATCGTGGCAATCCGGATTCGAACCGATCAATACCAGGATATCGTAACGGATCTGGAAGGGGCAGGCTATCCGGTGCTGTCTATCGGAACATGGCCTTCCATATAAAAAATGCCCTTCCTCCCCCTTTCGGGAGGAAGGGCATTCGGTCGGCTCGCATATACGAGATAGGACAAGGGATGCCCTTTTCCCCGCGATGAATCCCCGGTTGAAAGGGACTAATCCAATTTGATGGCCTTTTTGGTCTTTTCCCTCCGTTTGGACTCTTTTTCCGCGTATTCCTGCATGCAGCTGTCATTTTTGCCCTTCACCATGGAGCACTCCAGATACTCCGCAGCCTCCATGATGCAGGCCCGGATGGCCTTGCCCACGGGGGTTTTCTCATGTTTCCCCAGGCTCCCCGAAAGGAAGCCGATGCTGGCGCCCAGGTCCAGACCGGTGGATTCCGATGTGGCTTCGACGGTCCGGGAGTCGGCGATCTCTCCCGTCGTCGTATCGATCACCTTCAGGTCGATGGCCATATAGGCCGTCTGCTGCTTGCCGCCGATGGAAAAGCCCATGATTCCGATGCCTCCGCCGGTCCCGCTCGTGTTCTCTTCAAACGCGGACACCGATCCGGAAACCAGGTATTGCGCCCCCTTGATTTTCCCGATCTTGGCTCTCGTTGCCGGATCGATCCGACCGGAAGCCCCCAGGTCCTGCTCCCCCAGAACCGCATCGATCTCCTTCCGTTCCAGCACCTGAAAAACCTTCATGTTCGCCAGCTCTGCGGCCAGCATGTCCTGTAGTTCATGACCCATGTTCCCGCTCCACCAGCCCGCCGACGTCTGGTTGGTGAAACGGAGAACGCCTATCCGGGGCTTTTCCGCGGAAAATGCTAAGGAACAGCAAAAAAACACAACCACGAAAGCCAGAAGCACCGCACCTTTTTTGATCATAATTTCTCCTCCATCATGGGTTTACCGGGTTTTCTTTTTCATTCACGGGTCGGTGTAGACAGAAAGTTGCGTTGATGCGGGCAAAAGATACGGAAAAGAGCTGGGTGTGTCAAGGACATTTTATCCTTCTTCCCCCCTTGACAGGAGGGCAATGCGTCATTATGGTATGCACGCTAAAAAACCTATCCCGTTCTGTCGTTGAAGACAGCAAGTCTGAAAAATATCGAGGAGGTCGTTATGGGTCACGGAGCACGTGTAAGGAAATCATTTGCCGTCGCATACCTTTTGATGATCCTGCTGGTTTTTGCCCCGGCGCTGCTTTCGGCCGCGCAGGAGGAAAAGCAGGACAACCGGCCGGAGCGCGGGATTGCCGTGTACACGGATTATTCCGGCGTTGCGGTGGCCAGGGGAGAGAACGTCCAGATGGAACTGACCCTGGAAAACAAGGGGCGGACCGATGAGAACATCGCCGTCCGGATCACCTCGGTGGCCAAGGGGTGGAAGGCAACGCTGAAAGGCGCCCGCTACCAGGTGACCGGAATGTATGTTCCGGGAGGAAAGACCAAGACCCTGACACTGAATCTGGAACCGGAAAAGGGCGTCGGTCCCGGGCAGTACGTATTCCAGTTCGAAGCGAAAACGGCGGACAGCCGGTTCACCTCCGCGCACACGCTGAACGTGAACGTCCAGGAGCGGAAGGTCGGCGCGGACAACATCCAGGTCAACGCCGCCTACCCGGTTCTCCGGGGACAGACCGACTCCAAGTTCGAATTCTCGCTGGAAGTGCTGAACAAAAGCGAAATGGAACGGACCTTCAACCTCTCCGCCGTCGGTCCGGAGAAATGGGAAATCAACTTCAAACCGGCCTACGAGCAGAAGCAGATCTCCAGCATCCGCGTAAAAGAGGGACAAAGCCAGACGGTGGCCGTCGAGGTCACGCCGGCGCAGAACGCCGCCGCCAAAGAGTATCCGGTCATCGTCGGGATCAGCTCCGGCGAAAGCAGGGCCGAGGTCAAACTCACGGTCGTTCTCACGGGCACCTACCGGCTGGATGCCGGAACGCCCAACGGGATCCTGTCGCTTGAGGCCTATGCCGGAAAGCCGGTCACCTTTTCGCTGTTCGTGAAAAATACGGGGTCCGCCCCGAACCGAAATGTCAACTTCTCCTCCTTCAAGCCGGAGAACTGGGAGACCACCTTCAAGCCGGAGAAGATCGACGTCCTCGCGCCCGGCGAGATGAAGCAGGTCGAGGTCACGATCAAGCCCGGGCCGCAGTCCCTGGTCGGCGACTATTCCGTGGGCGTGATGACGAACGGCGAAAAGGCGGACAAGACGGTGGAAATGCGGGTCACGGTGAAGGCCTCCTCCGCGTGGGGCTGGATTGGAATCGGGCTGATTCTCCTCGTGATCGCGGGGTTGAGTTTCCTGTTCATCAAGATGGGGAGACGCTGAAGTGGAAAAAGAGATCGTGATCCGGACGGAAGAGCTGACCAAACGTTACGGAAAGCAGACGGCCGTGGATCGCCTGAGCCTCGAGGTGACGGAGGGAGAGGTCTTCGGGTTTCTGGGGCCGAATGGCGCCGGAAAGACCACGACCATGCTGATGCTTCTGGGCTTGACCGAACCGACCTCCGGAACGGTCCGGGTCTGCGGATATGACCCGGCCCGGGATCCGCTGAAGGTGAAGGAGTTGATCGGCTACCTGCCGGAGAACGTCGGTTTTTACGAAGACATGGATGCGCGGCAGAACCTCCGCTATATCGCCCGTCTGAACCGGGTTCCGGATGCGGTTTCGACCGGGCGAATCGACCGGCTCCTCGATCAGGTCGATCTGGCGAAGGAGTCGGACAAGAAGGTGGGCTCCTATTCGAAGGGGATGAGGCAGCGTCTGGGGATCGCCGAGGTTCTGGTCAAGGAGCCGAAAGTGCTCTTTCTCGACGAGCCGACCATCGGCCTCGACCCCGATGGGACGAACCGGATGCTGGACCTGATCCGCGGTCTCAGCCGCAAGCGGCGGATGACGATCTTTTTCTCGTCCCACCTGCTCGAACAGGTCCAGCGGATCTCGGATAGGATCGGGATCATGATCCGAGGGAAACTTGTCGCCGCCGGTCCGCTCGCGGAACTGGCGCAGAGAAGCCTCGGCCTGGAGGCCGGGGAGTCCTACACCCTCGAAGAGATCTACATGAAATATTTCAAGGAGGCGTGACGTTGGACGGGATCTTCGCGATATACCGGAAGGAAATGGAGGACCACTTCAGCAGCATGCGGTTCCTGCTGATCACGGCGCTGATTGTCATGGTCGGGGTGATTATCGCCTCGATGGTCGGCATGTCCATTCAGGAGGAGCTCAAGGGGATGGCCAAACCCGACTTCATCTTCCTGCTGCTGTTCACCTCCACGGGAAAGCTCTTCTCGTTCGTCCAGTTCATCGGTTTTTTCGGTCCTCTGATCGGAATCATCCTCGGATTTGATGCGATCAACCGGGAGCGGACCGGCCGGACGCTGAGCAAGTTGGTTGCCCAGCCGATTTACAGGGATGCGATCATCAACGGGAAGTTTCTGGCCGGCGTGACGATGATCACGATCGTCATGGTGTCGCTGGTGCTGATCATCGCCGGGCTGGGCATTCGACTGATCGGTGTGGTCCCGGGGGTGGAGGAGGTTGGAAGGCTTCTGATCTACCTCGTTCTGAGTATCCTCTATATCTCGTTCTGGCTGGGGGCGGCGATCCTCTTTTCGGTTGTTTTCCGCAGCACGGCGACCTCGGCCCTGGCGTCCCTCGCCGTCTGGATCGGCCTCTCTTTCTTCGTCGGACTCGGCGGGAGCCTGCTTGCGGATGCAATCGCGCCGATGACGCAGACAGCCGACATGCAGCAGGCGGCGGACTCTTTCCTGAAGAATGCGGAGGTCCAGAGGGTGGCTTCGCTGATGTCCCCGGCAACGCTATACGGGGATGCGACCTCGACGATCCTCGACCCTCTCCGGAAGACGCCCCGCTCCTTCGTGCTGATGGGACCGATGGAGCGGCTGTCGCTCTCCCGGTTCCAGAACCCGCTTCCGCTGCCGCAGAGTGTCGTGATCGTGGCGCCCTTTTTGATCTCGATCATCGCGATCACCTTCCTGTGCTTCGGGATCTGTTACGCCATTTTCATGCGCCAGGAAATCCGATCGACGTAGGTTCGCCGCTCGATGTTAAAAAGCCCAGAATCTCGAACGCGCCTTACCCGAATAAATCGTTCAGCATTTTCAGGTCGTCGTACAGATGCCGGGTGATCAGGAATTTCTTCAGGACCATTTCCCTGCCGTTGGTGCCCAGGCGTTTGGCCTCCGCAGGATTTTCCAGGATGGAAATGACTCTTGCGGCGCCGGTCTTGATATCGGTTGGATCGATCAGATACCCGGTTTCTCCGTCCGCCATCTGAAGCGGAATCCCGCCTACGTTTGAGGCGACGACCGGCTTCTCCTTCCAGAGTGCCTCGGTAACGGTGAGGCCGAATCCTTCCCGGATGGACTTTTGAATGACCACCGAGGAGATTCGCTGCAGGGCATTCACCAGAATGTTGTCTTCCACGGTCAGCAGGATCACATCGCGCTTCGCGACATGGTTGTTGGCCCTCTGCAAGATCTTTTGGTAGATCTGGATACCCTCGGGATCATCCGCAGCCATGCTGCCGCACAGGACAAGCCGGCAATCGATCCTTGCCTTAACGAGCTTGAACATCTCGATGACGTTGGCCGGATCCTTCCATTTGTCGAAGCGAGAGATCTGCGTCAAGATCGGCTTGTCGGTCGGCACAGCGTATTTTTTGAGTGTTCTCATGATGAGATCCTTCGAGATCTCTTTATTTTTCGACGAAAGTGGGTCGATCACCGGATGAATGACCGAATAATCCATCGGAAGGTCTTCCTTCATGTATCGGCAATCGGATACAATCACGCGGTCGTAGCGAAGGATGAATCCCTTGAGGTAATCCCAGAGCTGTGGGTTGGGCCGTGAAAGATCGACATGACAGCGCCAGATCCACGGCTGTTTTCGCTTGTAGAATCGAATGAGGGGGAGCGGCTGAGGATCGTGGATGATGACGCAATCGGCATCGATTTGGCAGTATGACGCGAAATCTTGATTGTTCTGGATATACAGGGTCTTTTTGATATCGCTCAAATTGATCGGGTCTCCCTGGATCGCGTTATGGAATTTCTTGGTAATGGTAAAAAACTCCGGGGTGCCGCGCAGGATCCGCCAGTCGACCGATACGCCGACATCGTTCATGAGCGGGATCAGAGAATACAGCATCTCGGCCACGCCGCCTCCATAATAAGTGGAGTTGATGTGAAGGACTCGCAACCCATACAGATTTTTGGCCATCTTCACAATGTCGGAAATCACCTTGTCTCCGACGATGCCTCGGTATTCATCGATTGCGCGCATGAACAGCCTCCGTAAATTCGTTCAATAAGGATCGGATGTCTGAATAGACATTCACATTGTATCGGGCCTTGGAAATCTGTGTCCCCACTTTGATGGAAAAGGTCCCCTTCGGCAGGGCCGCGAACAGATCCTCATCGGTCCAATCGTCTCCCGCCGCGAAGAGGAAGGAAAAGGAGGCCGAGTGAAAGAATCGCTGATAGAAGGCCCCCTTGCTGATTCCGGTCGATCGAATCTCCACACACTTGTTTCCGGGCAGGACATGCGTGCGGAGGTTGGTGGTCAGGTTGGAGAGCATATCGATCAGTTCATGTGCGGCGGTTGAAGCCGACTCGCTTTCCGCTTTACGGTAATGCCATACCAGAGAGAAATCCTTCTCCTCGATGAACGACAGAGGGATTCTGTCCACATACAGGTTCAGAAGGGGGCGGATCTCCTTCTTCCATGCATCGCTGGGAGGGATGATGGTCGGTTCCCAATCCTCGGAGGGAGAACGCTTCACCCAGCCACCATGTTCGGCGACCAAAATAGCGTTTGTTTCCTTGAACCACGTTCCCAGGGTGCCTCTGTCCCGGCCGCTGACGATCACCAGCGTGGTTTGCGGAATGGCCGTGAGTTGATTCAGTGTGATCAACAACTCTTCGTCCGGAACGGCCCTGTCAGGTTCATCGGCAAAAGGGACGAGAGTACCGTCGTAATCGATCAGAATCAGACGGTTTTGCGCAATCCCAAATTGGGTGACCATGTTCGCGCGCGATGCGGCATCGAGATGCCTCACCCCAAGTTCCTCCGAGATCTCCCGGATCTCCCGCAATCTGGTCAAGAAACGATGGATCCACCGTTCGATATTGTGGGTTTTCAGCCGTTCTCGCATGGAACGGTTGCGACGTTGCTGCTCTTCAGGCGGCATCGTCAGGGCATGGT
>JAEAMF010000753.1_pt1 | contig 32634 bp, 21 predicted proteins | sample 8958721 | NCBI WGS metagenome assembly JAEAMF01 (sample SAMN16933255, study PRJNA681124) | bioreactor sludge metagenome | isolation source: anaerobic bioreactor treating anionic surfactant - SDBS | place: India: Bengaluru | collected 2019-02-28 | reverse complement strand
TCTGCAAACCCGCCGCACGACCTTCGCGTCGTATCAGGTGCTGTTCGAAGCGCTGGCAGCGGCTACCCAGCGGATCATCGTCAACGGCCCACCCGGCATGGCCGTGGTGTGGCACGCAGAACACGCGGCCTATGAGGCCTACCGGCAGTTACCGTATTGGATGAAACTGTGCAGTACCGAAGAGCGGCAGCGCTACGTCGACAAATTGCAGGCCTATCAATACGCTCAGGAGGATCTGTGTCAGGCGCTGGGCAAGGCCGAGTCGCCAGAGCAATTTGCCCGTGTCACGGTGGCGTTGCGTCTGCGCGAAGCGCTGGGCGTTGACCTGGACCCCGATCAACTGTGGGTCACCACCGAGCGTCGTTTGCCGGTAACCCGTGAGGTCTATACCGAGCAGGCATCGTTGAGCAGCCTGGCCCTGTACGGGCTGCACCCTGGGGATGAAGCCCAGGCTTCTGATTTCATCACGGGCAGCACCTTGCAGTATCAAGGCCTGCCGGTTGAGCAGGTGTTCGAAGGGTTGACCCCTGCAACGCTTGCCCCAGTGCTTGCCCCGCTGCAACTGAGGAGCACATTTTCTCGACAGTGGCGTGAAGCGATCACGCCAGGTGTTCTCCAGCGCATGCAGGTCGTGATGTCGCTACGGCTACAGGCCTCGCTCTGCGCTGCGGGTTTTCAAGGCATCCTGGCCGAGGATCAGGTTCAGGCAGTCGGGGTGTTGCACACACCGTTTGTCGAGCAGACGGCGCTTCGTGCGACGGCTTACCTGTTAAAGATCAACGGCGCCGAGTTGGCGGATGTCATGGTCTTTTGCTTGACCCAGGCCGATGGCGAAGCTGCCGGCCTATTGCTTTATGCCCCAGATGTGCCTGGCCGCGAGCCGTGGCTGAAGGTGCTGGATGAGCGCCGCTTGTTGCACGAAATTGTCGGTTGGACCGCTGTGCCGGCACTGCGCGACTACCTGTTGGCACGCGTTCCGCAAGCCGCGCGTAACGCCTTGGACAACGTGTTGAGTGCCCTGGCGCAGAAGCCGGCTGCCGAGGCCGATTTTCTTACGCTCTCGCCTCAGGTCGACTATCCGGCGGCCTTGCAACGCTTGGTCGCGCTAGATGTCGAGCTCACCCAGGCGCGCTTTGACGCTCACACGCCGGCCTGGTACCGCGATGCGCCGCTGGCTGAGCGGCAGCAGTTGCATGCACTGGAGACGCAGGTCGCCGCTGCCTCGCAACGGTTTACCGAGCAGTCCTTGCTGCAGGTTCCGGATTTTGAAAGCTTCGTCAAAGCCCAGGCCACGGAAAAAATCAATCAGCTGCTGGGGACACCCGCGGGCACGGTCGACCCGGACACGATCATTATCACCTCGCCCCGGGAGCGGGCTACGTTCACCCACTTGTTGCGCAATGGCTATGACGACTCGATCAGCCTGACGCAAGCCACGCTGGACACTTCTGCGACGTTTGAAGGCCCGGAAGGTGTTGACCTCTCGCCCCTGCGGCCGGAGAACGTCTCGGGCGCTATTCGCGGCCAATGGGTGGCGGACCGCTACATTCAAGTGCTGCGCGATACGCTGCTAAACCCTGAGCACGAGGGCTATGCCACCCGCCGACAGGCCAGTGTCACGCTGACACAGTTGCAGATGTCGGTTGCAGCCCTGCGCAGCAAGCTGATGGGGCAGATCACTGGCGAGCAGTACGCCTGGTTGAGTCAAACGTTGAGTTCTTTTCAGCGCGAGGATGCGCCGACACGCCTGGCGCATCCGGTGCATCTGCTGAACTTCAATCTTGAGGCGGTATTCAATACCGCTGAGTACCCCTGGCTGGCGTACCTTGGCCATCTGTCGTGGATGAACGAACACTTGGGGACGGTGGAAACCGTCGAAGGCAACTACGTCATGCTGGCGCCGGAGAACACCGGTCAGCCCGCCTTGTTGTACACCCCCGATGCGCCGGATGGCCTGGCATTCCGTGAGTTCCAGTCATTCGAGGCGTCCCTGGCCCATGCCGGCATGGGGGATTATTACAAGGACCGCATGCGCCACAAGCTGGGTCGCTGGATGTCCTATAGGCTGCACGCCGTCAGGCGTGGTGCTGCTGCGGGGCCGGTGCTGTCGAGTGCGCCAATCATGAGCCTGCAGAAGGCCTTCCACGACCAGCGAATCGAACGCAAGATGACCGATGTGGCGGACCTGGAGCTCGGTCGGGCCGACATGATCTGCCGTATTACCTGGACTGGGGTCGAGTTGGTTGCCACGGCAGTAACACTGCCATTTCCACCGGCCAGCTTTGCGGTGGGTGCGTTTTTTGCCCTCAAGGAGTCGGCCTCGGCGATCAAGGCACTGGCCGATGGTGATCGCGCCAAGGCCGTGCAGCACGCACTGTCGTCGGCCTTCAATACCTTGGGGGCCTTGGGCGACATGAAGCACGGGTTCAAGGGGCTGGGCAAGCTCTGGAAAATGCTGCCTCATGCCTCTGACGTCAGCACCACGCGGATCGCCTTGGCGGGTAACGATGCGCTGCACGGTGTTGCGCCGCCGTTGTCGAACAGGGTCATTGATCGCTCGTTTGCGCTCAAGCAGCGGCCTAAAGACTTGACCTTGCGCACCGATGGCGATTTTAACGGCGTGTATGAGGGAGAGGTTGGCGCGGACGGCTTCCCGCACTACTACATTACCGATACGCGGGGCCGCTACTATCAGGTCCAGTACAAGGGTGGCGTGGCCCTTGAACCCTGGCGCATCGTCGAAACGCGACGCCGTGGCTACGGTCCTGCGGTGCGGCGCAATATTTTGGGACACTGGGAAGTGTCGTTTGACGTGGGGTTGCGCGGCGGTGCACCGCAAACTCCGGCTGAAGTTATCCAGCAAGGTTTGCAGACGGTGACGCGCGAAGACGTGCAAGTGCTTGCAAACCAGCTCGGGCTGCCATCGCAATGGACGCTGGAGGCGATCCTGGAGGTTTTCCGTCGCTTTACCCTTGATGAGGCCGCGCAGGTCTTGCGGCGTTTCAGCCTGCCGGCCGATGATCCCGACCTGGCACGTTTGCTGGCCGATCAGTTTGTTCAGCACAAACGCTTTCCTGAGTGGGCCTTGCAGTTCCTGCCAGGTCGCATACCGGACCCGGCCTGGAAGATGATTCAGCGCGCGGAGCCCGGGCAATCGCAGGCAGCAGCCGAGGCGTTCCTGCGTCGTTTCAATTTCACCGAGGGCGAGCGAGCCGCAAAGGAGTGGGCGCTTGCGCTGCACTTCGAAAGCCGAGGCTACTTGCCATTCTGGAGCATCGAGCATCTGCCGCCAGCGACAGGCGCGACAGTACCCGTCATTGCACCCCTTCACGGGGTTTCCAGGGTTCAACAGATGTTCGACTGGCGCAGTTGGAGCACCCCGGTTGATGGCCCGCTGATTGAAACTGCCAGCAACTCGGGCATTTTCGTTAGCGCTCAAAACACGGCGCGGCGTGTGATTCAGGTGGATAATGCGTACTACGAGGTGCTCGACGACGGGGTTGAGCTCGTGGCCGATTGTGCGGTACTCAAGCCGCCTCCGAGCCTGGACGGCGTTCTGCCGCGTTATCATCGGATGCAGCGCGTCAATGGCGTCTGGTCGCTCGGTTCAGGGCTTCGCGTTGATCACATGATGTACACCATCAAGCGCCGTTTCCCGCAATTGACCGATCAGAGCACCAAGCAGTTCTCTCGGCGCCTGATGGAGTCGGCCAGCATAAACGGCAAGCTGACCGCTGCCGGCGTCCTCAAGCTGGACCTGTTGTTGGGTGTGCTGGATAACCCGCTGACTAAAAATGGCGCGTCCGTCGTCGACCCGTTCGGGTGGCTGCGCGGTCGTCCGGAGGTGGCAGCAGGGGCAGGGTTCAGTTTGCACAGTGAAACGGCCCGGTTTACCGCGGTGGAGTTTGTGGTTTCAGAGGAACAGTTTGCACGGGCCCCGCTGCATGCGGTTGTCCGGGATGTGCTGACGGCAAACTATTACACTGTGGGCCAGGTCTTCAGTGACCAGGCCTTCGGGCCGGGGCAACTGCTGGTGCGTTGCAACGGCTCAGACCGGCTCTACCTGGTGATCGTCAGGCCAACGCACGCGTCGCATGTGTACCCGCTCTCGTCCAGCACGCTGAAACGACTGATGGCGTCGATGGATGCCGAGACGCGCCAGGCGCTGCGTCAGGCCCGGGCTGCGAAAGAGCTGGTTGTGCTGATGGCGGGCAAGCGCGTCAGTGCTTCTGGCAGGGATGAAGGGTTGGTCTTTATCAGGCCGCAGTTCGCCTGAGGTTCTGCCCCGTTGCCGCCAGGCGGCAGCGGGGCAGGCAGTGGTTTAGCGGCTCAGCAGTGCGGCGACGCCCGCGCCGCCGAACAGCCCGGCGCTGATCCGGTTGAATCCACTCTGCCCCTTGCCGGAGCGCAGGTAGCGGGCGGCACCTTGCGCACCCAGGCCGTAGGCCAGCTTGCAACCCAGGTCGAGCAACGTCCAGGTGGCGATCAAGACCAGCAATTGACTGAGCAATGGCTGCTCTGCACTGAGAAATTGCGGCAGGAAGGCGGCGAAGAACAGGATATCTTTCGGGTTGCTCGCGCCCAGCGCAAAGGCGCGCAGGAACAGGCCGCGAAAGCCTGGCGTCGGCATGGCCTCAGGCACATTGGCGCCCTGCGAGGGTTGGCGCGATTGCTGCCAGCTTTGCCAGGCGAGGTAAAACAGGTAAAGGCCGCCGACAATCTTCAAGACGCTGAACAGCTGCTCCGAAGCCATCAACAGCGCCCCCAGCCCCAGTGCCGAGGCGCTGAGCAGGCAGATCGACGCAATGACACCGCCGAGAAACGCAGGGTAGGAGCGACGCAGGCCATAGTTCAGGCTGTTGCTGATCATCAGCAAGGACAACGGGCCGGGGATCGCAATGACGATCAGTGCCGCGCCACAGAACAACAGCCAGGTTTCCACACTCATTTATTTTCTCCTTATGTGCGAAGGCCTCACCCGAAGGCGAGGCCGTTTTTACTGCGGTACAACCGTTACAAAAACATGAACTTGGCGATGAAAATGGCGCACAGCACCCACAGGCTCGCCGAGATTTCCCTGTATCGCCCGGTGCCGGCCTTGAGGGCGACATAGGTGATGAAGCCCAAGGCAATGCCGTCGGCAACCGAAAAGGTCAGGGGCATCATGATTGCGGTGACGATCGCCGGGATGCTGTCGGTGGCTTCATCCCAGTTGATGTGGGCCATGCTGCCCATCATCAGCATGGCCACGTAGATCAGGGCACCAGCGGTGGCATAGGCCGGGATCATGCCCGCCAGAGGGGCGAAGAACATGGCCGTGATGAACAGCAGGCCAACGACCACGGCCGTCAGGCCGGTGCGCCCGCCTGCGGCCACCCCGGCCGCGCTCTCCACGTAGCTGGTCACCGGTGGCACACCCACCACCGCGCCGAAGACGCTGGAGGCGCTGTCGGCTTTCAGTGCGCGGGAAAGGTTTTCGATGCGGCCCTCGGCGTTCACCAGGTTGGCGCGCTGCGCGACGCCCATCAGGGTGCCGGCGGTGTCGAACATGTGCACGAACAGAAACGCCAGGACCACGCTGATCATGCTGACGTTGAACACCCCGGCCACATCCATGGCCATCCAGGTGGGGGCGAGGCTGGGAGGCAACGAGAAGACGCCGCCGTATTCGACCAGCCCCAGGCCCCAGCCGGCCAGCGTGACAGTGATGATGCTGATCAGGATGGCGCCGAACACCCGCCGATAGCTGAGTATCGCGATCATCAGGAAGCACACTGCGGCCAGCAGGGGGGCGGGTTCGTGCAGCGAGCCGAGCTTGATCAGGGTGGCAGGGCTGTCGACGACAATGCCGGCGGTTTTCAGGCCGATCAACCCGAGAAACAGCCCGACCCCGGCACCCATGGCGTGGCGCAGGCTGACCGGGATACTGTTGAGCAGCCACTCGCGCACGCGTGACAAGGTCAGCAGCATGAACAGCACGCCGGAAACGAACACCGCCCCCAAGGCCGCTTCCCAGGTGTAGCCCATGGTGCCGACGACCGTGTAGGTAAAGAATGCATTGAGGCCCATGCCCGGTGCCAGGCCGACCGGCCAGTTGGCGTACAGGCCCATCAACAGGCAGCCCAGGGCGGCGGCGATGCAGGTAGCAACGAACGCCGCACCATGGTTGATCCCGGCATCGGCCATGATGTTCGGGTTGACGAAAATGATGTACGCCATGGTGATGAAGGTAGTCATGCCGGCAATCAGCTCGGTCTTGACGGTGGTGCCATGCAGCTTGAGTTTGAAAATCCGCTCCAGCCAGCTCGTTTCGAGCGGTGGGGCAAGATCCAGCGTAGGGGCTTCGGATTTGCGGCTTTCCACAGCATGTACTCCTCAAGTCTTTTCTTGTTTTGCAGAGCCAGGCCTGCGCACGCACTGGGGGGCTCTGTGAGAGGGTAGGGTGGCAGGCGACCGGACTGCTTTGTTGACCTTGAAGTCAGGAAGTTGCACGCTGCGATTATGCTTTTGTATACAAATAAATCAAATAATGTTTTATGTAGTGTGTGCATATTATTTGGCAATACAGCTATAAAGGCTATCGCTACCTGCAGAATTGCTGCTGGCTGTGTACAATGTGGCAGTACCGATTCCCTTAAATTTTCTATTCACGGCTTGCCAACGACCTACTGTGCGGTATTACAGTTCGGATCCAATTGCCGGTTATCTGCCCGAGAATCCATGAACGAACAGCTGCAACCCCTCAAGAAACCCGCGCGTGTTGGCAAGGCCGGCCGCAGCGGCACCCAGGACGACATCGTTTACGCACATATTTTCGAGGCTATCCTCGAGCAGCGTCTGGCGCCGGGTACCAAGTTGAGCGAGGAAGCCCTGGGCGAGATTTTCGGTGTCAGCCGCACCATCATTCGCCGCGCGCTGTCGCGTCTGGCCCATGAAAGCGTGGTGCTGCTACGGCCCAACCGAGGTGCCGTGGTTGCCAGCCCCACGGTAGAAGAAGCCCGCCAGGTGTTCTTTTCCCGGCGTCTGGTCGAGCGGGCGATCACCGAGCTTGCGGTTCAACACGCTACCGTCGAGCAGTTGAACGAACTGCGGCAAATGGTGCGCGATGAGCGCGACAGCTTTTCCCGGGGCGACCGCGGCGCCGGTATTCGCCTGTCTGGCGAGTTTCACCTCAAGCTGGCCGAGGCTGCTGGCAATGCCCCGCTGATCAGCTTCCAGCGCAGCCTGGTGTCGCAGACCTCGCTGATCATTGCCCAGTATGAAAGCGGCAACCGCTCGCACTGCTCCTATGACGAGCACATGCAGTTGATCGACGCCATCGAAGCCCGTGATGCGACGCTTGCGGTCAACCTGATGATGCACCACATGGACCACATCGACAGCAAGCTCAACCTCGATGAGGACAGCGCGTCCGATGACCTGCATGCGGTGTTCTCGCACCTGTTGCAGACCAAGAAACGTGGCAGCGCGGCCTCGACCAAAGGCTGATACGTCTGCCAGGGTTGGCACTCCAGCAGCTCTGGCTGTTCTGGGTGGCGCCGCTGATCGGTGCAGTGATCGGCGGCGCACTGTATCGCGGCCTGGCGCGCGAGCCTTAGCGGCTCAGCGTTGATGCACGCTGCGACCGGCCGCAAAGGTTTCGCGGACGGTGCGATCGTCGCCCAGGGTCATCAGCACGAACAGTGTCTCCTCGATGCTGTTCGACTGCTGCAGGCGGTAGGACAGCAGCGGTGTCGCGTTGTAGTCGAGCACCACGAAGTCGGCATCACGGCCCGGCGTGAGGTTGCCTATGCGCTCCTCCAGGCACAGGGCCCTGGCGCCGCCCAGGGTAGCCAGGTACAACGATTTGAACGGGTTGAGCCGTGCGCCCTGAAGCTGCATGACCTTGTAGGCTTCGTTGAGGGTGTTGAGCAGCGAGAAACTGGTGCCGGCGCCCACGTCAGTGCCCAGGCCGACCTTCACCTTGTGCTGTTCGGCTTGCGGCAAGTTGAACAAGCCACTGCCGAGAAACAGGTTGGAGGTCGGGCAGAAGGCCACGGCGGAGCCGGTTTGCGCCAGGCGCTTGCACTCGTCGTCGCACAGGTGCACGCCATGGGCAAAGACGGAGCGCTCGCCCAGCAACTGGAAGTGATCGTAGACATCCAGATAGCCCTTGCGCTCCGGGAACAGTGCCTTGACCCATTCGATTTCCTTGAGGTTTTCGCTCAGGTGGGTGTGCAGGTACAGGTCGGGATACTCGCCCAGCAGTTGCCCGGCCAAGGCCAGTTGTTCTGGCGTGCTGGTCGGGGCGAAGCGCGGGGTAACCGCATAGTGCAGTCGACCCTTGCCGTGCCAGCGCTCGATCAGGGCCTTGCTGTCCAGGTAGCTGGACTCGGCGGTATCGGTCAGGTAATCCGGTGCATTGCGGTCCATCATCACCTTGCCGGCGATCATCCGCAGGTCCAGGCGCTGCGCCTCTTCGAAGAAGGCGTCCACCGATTCGGGGTGGACACTGCCGAACACCAGCGCGGTGGTGGTGCCGTTACGCAGCAGTTCCTTGATGAAACGCTTCGCGACCTGCTCGGCATGGGCCTTGTCGGCGAACTGCCGTTCGCAGGGGAAGGTGTAGGTATTGAGCCAGTCCAGTAGCTGCTCGCCGTAGGAGCCGATCATGCCGGTCTGCGGGAAATGGATATGGGTGTCGATAAAGCCCGGGGTGATCAGGGCATTCTCGTAGTGCACCACGTTCAGGTCGGCCGGCAGTGTAGGCAGCAATTCACTGGCGTGGCCAATGGCGCTGATCTTGCCATCTTCGACCACCAGCAGGCCGTCTTCAAAGTACTGGTAGGACGCGCCCACACCGACTTCGGCGGGGTCGTCGAGGCTGTGCAGGATGGCGGCACGGTAGGCGTTGGGTTTTGCGCTCATGAGGCTCTCGTCAATTGGCTTGGCTGCGCCGCGAGGGCGGCAGCAGTTGGGCAATGGGGCCAGCATTGGCGGCAGCGTCGTGCTGGCCAAAGCTGGCGTTGTAGGTGGCAATGATTTCGGCGGCGATGGACACGGCGATCTCGATCGGCAGCTTGCCCTTCACCTCGGCAATCCCCATCGGGCAGCGCATCCGCTGCAGCCGTTCCGGGGTGAAGCCACGTTCATGCAGGCGGTGCTCGAACTTGGCCCGTTTGGTTTTCGAGCCAATCAGCCCGAACCAGGTGAAGTCATTGCGTTTAAGGATGGCCGCCGTCAGCTCCAGGTCCAGTTGATGATTGTGGGTCATGACGATGCAGTAACTGCCGACTGGCAGGTCGTCGACTTCATCGACCGGGTCTTCACTGACGATTTTGCTGACCCCCGCAGGGATCGCCTCGGGGAACTCCTGCTCGCGTGAGTCGATCCAACGAACCCGGCACGGCAAGGCGGCCAGCAAGGGTACCAACGCCCGACCGACGTGGCCTGCACCAAATACCGCGATCTGCGCCTGAACCCGGCCCATCGGTTCGAACAGCAACACCGTGGCGCCGCCACAGCATTGGCCGAGGCTGGCGCCGAGGCTGAAACGCTCCAGATGGGGCGCCTGGCGCCCCTCGGCGAGCATCTGCCGAGCGATGTGCAGGGCTTTGTATTCCAGGTGGCCGCCACCGATGGTGTCGAACAATTGCTCGGCACTGACCACCATCTTGGAGCCGGCGTTGCGCGGGGTCGAGCCGCGCTCCTCGATGATGGTGACCAGTACGCAGGGTTCACCGCGTGCCTGCAGGTCGGCGAGGGCGTTGATCCAGGTGTGCATGCTCAGTGACCTCCTGGGTGACCGTAAGGCTGTGCGGGCGATAGGGCGGTCATGGTGCTGCTGTCTCGGCTTCGGTGCGCGGGTGCGCCGCCATCGCCTTGCGCATTTGCTCGCAGCCCCAGAGCACGCGCTCCGGTGTGGCCGGGGCGTCGATCAGCGGTTGCTCACGGTAATCGGCCAGGCTGGCCACGGCATCCTTGATCGCGCACCAGACGGCGATACCGAGCATGAACGGCGGCTCGCCTACGGCCTTGGAGTGGAACACCGTGTCCTCCGGGTTCTTGCGGTTCTCGACCAGGCGCACCCGCAGGTCGATCGGCATGTCGGCCACGGCCGGAATCTTGTAGCTGGCCGGGCCGCTGGTCATCAGTTTGCCCTTGGCGTTCCACACCAGCTCTTCGGTGGTCAGCCAGCCCATGCCCTGAACGAAACCGCCTTCCACCTGGCCGATGTCGATGGCCGGGTTCAGTGACGCGCCGACGTCATGCAGGATGTCGGTGCGCAGTACCTTGTACTCGCCGGTCAGGGTGTCGACGATCACCTCGGCGCAGGCCGCGCCAAAGGCGTAGTAGTAAAAGGGGCGGCCACGGGCCTGGCTGCGGTCGTAGTAGATTTTCGGGGTCTTGTAGAAGCCGGTGCTCGACAGTGAAACCTGAGCGAAGTAGGCCTGCTGCACCAAGGCGTCAAAGGTCAGGATCTCATCGCGCACACGCACATGGCCATTGTGAAACACGACGTCTTCCGCGCTGACCTTGTACTGCCGCGCGGCAAATTCGACCAGGCGTTGCTTCAGGGTTTCAGCCGCGTTCTGCGCAGCCTTGCCGTTCAGGTCGGCGCCGCTGGACGCCGCAGTCGGCGAAGTGTTGGGCACCTTGTCGGTGTTGGTCGCGGTGATCTGGATACGCGAGATATCGACCTGGAATACTTCGGCCACCACCTGGGCAACCTTGGTGTTGAGGCCTTGGCCCATCTCCGTGCCGCCGTGGTTCAGGTGGATGCTGCCGTCGGTATAGAGGTGTATCAGCGCACCGGCCTGGTTAAGGAAGCTGGCGGTAAAGGAAATACCGAATTTTACCGGTGTCAGGGCCAGGCCTTTCTTCAGTATCGGGCTGTTGGCGTTGTAGCGGCGAATCGACTCGCGGCGCTCGGCGTAGTCGCTGCTGGCTTCCAGCTCTGCGGTGATTTCTTCGAGCATGTTGTGCTCGACGGTCTGGTGGTAATGGGTGACGTTGCGTTCGGTCTTGCCGTAATAGTTGGCCTTGCGCACCGCCAGCGGATCGAGCACCAGATGGCGGGCGATACGGTCCATCACTTCCTCGATGGCGACCATCCCCTGTGGGCCGCCGAAGCCCCGGTAGGCGGTGTTTGAGGCGGTGTTGGTCTTGCAGCGGTGGCCGTTGATCGTGGCGTCGCCCAGGTAATAGGCGTTGTCGGCGTGGAACATGGCGCGGTCGACGATGGACGCCGACAGGTCGGGCGAGCAGCCGCAGTTACCGGCCAGCTCGAAATTGATGCCCTGCAGGCGACCGCGGTCATCGAAACCGACATCGTATTCGACATAGAAGGGGTGACGCTTGCCGGTCATGACCATGTCTTCCATGCGAGGCAGGCGCATCTTGGTCGGCTGGCCGGTCAGGTGCGCGATCACCGCGCACAGGCAGGCGGGGCTCGCCGCCTGGGTTTCCTTGCCGCCAAAGCCACCGCCCATCCGGCGCATGTCGACCACCACCTTGTTCATCGGTACATCGAGCACTTCGGCAACCAGCTTCTGCACCTCGGTGGGGTTCTGGGTCGAGCAGTAGACGATCATGCCGCCGTCTTCGGTAGGCATCACCGAAGAGATCTGGGTTTCCAGGTAGAAATGCTCCTGGCCGCCGATATGCAGGGTGCCCTGCAAGCGATGGGGTGCATCGCGCAATGCGCTGGCCGAGTCCCCGCGCCGGTGGGTGTGGCTGTCGAGGACAAAGTGCTTTTTGCGCAGCGCTTCGACCACATCGAGCACCGGCTCCAGGTCTTCGTAGGTGATGATCGCTGCCAGCGCGGCGCGGCGCGCGGTGTCGAGGTCGCGTGCGGCCACAGCCACCACCGGCTGGCCGACGAACTGCACGGTGTCGATGGCCAGCAAGGGGTCACCCGGCAGCAGCGGGCCGATGTCTTTCAAGCCCGGTATGTCTTCGTGAGTAATGGCAATGCGCACGCCCTCGAAGGCGTAGCAGGGCGCGGTGTCGATACTGACAATGCGCGCATGGGCACGGTCGGACAACCGGGCATACACGTGCAACTGATTCGGGAACTCCAGGCGGTCATCGATATACACCGCTTCGCCGGACACATGCTTATCGGCGCTGTCGTGCTTGACACTGCGGCCTACACCGCTGGTCATGTCCTGGCTGAACAGGTCGGCCAACTCTGCCTGGCTCTTGGCGACGTGAGGATGGTTAGACATAAGCGGTCACCCGAGTCTCGATGTGCGGTGTTTGCAGTTCGATGAAGTATTTGCGCAGCAGGTTCTGCGCACTGAGCAAGCGGTACTCCTTGCTCGCGCGAAAATCCGACAGCGGTGTGAAGTCTTCGCTCAAGGCCTGGCAGGCCTGTTCAATCAGTGCCTGGCTCCAGGGCTTGCCTGTCAGCAGCGTTTCACAGGCCTGGGCGCGTTTCGGGATGGCCGCCATGCCGCCGAAGGCGATGCGTGCCTCGTGGATGACGCCGCCTTCGATGCGCAGGTTGATTGCCGCGCAGACCGCCGAGATATCGTCGTCCAGGCGCTTGGACAACTTGTAGGCGCGGAACGCCCAGCCGGGCGAAGCCTTCGGCACGATGATCTTCTCGATGAACTCGCTCTCCTGGCGGGCGGTGATGCGGTAATCGATGAAGTAGTCTTCCAGGGCCAGGGTGCGCTGGCTGTCGCCTTTGCGCAGGACGATCTGGGCGCCCAGGGCGATCAGCAGGGGCGGGGCGTCGCCAATCGGTGATGCGTTGCCAATATTGCCGCCCAAGGTGCCCTGGTTGCGGATTTGCAGCGAGGCGAAGCGGTGCAGCAGCTCGCCAAAGTCGGGGTACTCGGCGCTCAGCGCGCCATAGCAGTCGGTCAACGGCGTGGCGGCACCAATCTCGATATGCGCGTCGACGTGCTCGATGCGCTTCATCTCGGCGACGTTACCGACGTAGATCATCACCGGCAGGGTCTTGTGGAACTGCGTCACCTCAAGTGCCAGGTCGGTACCTCCGGCCAGCAGGCGCGCTTCCGGGTGCGAGCCATAGAGCTCGGCCAGGTCGGCCACGGTCAGTGGAACCAGGCAGCGTTTATCGCCGCTGTTGAGCTCGCCGGTTTCTTTGGGCGCAATCGCCTTGAGCCGGGCGATGGTTTGCGCCTCGGCGGCATCGAACGGGTCGGCTGGCGGCTGGCAGCAGGCCTGTTCTGCGGCTGCCAGAATCGGCCGGTAACCGGTGCAGCGGCAGAGGTTGCCGGCCAGCGCCTCCTGGGCCTTGTGCAGGTCCGGGGCGTCGCTGTTCTTCTGCAGGGCGAACAGCGACATCACCACGCCGGGCGTGCAGAAGCCGCATTGTGAACCGTGGCAGTCGACCATTGCCTGTTGAACGCTGTGCAACTGCCCTTGGTGTTTGAGCCCTTCAACACTGATCAGTTGTTTGCCATGCAGCGCCGACACAAAGGTCAGGCACGCATTCAGGCTGCGATAGCGCAGGCGTTCGAGGCCGTCCTGATCCGTATGGCGCTCAGCGACCACGACAGTGCAAGCGCCGCAGTCGCCGCTGGCGCAGCCTTCCTTGGTGCCGGGTTTGCCCAGGTGTTCACGCAGGTATTCAAGCACTGTCAGATTGGGGTCCAGGGCGTGCTCACTGCGCAGCTCCTGATTAAAGAGAAACTGGATCACGGAAGGCCTCACAAGCGAATTATTGTTGTTGAGCGGGGTTGTGCTGACTCTAAGCAGGCCTGACTTTTCGGTCAACATCTTTCTGACTTGTGGGTCAGGAAAATGATCGAAATGGCGCTTGGTACGCTCTACACCTGACTTTTTAAGCATAGAACGGGCCGAGAGGCCCTGCGCGAGTGGGGGGCAAGTGCGCTACAATCCCGCCCTTGTGCACCGTTCAAAGAGTTTGAAGGAAAACCATGACGTTCAAGGCGCCGGACAGCCTCTCCGAGCAAATTGCCCATTACCTGGCCGAGCGGATCATTCGCGGCGAGCTCAAACCCGCCGAGCGTATCCAGGAGCTGAAGGTCACCCAGGCGCTGAATGTCAGCCGCGGCTCCGTGCGTGAGGCGCTGCTGATTCTCGAACGCCGGCATCTGGTCACGATCCTGCCGCGTCGCGGCGCGCACGTTACCGAGCTAAACGAGCACAATGTACGCAGCCTCTGCACGCTGATGAGCGAGCTGTACATCCTGTTGGGCAATGCCGTTGCCACGCACCTGCGCAGCGACAGCGAGCTTGCTCCGTTTCTGGTCATTCAGCAGCGTTTGCGCGCTGCCTGCGAGCGCAAGGACATCAAGGCATTCGTTGAAGACAGCTTCGCGGTAATGCGCGCGGCCTATCCGTTTGCCAACAACCCTTACCTGCAGGAAACCGTCGAAAACCTGCAGCCGGCCATGAGTCGCACGTATTACCTGGCGCTGGATCAGCGCAAGGCCGAAATGGATGACTTCCTGGTGCTGTTCGCGCAATTGCTCGAGGCCGTGGTTGCACGTGACCTGCCGCGCATCCGCAGTGTGCTGGTCGAGTATTGTCAGCGCAGTTGCGACCTTGTGCTGACGGCGCTGGTACCTGCCTGAGCATGCGCCTCAAGTGCATTCGCCTGGCCGGCTTCAAGTCCTTCGTCGACCCGACCACCGTCAACTTCCCCAGTAACATGGCGGCCGTTGTCGGGCCCAATGGCTGTGGCAAGTCCAACATCATCGACGCGGTGCGTTGGGTGATGGGCGAAAGCTCGGCCAAGAACCTGCGTGGCGAGTCGATGACCGATGTCATCTTCAATGGTTCGACCAGCCGCAAGCCGGTCTGCCAGGCGAGTATCGAGCTGGTCTTCGACAACAGCGACAACACCTTGGTCGGCGAGTACGCCGCCTATGCGGAGATCTCCATTCGCCGCAAGGTCACCCGAGACGCCCAGAACACCTATTTCCTCAATGGCACCAAATGTCGGCGCCGTGACATTACCGATATCTTTCTCGGCACTGGCCTGGGGCCACGCAGCTACTCGATCATCGAACAGGGCATGATCTCCAAGCTGATCGAAGCCAAGCCCGAAGAACTGCGCAACTTCATCGAAGAAGCCGCCGGTATCTCCAAGTACAAGGAGCGCCGCCGCGAAACCGAGAACCGTATTCGCCGCACCCATGAAAACCTCGAGCGCCTGACCGACCTGCGCGAAGAGCTTGAGCGCCAGCTTGAGCGCTTGCACCGCCAGGCCCAGGCTGCCGAGAAGTACAAGGAATACAAGGCCGAGGAGCGCCAGCTCAAGGCGCAACTGGCGGCACTGCGCTGGCGCGCACTGAACGATCAGGTGGGCCAGCGTGAAGCGATCATCGGCGATCAGGAAGTGGCCTTCGAGGCATTGGTTGCGGAACAGCGCAATGCCGATGCCAGTATTGAGCGCCTGCGTGACGGTCACCATGAGCTGTCTGAACGGTTCAACCTGGTTCAGGGGCGCTTCTATTCGGTGGGCGGTGATATCGCCCGGGTCGAGCAGAGCATCCAGCATGGCCAGCAGCGCTTGCGCCAATTGCAGGACGACCTCAAGGAGGCCGAGCGTTCGCGTCAGGAAACCGAGTCGCACCTGGGGCATGACCGCACGTTGCTGGCAACCCTGGCTGAAGAGCTGGAAATGCTCGAGCCCGAGCAGGAAATGACCCTGGCTGCTGCCGAAGAGTCTGCCGCGACGCTGGAAGAAGCCGAAGGCACCATGCATGGCTGGCAGGAGCAGTGGGACAGCTTCAATACCCGTTCGGCCGAGCCGCGCCGTCAGGCCGAAGTGCAGCAGTCGCGCATTCAACAGTTGGAACACAGCCTGGAGCGTCTGGCCGAGCGTCAGCGCAAACTGGGCGAGGAGCGTGACCAGCTCAGTGCCGACCCTGAAGACGCGGCGATACTGGAGCTGGGCGAGCAATTGGCCAGCAGTGAACTGCTCCTTGAAGACCTGCAACTGGAAGAGCAGCAGGCCGTCGAGCGGCTTGAGGTGCTGCGCGAGCAGTTGCAGCAGGTTGGCAGCGCTCAGCAGCAAACCCAGGGCGAGTTGCAGCGCCTGGGTGGTCGTCTGGCCTCGCTGGAAGCCTTGCAGCAGGCCGCGCTGGACCCGGGCAGCGGCACCGCTCGCTGGTTGCAGGCGCAGGGCCTGGCGCAGCGTCCGCGACTGGCCGAGGGCTTGCGCGTCGAGCCGGGCTGGGAACTGGCGGTCGAGACTGTGCTGGGGGCTGACTTGCAGGCCGTGCTGGTCGATGCGTTCACCGGCCTGGACCTGGCCAGCTTCGATCAAGGCGCATTGCGCCTGCTCGATGTACGCGGCACTGCGGCGAGCCTGCCGGGCAGTTTGCTCGACAAGGTTCAAGGCCGTGTCGACCTGGCCCCGTGGCTGGGGCAGGTACGCCCGGTGGAAGATCTCGATGCGGCGTTGGCGCTGCGTGGCCAACTGGCCGAAGGGCAGAGCCTGGTCAGCCGTGACGGTTATTGGGTCGGGCGGCACTTCTTGCGGGTGTCGCGTGCCAGTGATGCCGAGGGCGGGGTGCTCGCCCGAGGGCAGGAGCTTGAGCAACTGCGCCTTGAGCACGAAGCCTTGCAGACCGAACTGGAGCTTCTGGACGAGCAACTGCTCACGCTGCGCGAGCAACAGCGCAGCCTGGAGGATGGCCGCGAGCAGATCCGTCGCCGGGCACAGGACGAAGCGCGCCAGCAGGGCGAGCTCAAGGCACAGTTGTCGGCGGGCAAGGCGCGTGCCGAGCAGTTGGCGCTGCGCCGTCGCCGTCTTGACGAGGAATTGAGCGAGCTGCTTGAGCAGCGTGCCATCGAGCACGAAAGCCTCGGTGAATCGCGCTTGCAACTGCAGGAAGCGCTTGACCTTATGGCGCAGGACACTGAGCAGCGTGAGCTGTTGCTGGCCCAGCGCGACAACCTGCGCGAGCGGCTTGACCGGGTGCGCCAGGAAGCGCGGCAGCACAAGGACCACGCCCACCAGTTGGCAGTGCGTTTGGGCTCGCTCCGTGCCCAGCACGATTCCACGCGTCAGGCGCTTGAGCGCCTTGAATTGCAGTCCGAGCGGCTGACGGAAAAGCGTGAGCAGTTGACGCTGAACCTGGAAGAGGGCGAGGCGCCATTGGAAGAGCTGCGGCTCAAGCTCGAAGAGCTGCTGGAAAAACGCATGAGCGTCGATGACGAAATGCGTCAGGCGCGCCTGCACATGGACGAAGCCGACCGCGAGTTGCGCGAGGCCGAGAAACGTCGCAGCCAGGCGGAGCAGCAGTCCCAGTTGCTGCGCGGCCAGCTTGAGCAGCACCGTATGGAATGGCAAGGGCTGAGCGTTCAGCGCAAGGCCCTGCAGGAACAACTGCACACCGATGGCTATGACCTGCATGGCGTGCTCGAAACCCTGACCGAGCAGGCCAGCGAGCAGGAAGCGGCGCTTGAGCTGGAGCGTATCGACGGGCGTATCCAGCGCCTGGGCGCCATCAACCTGGCGGCCATCGATGAGTACCAGCAGCAGTCCGAGCGCAAGCGCTACCTGGACGCGCAGAACGATGACCTGGTCGAGGCGCTGGAGACGCTGGAAAACGTCATCCGCAAGATCGACAAGGAAACCCGTAATCGCTTCAAGGATACCTTTGATCAGATAAATGCCGGATTACAGGCACTTTTCCCATCTGGAACTGACGGGCGAAGATCTACTCGATACAGGGGTGACGATCATGGCGCGCCCGCCTGGGAAGAAAAACAGCACCATCCACCTGTTGTCCGGTGGGGAGAAGGCGTTGACTGCCCTGGCGTTGGTGTTCGCGATCTTCAAGTTGAACCCGGCACCGTTCTGTATGCTCGACGAAGTCGATGCACCACTGGACGATGCCAACGTGGGGCGTTATGCCCGGCTGGTAAAAGAAATGAGCCAGACCGTGCAATTCATCTATATCACCCACAACAAGATCGCCATGGAAATGGCCGATCAATTGATGGGGGTGACCATGCACGAGCCCGGTTGCTCGCGCCTGGTGGCGGTTGATGTGGAGGAGGCGATGGCCATGGTCGACGCCTGATCGGGTGCCATAAAGCGTGAACCTGCGCTTAATGGACCTGTCAGTTGCGACAGACGGTGTAAAGTTATCTTTGGTCGTGCTAGCTTAATGGCTATTTTTATTACGCGTGGGCAAAACGCCTGTCAGAACATAGAGTTGGCGCCACGTTTTAAAGGGCTTTAAGCCCTTTATTTATCAGCATTTTTTACAGAGGCACGGGATTACATGGAAATCGGTCTGCGCGAGTGGCTGATCGTCATCGGCATTATTGTCATCGCCGGTATTCTTTTTGACGGCTGGCGTCGTATGCGTGGTGGCAAGGGTAAGCTGAAATTCCGTCTGGATCGCAGTTTCTCCAACCTGCCTGACGAGGAGAGCAGCCCTGATGTGCTGGGGCCTTCCCGTGTGCTGGACAATCACAAGGAGCCGGAGCTGGATGAGCATGACCTGCCGTCCATGAGTGCGCCGCTGCGTGAACGTGAGCGTGAGAGCAAGCCGAAGTCTTCCAAGCGCAACAAACGTAACAGCGAGCCGCAGCAGGGCGACCTGAACCTGGCCGCTGAGCCACGTGAGCCGGACCTGTTCGTCGATGCGTCCGATGACTTCCCGGACGAAACACGCACCAAAAGCACCGGCTTTGGCGCTGCCAATGCAGGCAAAGAGTTGCCGCCGGTAGAAGAAGTGCTGGTGATCAGCGTGATTTCCCGTGACGAGGGCGGCTTCAAGGGCCCGGCGCTGCTGCAGAACATTCTTGAAAGCGGTTTGCGTTTTGGCGAAATGGACATTTTCCACCGTCATGAAAGCATGGCCGGTAACGGCGAAGTGCTGTTCTCCATGGCCAACGCAGTCAAGCCAGGTGTATTTGACCTGGACGACATCGACCACTTCAGCACGCGTGCAGTGAGCTTCTTCCTGGGCCTGCCGGGCCCGCGTCATCCGAAGCAGGCATTCGACGTGATGGTGGCGGCTGCACGCAAACTGGCCCACGAGCTCAATGGTGAGCTCAAAGATGACCAGCGTAGCGTCATGACCGCGCAGACCATCGAGCACTACCGCCAGCGCATCGTCGAGTTCGAGCGTCGGGCACTGACCCAGAAGCGTTGATCCCAAGCACCCTAAACACTCAAGGAGCAGCCACGGCTGCTCAGGTTGCTGACAGCCCCCCTGTGTGATCTTCGTGGGAGCAGGCGTGCCTGCGAAGCGATCGATGGGGTGCCCGTGAATTCGCGGCGCCTGCATCGCAGGCAAGCCTGCTCCCACCGTGAGAAAACCGCTGAAAAGCGGGGATGTGTCAGCAGCCTGGGCAGCCAGGGTTGCTCTTTTGCATGGCAAGAGAACACGAACATGACCGTCGAAACCCGAATCCTCGCACTGCGTGCCGAACTCCAGCTGCACAACCGGCGCTACTACGAGCAGGATGCCCCGAGCATTCCGGATGTCGAGTATGACCGCCTGTTCCGCGAACTGCAGGCCCTGGAAGCAGAACACCCCGAACTGGTGACAGCCGACTCGCCCACCCAGCGTGTCGGTGGCGCAGCGCTGTCGGCCTTCAGCCAGGTGCGCCATGAAGTACCGATGCTGAGCCTGGGTAACGCTTTCGAGGAAGGCGACCTGCGTGACTTCGATCGACGGGTGGTCGAAGGGCTGGAGCTGCCAGCGGGCGACCTGTTCGGGGACGGCGCGGCCGTGGAGTACAGCTGCGAGCCGAAGCTCGATGGCCTGGCGGTCAGCCTGCTCTATCGCGATGGCCTGCTGGTGCAAGGCGCAACCCGTGGCGATGGCACCACCGGCGAAGACATCAGTGTCAACGTGCGTACCGTGCGCAACATTCCGCTCAAGCTAGAGGGGGCAGGGTGGCCGGCCGTTTTGGAGGTGCGCGGTGAAGTGTTCATGTCCAAGGCGGGCTTCGATCGGTTGAACGCCAGCCAGATCGAAAACGGCGGCAAAACCTTCGCCAACCCGCGTAACGCCGCCGCAGGCAGCCTGCGTCAGCTCGACTCGAAAGTCACCGCGAGCCGGCCGCTGGAGTTCTGCTGCTATGGCCTGGGGCAGGTCTCGGCAGACATTGCCGACACCCATGTCGGCATTTTGCAGCAACTCAAGGCCTGGGGCTTGCCGATCAGCCACGAACTGAAACTGGCCGTGGGCGTGGCGCAATGCCTGGACTACTACCGCGACATCGGCCGTCGCCGCAATGACCTGCCCTATGAAATCGACGGCGTGGTGTTCAAGGTCAACAGCCTTGCCTATCAGCGCGAGTTGGGTTTTCGCGCGCGTGAGCCGCGTTGGGCGATTGCCCACAAGTTCCCGGCCATGGAAGAGCTGACCGAAGTCCTCGACGTGGAATTTCAGGTGGGCCGTACCGGCGCGGTGACGCCAGTGGCGCGCCTGAAGCCGGTGAAGGTCGCCGGGGTCACGGTGGCCAATGCGACCTTGCACAACATGGACGAAGTCGACCGGTTGGGCTTGCGGATCGGTGACACGGTGATCATCCGCCGTGCGGGCGACGTGATCCCTCAGGTCATGCAGGTGGTGCTGGAACGGCGCCCGGCAGATGCGCGCCCGGTTCATATTCCGCACACCTGTCCGGTGTGTGGTTCGCACGTCGAGCGTACCCAACTGGTCAAGCGCAGCAAGGGCAAGGAGACGGTCAGCGAGGGCGCCGTCTACCGCTGTGTCGGGCGCCTGGCGTGTGCCGCGCAGGTCAAGCAGGCGATCATTCATTACGTCTCGCGCCGAGCCATGGACATCGATGGGCTGGGTGAGAAAAGCGTCGAGCAACTGGTTGACGAAGGCTTGATCCGTTCGCCTGCCGATCTCTACAGCCTGACCTTCGAACAGATCGTCGACCTGGAAGGCTTTGCCGAGTTGTCCAGCAAGAACCTGCTGGCGGCCATCGAGCAGAGCAAACAGCCCGCGTTGGCGCGGTTCATTTATGCCTTGGGTATTCCTGATGTCGGGGAAGAAACCGCCAAGGTGCTGGCGCGCTCCCTGGGTTCGCTGGCGCGGGTGAGGGTGGCGTTGCCTCAAGTGCTGACCTACCTGCCGGACATCGGCCTGGAAGTGGCCCATGAGATCCACAGTTTCTTTGGCGACGCCCACAACCAGGCGGTCATCAACCAATTGCTCGGCGCCGGCATCGCCTTGCAGGATGAAGGCGAGGTGCATGCCGAGTTCGCTGCCAGCACCACCCTGGCAGGCCTCATCGAAAAACTGAACATCCCGGGCATTGCCGCAACCGGCGCCAGGAACCTGGCCGAAAAAGCCGGCAGCCTCGAGCAGGTGATTGCGCTGAGCCGCGACTGGCTCGAACTGAGCGTCATGAAAGGCCTTAACGAAAAGGCCAAGCAGGGCTTGCGTGAATTTTTCGCCGTACCGGACAACGTAGCCCAGGCGCTTGCCATCGAGGCGCAATTGTCTGAGTTCGGCATGCACTGGGCCAGTGAGAAAAAAGTCGCCGAAGGCTTGCCGCTGGCCGGCCAGACCTGGGTGCTCACTGGTACCCTGGAGCGCATGAGCCGCGACGTGGCCAAGGTCAAGCTGGAAGGGCTGGGCGCCAAGGTTGCCGGCTCGGTCTCGGCCAAGACCCACTGCGTGGTCGCCGGCCCCGGCGCAGGTTCCAAGCTGGCCAAGGCCAATGAACTGGGCCTTCAGGTGATGGATGAGGACGCCTTTGTCGTCTTTCTCGCCAGCCACGGCATCGAGGCATGAAGCCAAGTCCTTGAGAAACGTTGGTTTTTTCTTGAGGCAGAGGTTGTAACTTGGCGCAAGACCGGTACAATGGCGCGGCTCGTCGCTTGATGAGCCGCGTAGTGGTGGCCCCATCGGTCCCCCCGCAACGATTACCCGTCAACCTGGTCAGGCCCGGAAGGGAGCAGCCATAGCGGGAACATCGTGTGCCGGGGTGTGGCTGGTGGGGCCGCCTCCAATCTCTAAGTCCTTGAATTATCAAGGATTTATTGCTCAAAAATCTCGAAGTGTGACAGCGTTTAGGTGCACCAAAGTGGTGCACTCTGGATGAGAGCTTATCCTTTCCCCAATCTGTCGCCAACTACATGTCATTAATCAGATGGCATCCTCCCGTCAATGCGCGGCCACATAAACTTCGCGACCCCTTCAACTGATCTGCGCGGGGCGGAAATTTCTGTTGCTGTAGGCGTTCGGATGACAGATGGCGAGTGAGCGAGGTGTACCGGGGCGGAGCAGCAAAGCTAGGCTGTTAGGAATCTGTCGTTAGTGCGGACTGGATGGTAGCGACAGATAACCTTGAAGACAGCTCCGCGCCCGATTTGCGTGAGTTCCCTGAATTACTAGATCAGGTTCGGGGCGTCATCGCTGGTTAGTAATGGCGACGTTGCTCCAGATGGAAGCCCTTCGGTGTGAGAATGGGTCCGCCATGTGATCCCGGCGATCGCTTTTGCCGCCCTAGCAATAGGTTCAGCATTCTTGCCTATCGTGCCCGCCACGATGCTTGCTTCGATAGCAAGACAGTAGAGGCCGTCCAAAGTGGACAGCTTTTTATGAAGCTCACTCTGAACCTTCTCTAAGCGCTTCAGCAGTCGCTGCCTATGATCCTCTTTCAGTTCAGCGCTGGATGTGATCGCGCTACGGAGCTGATCCAGAAGAGCTTGCACCTCTTTTAGGTCGCCGTCCGTTAATTCATAGCCAAAGCTGCCGGTAATCATACGGTTTAGGCGCTGCTCAATCTGCTCTTGGAACTGCATAGCCTTGTTATGCTCAACAACGGCTTTCAGGTCTTTGTTCACAGCGTTGATGAAGTTCATGAAATCTGGTGTGCTCACGGGTTTTCCGCCCTTCACCGGCGGGAGCTTTTGCACAGATTTGATAAGGTTGTTCTTGATCATCCTGTCAAGAATCAGTCCTGCCTCTAGTAGCAGATTGGCCTGAGCGTCTGCGGAGTAGGTGCGGATTTTATCGCTAACGTGGTTGCATATATCCAGTCCAGCCTGAAGCGGTTCATCATTAATCTTCGCCAGCAGTTCATCAGAGAATTCCACCCCAGCCTCCTTTGGCTTGTCAAAATGCCATCATTGCATAGGTGTAATGGACAGGGAATAGCTCTGCTTTAGCTAGAAAGGGACCATCCCCCTCCGAGAAGATTTGTCGACCTAGATGGAATGTCGATACTGTCTATTGCGAGCGGCCTGTTCAGAAGGTATAAAAGAGGTGCTGGGCGTACCGTCCAGGTGCTCTTTAAACATGGTCAAATTCTCTGGGCTTGCAGTTGGTGGTTGGGAAACCGACCAGCTTTGATGTTCGTCAAGGCTACCTCTCCGCGCGACCCGTCACTGTGCGCTATCGTTATGCGTCACCGCTTAATGTCACGCTTCTCACGTCCCCTACGGTTTCGACCATTACGGTGATGCTGTGCAGCGCTAACGTGATGCTGTGCGTTAAGTCTTTACGGCGAAGCTCTTCACGGTGACGAGATGTGGCGGCGACGGCTTTCCGATCTTGATTTATCAAGATCGGAAAGCAGAACTGTGGTTTGTAGTGGTGTCTTGGTAGTTCCATTCGGCCCGGAATGCTTTGGCGGCGGCAATTTCGCCGGTCAAGGAGCTACAACCATGTTGCGATTGAAGAAGGCGGCTGGTCCTCGGACTAAGCTGCAAAAGCACGATAACCAAGACACCCGCGTTACAGTCGATGGCAAGAAATCAAAGAAGGAAAGGGGGAAAGGCAATCGTATAAAGCGCCTTCGTGACGTAGTGAAGGAGCTTGTGATTCGCCAAGCACTTCTGGATCTCTGGGAAAACAAGCTTGAGTACTGGGAGTATGTCTGTGATGCTATGGACAAGCTCCTTGGGTTAATCCCATGACGCAACAAATCACATCATTCGAATTCTGAAGGGCCGATCTACGTATCGGCCCTTCTTCATTTCAGGGTTTGGAATATGGACGCTCCCACGTACCCCTTCAGGCCAATTCATAGTGTAAAGGCATTGGCCCTAGCGCTTGGCGAGAGCGAGCAACTGCTTGAAAGGCTTGCCGCCAGAGCTGATCGAATGTACCGCCATGTGCCCCAAGAGAAGAAAGTCAAGCCAGGTAAGCCGCGCGAGACGCGAGACACCTACGATGCCCACGAACCTCTCAAGAGGGTGCAACGTAAACTCGTAGACAGACTGTTGTCAAAAGCGATTTTCCCTGCCTACCTCCATGGTGGGATCAAGGATCGTCAGTCTCCGAGAAGCATCCATAGTAATGCCGCTGTGCATGCAGGATCAAAGTACCTCGTTCTTCAGGACATCCAGAACTTCTACCCGTCTATATCGATACAGCAGGTTGATGCTTTATTTCGTCAGCTGTTCGGATTCGGCACGTCTGTAGCAACCTTGCTGTCGTCTATATGCACCCGTGAGGGTAGTACTCCGCAAGGCGCTAGCACCAGCGGCTACATTGCCAATTTGTTGTTCTGGGACGTAGAGCCCAAGATCGTAAAAGACCTCATGAGGCGCGGCTTTCAGTACTCCCGATTTGCTGACGACATCACTGTTTCTTGTCGCCATGAGCCGTCATCGAACGAGCTATCCGACATCGTTTCAACCATCACTGGGATGCTGGCTTCCAAAGGGTGTCGCCAGAAGCGTGCGAAGCTTCATATACGTGTTCGTGGTCAGGGCATAAAAGCTGATGACGCAACTTTCCAGCCGGTTACGGTGACCGGATTGAGTGTGTTCAATCCTAAGCCAGGGCTGACTAAGTCGGAGCGTAAACGTATACGCTCAGCAGTGCGGGAGCTTGAGCTAATGAGCGAGGCCGGTAGTCGTTGGCTCGATCTTGAGCCGGTCTACAACCGTGCGATGGGGCGAGTAGGAAGGCTGTTAGCTTGTGGTCATCCAGATGGCAAAGTATTCAAGGCGCGTCTCAATGACGTGAAGCTGTCGCACCAAACGGCATTGCTTGATCGTTACAAGCTCACAACCACAGCCTTACCTGAAGCCGCTACTCCATTAAACGGAGATGGAGTGCGCCAACCCTATTCAGCGGAGCGAGATGGTCCTTTGCCTTGGGACTGATGTCGTTGGCTAATGGGGGAGACGCACCGTGTTGGGAGCATAGCTCCACTAGCTGACAACGACACCGCAACTCTCCAGCGCTATTGGTGCCAGAATCAGAGCAGTGCAGACCTTAGGGCTTGTAGTTTTGCCACTTCCTTCATCATTGGTGGGTAGTTCGTAACAAGCGCCTCAGTGCACGCAATACGCATATCCAGCCAGAACAGCACCACTGCGTTTACCAGGTCCCGCAGCAGATCGACGTTAATCTGCATACTGTCAACAGGCATAAACGACCTTACGGGTATCCAGAACTGCTCGCTTTCATCCACTGTCTTTGTCCATAGCTCGGGGTACTTCGCTCTGAGCTTCTCCGCAGATGCACCTTCACCATGGCGACAGACATTCCCGAGCAGTTGCAGCATGTCGAGACGCTTATAAGACTGGAACGTTTCAATCTGTAGGCCGCGTATCTCACCAAAGAGCTGGTGGAGCGACGGACATCTGGGCGAGGTATCCCAGTTGGCACGTTCGATGTTGCTCTGCGTCGAACCACCATGACTCAACTGCACCCCGCAATTGCCAAGGTAGTCGCGTAGCTAGCGCTCCCACAGCGACTGGATGCCCAAGCACAGCGCCATACTCGTCTTGGAAATCAGGTGACGATGGTCATGAAGATGGAAGGCGGCAAGCATTTGGTCTTCTTGTGCGGTGATTTCAACCTGCTTCTGTTGCAGGGCCGCTAGCGATGGCTCAACGACCAACGACAAAAAGTCCTGAGCCACTTCGCCGTATTTATTGGCATAGGCGTCGGCTATGATTGGTGTCCAATTGGGATTTACTGTCATAGGAGGTCCTTTGCTGTAGTGCGTCACCATCATAGTGGCAGATGGCTACAGCTTTCTAAACCGACGTTCACCCAAGATCGCATTTCATCAGTGAATCGGGGGGGGGCGAATATCAGGCGCGAGCCAGCAAACTTGCTGATACTGACGCTCAGGTTATGTCGGTTTGAATCGCCAAGTATCAGGCAGTGAATCCTCGCATCTGGCGACAGCGAGCATGTTTTTGGTGAGGTTTGGCTTTTTTGGGGGGTAGTGCGGATTGGCTGGTATGCTTGACTTTTTGTCGTTTTGGTAGGTCTTTACGGAGTTATGTATGGCAGTTACTAAAGGACACGGTAATCCAAGCTGGACTCGGGATGAGGTCATTCTCGCCTTGGAGCTTTACCAGAGTTGTCATGGTCAGATTCCGGGCCCGACTGACGATAGAGTTCGCAAATTATCAGATGAGTTAAGATCATTTCCTCACCATGCGCAGGCGGCACGCCAGCCGTCCTTCAGAAATCCGGATGGGGTGGCGTTTAAACTACAAAATCTTCGTGCAGTTCATATTGGGGTTGGCCTTAACAATACTTCGAAGACTGACCGGGAGGTGTGGTCCGAATTTGGTCTAGACCCTCAGCTCACGAGTGAATTGGCCGGTGTCATCCGTCACAGTTTAGAGGTTGTCGACCTTCTACCCAATTTTGATGATGAAGAGGTGTTTGCAGAAGGTAAGGCTGCCACCATGGTGCACATTCGGCGGGAGCGTAGTGCAAGGCTACGAAAAGAATTGATCGCCAGTCGCCTAAAAGTCGGGGTGCTATCATGCGATCTTTGTCAAACTGATGGCTCTAACGTCGATCTGAAAATTAGGGAATCGATGTTTGAATGTCATCATATTGTGCCTCTCAGCGTGACTGGTGAGATTAAAACTAAAGTCAAGGATGTGGCACTGCTCTGTGCTAGCTGTCATCGTTTGCTTCATCGGGCTATAGTTACTAGTAAGCGATGGTTTACTATTGAAGAGGCTAAGAAGAGCTTCTTTAGCTGATGGACGAATTACCCCACTGCGAAATAGTCGACACACTACGACATGCATTTGGCTCTTGTGCTGGTGAAAGTAATTTCAGATGCTTTCTTGAGGTGCTAAGCCAAGTGCGAGGTGGGCAATAGGAATCGTTGTTGATTTAGAAATAAGTTGGAGTAGTGAGGTGTTAGCCCTTGATTTGAGTGGCAAGGGCGTGGCTGACGCCTGAGTTGTTACGCTGTCTTCACTCGTTGCACAGTAGACACTGCACATCCGACGATCCCGGCGGTCTTGCGGATGCTCTTGCCTGCATCGAGGCATTCTTTGATGCGGTTATGAAGTGCCTGATCGACCTGTCTGCCCTTGTAAACATCTCTGGCCTTGGCATTCTCGATGCCCTCAGCCTGACGGCGGCGGCGATCTTCATAGTCCTTGCGTGCAACCACAGCGAGCATATCGAGCAACATCCCGTTCACAGCGTTGATCATGCCTTTGGTGAAGTCGTCTTGACCTTGGGCAGGCTTCAATGCGGCATGACTGGTAGCCAAGTCGAGCGACACCACGGTGACTTTCTTTGCTGCGATGGTTGCCTTCAGGCTTGCCCTATCATCAGGAGACAATCGCGACAGCCGATCGACCTGTTCAATCAGCAGTATTTCACTATCATGGCTGTCTTCGAGCAAACGAAACAGTTCTGGGTGATTGAGCTTGGTCCCTGATTCGTTCTCTGTGTAGAAGGCGGCGATCTTGTGGTCGTTGTCAGCAGCGAACTGAACCAGAGCGCCCTTGGCACGGCTAGCGTCTTGTGAGTCAGTCAAAGCTCGGAGGTAAGCACGGATGAACATGATCGCTGATGCCTTGTACCGTTTTGGATGTACCGATTAGGAGTGTGCTCATTAGGGTTGTCTATGGGTTTATTCGGTACACCCTAGGTCTGTCATTTGGCCGTGCTCGTTGACCTATACCCAATTGAGCACAGACGGAAGGTCTTCAAGATGATCTGATGTGCTGGTCAGTCTGATGCACTTTTCTGGAGTCCCGTCGATATAGGGATTCGACCAATGTCCCCCTAATTTTCGTAGAATGAACTCTTCAACGACTACAGCTCTGACATACCACAGTGCAACGGAGAGTGATGGCTCATGGAAAAGATACAGCAGCTATTGGAAGAGGCTGGTTGCCATGTTCGGGAGAGCCTAGCGAGGAAGGCGGCGAGCGGTGAGGCCTTCAACATTTTTCAAATCACGAAGATCGAACGGGCGGAGGTCAACACTCACTCGGCAATGATTGCTGAATTGCTGAGTCCTCGCGGTAGTCATGGCAAAGGTGCGCTCTTTCTTAAACACCTGCTGTCCGATATGGGCATTGAGTACAGTTGCTCATTGAAAGAGGCGGAGGTGCGGAAGGAACAGTCATTCGCTGTTGACCAAGGGCGGGTTGATGTTGTGGTTCATCTAAGGGATCAAATCATTCTGATAGAAAACAAAATCGACGCACAGGACGGATACCAGCAACTTAAAAAGTACGCAGACGCCGGAAGGGAATCAGGAAAGCCGTGGCATCTCTGGTATCTGACCAAGGATGGGAGGGACGCTGAGGAATTCAGTCATCAGGGTGTGGAGTACCGTCGAGTCTCCTACCGGGAGCACATTCTGAATTGGCTTGAGCAGTGCATCACGTTATCCGTCGATACCCCAGCTCTTGAACATGCCCTGATTCAATACAGGAATCTGGTCCAAAAAATTACTGGTGCATCCATGACCAACACCCTCCAGAACGAACTAACAAGGCTGCTTTCCCTCGGCGAGAACTTCAAGCATGCTGATGCCATTGCCAAAGCATTGCCACGTGCAAAGGGCGCTGTGCTGTTCAGCTTCTTTCAAAAGGTTCAGAGCACTTTGGCCAACACTTGCAACCGTGTTAGGGCTCCTTCTGGATTCCCCGGTATCGAGGCCACCGAACAGAGCTGCAACAAATGGTTCATGACCGGAAGAGAGAAGGTGCACCACGTTGGTCTGCACTTTGATATTGGACTAAAGGGAATGCTGTTTCGAGTCGAGGTTGCTAGCGAAGCCCTGCATTATGGTGTGGTGTCTGATGGCCAGTCAGGTAGCATTGAGATGCTGGTAAGGGAGTACCCACAGTTACCGCAGAACCTCAGTTATCGAGGATGGAAGAGCTTTCAGTGGTATTCTTGCCTCCACCAAGACAATGTGGCTAGTAATATGGAATGCCTCTTGCAGTCGGATCAGCTGATTAGCGATATTCTACAGACTATTCGGCAGCTCGACACTGACCAAAGCACTGCCTGCGGTGAGGCATGCCATTGAACTGGAGGCCTGAGTCTTCGCTGGTAGTTCGCACCGAAAGCGGCAAGCTTTCAACAGTTCATGCTGCAATGGTAGGCCACCACTGACCTATCGGTCGGACAAGGCACCAGTAAAACCGATACAAGTCCAACACTTGCACTTGCTTCTGATGTTGACTATTGGTGCAGGATGGTTAGCGCCAGCTAACGATGGTATTCCGTACAAGCTTCGCTTGGCTGGTTGCACCACAAGGCGGTAAGCCTTTAGAGTTAGGGGATGATATTAAATATCATTCATCCCCTTCCGTTCTGGTCGAAGCAACCTGTAAGCACCGCTTACACGGGTACTCGCCATGCTACGCATAGTTCGCACATCAAGATCAAGACGATGTGTGTTAATGACGCACGCTGTACGGCAGTACAGGTGGATACCCATATCAACAAAAACCAATCGAAACCAATCCAGATGAGCTTACCGCTCCTGCCTGTACGGTGCAGAGGATCAACGGAGTTGAAGGGGTAATCACGTGTCGTACCGACACAAGGTGATTCACTTCATATTCTGGGGAATTGATTTTCATCAATTATATTCCCCAGTAATCCTTGGAGGTCAGTGGCTTTGACCTGCGGTCGAGGCGTATCAAGCTTAGACCTGTCGGTCTGAGGGTGGACTTCGAGAGTGCGACACACCCGATCTAATCTATATCCTGCGGTAATTCAGGAGGTGGCGTGAGTGAACCAGCTCCTATCTATATCCTGCGGTAATTCAAGTAGCATCGTCTTCCTCACCTTCTTCCCAGTACGAATTCTCCCACTCAGCCAATAGGCTGCTCACGAAGCTGCTATCCAAGCTGTAATCCCATTCAGGATGCTCACATTCGCCATGGACACGTTGTAGCTTGTCCCACTGAGCCTGTAGGCGAGCTTTCAAGTGTGGGTGCTGGTGAAGGTAACGTTCGATACCACCAACGGCAACACGCGCTCCTGCTGCTAAATACTGGGCGGTACGCTCTGAGATGGGCTCAGCACTATTGCTTAAGAATCGAGGCAGAATTTCAGCCGTAGAAATGATGTCCAGACAAATCACCTTTTTAAGATGGCGTGGACGTACGTTCAACGTGCCGTTACTGTCGCCTACCGCGATGTAAAGGCCAGCCATCACCGCGTCATCAACGAAGGGCATGTTGTTGGCAACTGCCATACTGATCAAATGAGCATTGGGGTTTGGCGTAACTTTGGGCTTAGGGCCTCGCTTGGCCTTTGGCTCGGGGTCTGGGTTGGCGGAGATGTTATGAAAAACGAAGGAAATTGAATCGTGCATGAGTAGCCTCCTATAGTCAGTTCAGATGTAGTTCACGTCCTTCGGCGTAGTCGCCGGGTTGATTTGGTAAAACGCAGGCGTTAAAAAGCCCCCTTGCAAAGCACCATTTCGGTAGTCGCAGTGGAGGCTTCTAAAATTGTCTGTCTACCTACTGGGTAGACCACTGATTATACACGACTTCGACGATCGGTCAAGTTTATGGTTGACGTGGCTGAATTTTTCAGAAACTGGTTTTCACGGTGAGGAACGCCCTTTGCTTGGTCCTGACTGTCCCTTCGTCCCGTAAACATTGGGTTTGGCGTGAAAGAGCATTGGATAGCGTCGATTTAAAGGCTAGGTAAAGCCTAGGTTTTCAGTAGGTTATTCGGGGTTGTTCGATGTGCCTCAGCGCCTCGACCATCGCCTTGATTGGCGTCCTGCTGCCGTAGATGCCAAAGGTGACGGAGCTGTCTTCATGTCCCACCATCCGCTTGATCAATGAGTCTTGCACGCCAGCATCACGCAGGTCATCGATGAAGGTGTGGCGGAAGCTGTGGAAGGTTTTGCGTGGATCGGTGATACCGAGTTTTGCCTTGTAGCGTCCAAACCATTTCGAGGCCGAATGCCCGAGCTTTCCTCGCACGGCTTCCAGTTCGGGGAACAGGCGATCAGCCCCATCTGTCCTTACCGATTCAGCGTACTGCAACAACCCCAGCTCAATCAGTGAAGTGTGCAGGGGTAGTACTCGGCGGCTGCTGGCATTCTTAAGACTCTGGCCTTCACGGCTGTCATCGATGCGAATGCAGGGGGTGCTCTGCTGCTCAATCAAATCATCGACACGTAACTGACACAGTTCTTCAAGTCGTGCGCCAGTGGTCCGCCCAAGGAGTGGCAGCCAATAGCGCCACGGATGCTTCCGTGCTTCGTTTCGAAGTGTCTCATGGTTCAGAAGGGCAACTAGATCGTGTCGCTCAAAGGACAACCGAGCTTCCTTCGCTGATCCTGTCATGACTTTCATGCCTGCCAGTGGGTTGTCTGTGACGTACCCGTTCGCTTTGCACCAGTTCAGGAAGGCGGTGAGCTTGCGTAGTCGATTGTTCACTGTGACAGCGGTGATGGTCTTGTAAGAACTACCTGATTCAACCACCTGCCTCAGTGTCTTTCCCTTGAACTCTGGTCGTAAGCTGAAGTATTGCGGGCAGAGGCTAAGCCGTTCTTTCAGCAGGCGTGCTTGGTGCGCGTCGAATGCGTCAGCGGGCATATCGCCTAGCAACTCGAACAGATCGGATAAGGCACGCTCAACTTCCTCGGTGCTGGTTTGTCGCCATGTGCTCCCGCGTTTTCCTTCATCTATATACAGCTTGGAGAGTGCAGAGAGGGTCGGGCTGTCGCTATTCCGTTTCGCTGTAACCGCTGTGCCTGTCCGTAGAGCGATTTGGATGGCTGGCTTAGGGGTTGCATCCCGCCACTGCGAACACAACGCACGAAGCGTCTGGAGGTCTGCAAGAGGGTGCTCGCTAAGGTGGTGATGCAGCCGCTGAACGAGAGATGTGGCAATGAATAACGCGCTCTGGCGATGCCGTATGTTCAGGCTCAAACGCAAAGTGGTACACCTCGGAAAGAGGTGCTTTGGCAGCTTGAGATTCAGGTAGTACAGCGCCCCGCGCTTGATGATGTAGGCCATGGGTGTGACACCAAAGTGTTACAGCAAAGTGTGACAGTGCTGGCTACACCCCAAGTTTTGAGTGACCGTGTTGAGTGTCCGCACGGGTGGAGCTTCTGTTACCTCATCAGCCTGAAACCCTTGCCCCTTAAGGCCCGCATTGGTTCCCGTGCATGCTTGCATGCGATCTGGTCAGGCCCGGAAGGGAGCAGCCATAGCGGGAACATCGTGTGCCGGGGTGTGGCTGGTGGGGTCGCCTCCATTTAGAAAGTCCCCCTCCTTCTATTTCCTCTCTCAGACAGCGCTTTTGCTGTGTGAGCGGTCGGCTTTTCGACGATTGAGCCGCCTGCTGCCTGTCCTCTTGCACAGCGTAGACGACACCGGATGCAATTTTGCCCCCGCTCCGCTAGCATTAGCCCTCTTCAGCTTCTGGATCGCGACGGTTTTCGATGAGTTATCAGGTTCTTGCACGTAAATGGCGTCCGCGCTCGTTCCGC
>JAEAMF010000752.1_pt1 | contig 32653 bp, 32 predicted proteins | sample 8958721 | NCBI WGS metagenome assembly JAEAMF01 (sample SAMN16933255, study PRJNA681124) | bioreactor sludge metagenome | isolation source: anaerobic bioreactor treating anionic surfactant - SDBS | place: India: Bengaluru | collected 2019-02-28 | reverse complement strand
GGCGTAGACGGATTTGCAATCCGGAGCATAACCACTTTGCTACTCGGCCTCAAATGTCCGAAGCTGCTATCGCTGCTTCAAACTCGCTTCAACTCTTTGTTATCTAAAGAGTTTTTGCTGACTCCCTGTGGAGTGAGCGGGATTATGTACTCGTTTTTTGACCTTGGCAACCCCTTGTTCACATTTTTTCTTCTAAGCGCGCTAACCGGGTGCCTGAACACTGTCGCGGGCATAGCCTGCCGAGGCTTCTGGTGCAGCAGGTGCCAACCGCACCGTGTTTCGCCCCGAGGCCTTGGCCTCGTAGAGGGCGACATCGGCCCTGGCAATCAGGTTCGCCGTGCTGTCGCCTGGCTCGGGAGTGCCGCACCACACGCCTGCACTGAAGCACACCGGGATACTCAGCCCATCGACCACCGCCGGCGCCCTCGCCAATGACATACGCAGTGCGTCGAGAACGGCCAGCGCACCCTCGGCATCGGTGGACGGCAGCAGCACGAGGAATTCCTCGCCGCCGTAACGGCCAATGATGTCGGCATGACGCAGGCGTTTCTTCAAGTGCCGCGCACAATGGACAAGCACTGAGTCACCGACAAGGTGACCGTGAATATCATTGATCTGCTTGAAGTGGTCGATGTCGATCATCGCCACCGCCAGGCTGGCCCTGGTCAGATACGCGCGTTCCAGTTCGTCCGAGAACCGCTCCAGGATCGCCCGTCGATTGAGCATGCCGGTCAATACATCACGATGGGCCATGTGCTGCAGCTTCGACTCGCTGCGCTCCTTCGACAGCAACACCAGGCCGAGTGAGTACATCATCACCGTCGCCGTCCCGATACTCACGGAAATGGTTTGCGTCAGGTTGCTGACGTTATATTGCATCTCGGCTGCGCCACCGAGCAGGATCGCCACCACACGCATGCCCAGGCCGATCAGGCTGATGCTCCCGCCGATAATCAGCAAGACCTGCGCCCTGCCCCCGGGCTCGCTGTACCGGTAAGCCAGACAAACAATCAACAGGCATTGCAGGATCAGCACCAGCGATGCCGCCAACATGCGCAGTTCCAGGGTGTCGATCAGCAGCGCCATCGACACCAGCATGACTAGCGGCAGGCTGAACACGCGAAGCCAGGGCACCGTCAGGTCACGAATCCGGAAGATGCTGATGGCGTAGTAACCCAGAGCAATCGACAACAAGGTGTTGGCCGCGCCATAGGTGAGCCACAAAGGGCCGTGCCCGTAGAGGGTGTAGCAGACATAGGCAGCCGCATGGGCAAGCAAGCCGACCCCGGTGGTCAATACACCGTCACGCTGGTTGTACTGGGCCACAAGAATCAAGCAGAACGCCATGATGGTTGCCACAAGGGCAACGGAGGCAAACAACGTTGGCGTATGCGCGACCATGGCAGCTCACTGCGTCCTTGAGGTGGGGATACCGCATAAGCGCCAGAGCTTGCGCTTACACCGCCATGCTGGCAAGTCTTGCCGGCGTCATGCTACTCAGGGTCGAAGGCTGGCCGCCAGTGACCAGCCTCAGGCATAGCCTCTATCCACGCCTCTCAGGGGCATTTACCGGCGAGGGGTGAAAGACAGCGGCAGGCCCTGGCAATCATCGAACAGGCGGCCCTGGTGCCAGGCCAACTGTCCCGAAACCAGGGTGGTGGCCACTCGGTGATGAAACGCGCGACCGCTGAACGGCGTCCATTGGCAATGGGCAAGCAACGGATCGAGGTCGACAGCGCGCGGCTGCGCCAGGCGCTCGATCAGCACCAAGTCCGCCCAGTAACCTTCGCGCAGGTAACCCCGCTCCGAAATCGCGAACAGCTCAGCGACGGCATGGCTGGTCTTTTCCACCAGACGTGTCAGCGGCAACAGGCCTTGCTCAACCAGTTCCAGCAGCGCTGGCAACGCGTGCTGCACCAAAGGCAGGCCGGACGGTGCCTGACTGTAAGGCACGCTTTTCTCCTCAAGGGTGTGCGGGGCATGGTCAGTGCCGATCACGTCCAGGCGATTGCCCAACAAGGCCTGGCGCAAGGCATCGCGGTCCGCCTGTGACTTGATCGCGGGGTTGCACTTGATGCGGTTGCCCAACGCTGGATAGTCACGGTCGTCGAACACCAGGTGATGCACACAGACTTCGGCGCTGATGTGCTTTTCAGCCAGCGGTTTGTCCTCGAACAGTGCCAGTTCACGGGCGCTGCTCAGGTGCAGGACGTGCAGCCGCGTACCAAAACGCCGCGCCAGCTCCACCGCCAGGCTTGATGAGCGAAAACAGGCCTCGACATTGCGAATCTGCGGGTGCAGCGCGGGGCTGATAAGGTCACCGTAGCGCGCGCGAAACTGTGCTTCATTGGCAAGAATCGACGGCGTGTGCTCGCAATGGGCCAACAACACGGTCGGCACACAGGCGAACAGCCGCTCCAGCAGCAACGGGTCATCGACCAGCATGTCGCCGGTAGACGCGCCCATGAACACCTTCACCCCCGACACCTCGCGCGGGTCAAGGCGGGCTACCGTCTCAAGGTTGTCCTTGCTGACGCCAAAGTGAAAGCCGTAGTTGGCCACCGAACTGCGCGCAGCACGGGACTTCTTGTCGGCCAACGCGTTCAGGTCCAGCGTTGCCGGGCGGGTATTGGGCATGTCCATGTAGCTGGTGATACCACCGGCCACGGCGGCGCGTGACTCGCTGGCGATGCTGGCCTTGTGCGGTGCGCCAGGTTCGCGAAAATGCACCTGGTCGTCGATCATGCCGGGCAGCAACCATTGCCCGGCAGCGTCGATTTCCACACTGGCGTTGCGCCCCTGAATGCTGCCCGCGATCTTTTCGATACGGCCATGGGCAACCAGCAGGTCAGCGTCGACGATGCGCCCTTCATTGACCAAGCGGGCATTACGGATCAGCACACTGCTCACGGCTGACCTCCCGGCGCACCCTGTACCTCGATCTGCTGACCGCAAATCACATTGTAAAAACAGCTTGGGCGCCCGGTATGGCAGGCAGGCCCGTGCTGTTCCACCTGCAGCAGGATGGCATCGCCATCGCAGTCCAGACGCGCTTCGATCAATTGCTGGACATGCCCGGACGTATCGCCCTTGCGCCACAGCTGATGACGACTACGCGACCAGTAACTCACCCGCCCGGTGGCCAGGGTTTGCTCCAATGCCGTACGGTTCATCCAGGCCAGCATCAGTACCTGGCCCGTGTCATGCTGCTGTGCAATAGCCGCAATCAAGCCCTGCTCATTCCAGGGAAGGGCATCGAGTGCTTGTGAAAGGGGGTAACGAAAGCCCGCCGGGGCCTTCTCCAACGCGAGAAGCGACATGCTGAGGCACCTGATTCCGGAAAACAATAATGTTACCTTATAACATTAACTTTCCAAGTGCCGTCTATACCACATCACTGCGTATGACGACTGTCTAGCCCATGCGCGGGTGATGGCGGTTCACTCGTCTCGTTTGAGCATCGTCTGAATCTGCTGTACCGACTCCTGGGTACGCTTGGCCAGGTTGCGAACCTCATCGGCCACCACAGAAAAACCGCGCCCCTGCTCACCAGCACGGGCGGCTTCGATGGCCGCGTTCAGTGCCAACAGGTTGGTCTGTTCGGCAATCCCCTTGATCGCACCTGCCACCTTGGCGATTTCTCCATAGGTGTTCCTTATCGTGTCTTGCTCACGGGTACGCAGGGCTTCAGCAGCCTTCTCGTCACTGATGTCACGTACCGCACCCACCACCCTGAGCAACACACCTTGAGCATCGCGCAAGCAGCAACCACGCTCGCGGTACCAGGTTTCACCGCGGGTTTTGTGACGCATGCGGTATTCAACGGTATAGGTAGACTGAGCCGAGTTTTTGGCCGTGCACTCAGCAAACACCCGCATGACATTTTTCAGGTCCTGCGGCTGCGCAACGGCAAAAAAACTGTCCCAACCATCTGCGAATTCTTTAGGGCTGTAGCCGATAAGCTGGCGAAACTGGTCAGACCACCGGATTATGTTCTTCGGATGATCAGCATCACCATTAACGACCGTAAGGTCCCAACACCCCTCTGTCAGCGCCTGCCTGGTGAGCGCCCACGCCTGCTCATCTTCTACCCGACGATTTTGCACCTCGGCCGTTGCCGCCCGTTCTTCGCGGCAATGCGCCAACTCGGCCTCAAGTTCAAGACGCTGATGCTCGACATCGGCCAATTGCGCGAGCAAACGCTGATAGTCCTCGGCGCTGCAAGGCGCCGTCGGCACCATGGCAGCCTGACGCTGCCACTGCAGATGAGCGTGCCATTGCTCGCTCAATGCCTGAAAAACGGCAAGCAATTCAGGTTGACGCTTCAACCCCACGGCCTGACTGATATCTGCCGGTTGTTCGACCAACAGGCACTTCATCATGCGGGTAAGTTCAACGGCCAGCGCGGTTGCGGAATGTCTGAACCACATGGCGACTTCTCCTGACAGTGAACACTACGCTCGCTCGCGTTGTTCTGGCGAGTGCGTGGGAGCAAACGCCTGTCGGACTATAACAAGGGGCTTCGCGCCACACAGATACCTCTTTGTGGGTATATCGCCAGTGGTTTCTATCAAGCTACCTCTTTAGGCATACCTCTTTTTCCGGATTGAGCAGAGATTCCTTTTGGGCAAGTATTTTTCCGGACAGGAATTATCGCATCACTGATGCGGAACACGCTGATGTCAATTCGGACTAAGAGGCACACCCATGAACTCACGCGTTGCAATTATTGGTGCAGGCCCTTGCGGCATGGCACAACTTCGGGCGTTTCAATCGGCTCGGGACAAAGGCGCTGCCATTCCCGAACTGGTCTGCTTCGAAAAGCAACAAGACTGGGGCGGCATGTGGAACTACACCTGGCGCACCGGCCTGGATGAAAACGGCGAGCCGGTCCACGGCAGCATGTACCGCTACCTCTGGTCGAACGGGCCGAAAGAGTGCCTGGAGTTTGCCGACTACACCTTTGAAGAGCATTTTGGCCGACCGATCGCCTCTTACCCTCCCCGTGAAGTCCTCTGGGACTACATCAAGGGCCGCGTCGAGAAAGCCGGCGTACGCGATTACATCCGCTTCAACACGGTGGTGCGTCAGGTCAGCTTCGATGAGCACACTCAGCGCTTCTCCGTTCTGGCCCATGACTACCAGAACGATACCGAGACCCTGGAAGAATTTGATTACGTGATCAATGCTTGTGGGCACTTCTCGACGCCAATAGTCCCCTACTTCCCAGGTTTTGAACAGTTTGCCGGGCGTATTCTGCATGCCCATGACTTCCGCGAAGCACTGGAATTCAAAGACAAGAACCTCTTGATTGTCGGTAGCAGCTACTCTGCCGAGGACATTGGCTCGCAGTGCTACAAGTATGGCGCCCGCAGTATCACCAGTTGCTATCGTACCTCGCCCATGGGCTACAACTGGCCATCGAACTGGGAAGAAAAGCCCCTGCTGCAACGCCTGGAGAACGACCGGGCCTACTTTATCGACGGCACCAGCAAGCCGATCGACGCGGTGATTCTGTGCACCGGGTACAAGCACCACTTCCCGTTCCTGCCTGAATCGCTGAGTCTGAAAACCGACAACCGCCTTTGGCCGCGCAATCTCTACAAGGGGATCTTCTGGGAACCCAACCCGAAGCTGATCTACCTCGGGATGCAGGACCAGTGGTACTCCTTCAACATGTTTGATGCTCAAGCCTGGTATGCACGCGATGTGATCCTGCAGCGTATCGCCTTGCCTGACGCAGCCACCCGCAACGCCGACTGCCTGCAATGGCAAGCACGCGAAGCCGAGCTGCAAACCAACCAGCAAATGTTCGAGTACCAGGGGGCGTACATCCAGCAACTGGTGGACGCAACGGACTACCCAAGCTTCGATATCCCGGCAGTGAACGAAACCTTCCTGCAATGGAAGCACGACAAAGCGACCAACATCATGGGCTACCGTGATAAGTCCTATCGCTCGCTGATGACCGGCACCCAGTCACCGCCCCACCATACCCCCTGGCTCGAGGCGCTGGACGACTCAATGGAGGCCTACCTCAGCGAGCCACACGTTACCGTCAAATCCGCCAGCTAAGCCGCCCAGGTACTCAGGACACAGGAGAAGCGGCATGCAAGCACCGCGTATTTCACGACCATGGGAACCCGGGCTGCTCACACAGACAGCCGCGACCGAGCACTACCGGGTCAACGGCGGCGGCCTGACACTGGTCGAGCTGGGCCCGGGCGATACCCTGCAGATAACTGATGTCGAGGGCCTCCAGCCTTGCGAGGTCATGGCCTTCAGCACCAGGATCAACCCAGCGTTGGCGAGCCTGGGGCTGATCGCTGGCAGCGGTTTCGGCTTTATCCAACAGGCGCTGGCAGGCAATAGCCGACAGGTGCAGCGCATACTGCAGGCACTCACCAAACGTGGCTTCGACACCCAGCGCCTGCCTGGCGCAGGGATGCTGTGGAGCCTCGACTCGGCGGCAGGCTACAGTCGCCAGTTCACCCTTGGCGAGCCACTGCTGCTGATTATTGCCGCGCCGGCTCACGCAACGTCAGTGGACTCCCAGCAAACACCCAGTGAACTGCGGATACGGGTGCATCGTGCCAATCCCTCGTTGGTTCATGTGCCCACGCTGCCAGAACCGCTGGCCGACCTGGTGGACGAATTCACCTTGCCTGCCGGTAGCGCCCGCAGCTATGCCGTGAGCAAGGGGCAGTACATCCAGGTCATCGATGTCGCCGGGCGCCAGTCCTCGGACTTCGTTGCCCTGAACCGTCGAGACTTGGACAAGGGCCTGGAGTTCGACCTCGACCAGACCGTTACCCGCACCCTGAACGGCAATGCCTATCCAGCCCCTGGGTTGTTCGCCAAGTTCTTCGATCGGCAGATGCGGCCCATGCTCGAGGTTGTACGCGATACGGTTGGCCGTCACGACGCCTTTGCCCTGGCCTGCACCGCACGCTACTACGAAAGCCATGGCTATTTTGCCCATGACAACTGCAGCGACAACCTCAGCCGTGCCCTGCAGGCTCATGGTGTACAGGCTCGCAGCGGCTGGCCGGCGATCAACTTCTTTTTCAATACGGCCATCGACGCCCATCAACAGATGGTCATGGATGAGCCCTGGTCGCGGCCGGGTGACTACGTCCTGATGCGGGCCATGAACGACCTGATCTGTGCCAGTTCCTCCTGCCCCGATGACATCGACCCGGCCAACGGCTGGAACCCGACCGATATCCATATTCGTGTCTACGCCGACAAGGAACGATTCTCTATCGCCATGGCCAATCGAAAAACGGCGGATGCCGACCCGGTGCTGACCCAAGAGACAGCATTCCACTCCCGCACCAGCGCCTTGACCGGCAGCTTTACCAATTACCGCAACTGTTGGCTGCCGCTGCGCTTCGATGGTTTTGGGGCAATCGACGAGTACTACGGCTGCCGTGAGCGCGTTGCTGTCATGGACCTGACTGCACTGCGCAAATTCGAGATCCTGGGCCCCGACGCCGAGGCGTTGCTGCAGTACTGCCTGACCCGCGACATCAGGCGCCTGGCCGTCGGCCAAGTGGTCTACTCGGCCATGTGCCATGAACATGGCGGCATGCTCGACGACGGCACATTGCTGCGCCTTGGCCCGGACAACTTCCGCTGGATCTGCGGCGAAGAGTACGCCGGGGTATGGCTACGTGAACAGGCGCAAAAGCTCGGCATGAAAGTCTGGGTCAAGTCCGCCAGCGAGAAGATCCACAACCTATCGGTGCAAGGCCCGCTGAGCCGTGAGCTGCTTAAACAGATGATCTGGACACCCGCCACTCAACCCGGGCTGGACGCTTTGGGCTGGTTCCGCTTTCTGGTCGGACGCCTGGACGGTTTCGACGGCTGCCCGGTCATGGTTTCCCGTACCGGCTACACCGGCGAACTGGGCTACGAAGTATGGTGCGCACCGCAGGATGCGGAACAAATCTGGGACCGTATCTGGGCCCTAGGCCAACCCCTGGGGATCGTGCCCCTGGGGCTGGAGGCCCTGGACATGCTGCGCATCGAGGCTGGGCTGATTTTTGCGGGCTACGAGTTCACCGACCAAACCGATCCGTTCGAGGCCGGTATCGGTTTCAGTGTGCCACTCAAGAGCAAGACCGATGACTTTATTGGCCGTGAGGCCTTGCTGCGGCGCAGTGCGCATCCCACGCACAAACTGGTCGGGCTGACACTGCAAGGCAATGAAGTGGCTCATCATGGTGATGGCGTGTACCACGGGCGCGCGCAGGTCGGTGTTATCACCAGCGCCTGTCGCTCGCCATTGCTGGCCAGCAACATTGCCCTGTGTCGGGTGGATGTGGCCTACGCGGAGCCTGGCCAAGCGCTGCAGGTGGGTAAAGTCGATGGTTTGCAAAAACGCATCGACGCTACGGTCTGTGCGCCGATCTTCTATGACCCGGACAAGAGCCGCGTGCGCGCCTGACCCGGCACGCTCACCGGAACACCTACCGACGCCACAAGGTCCATCGCCGCTGGCTAGCCAGCGGCGACTGGCCGCACCTCAAAAATCGCGCCTTCGATACCCAGCACCTCGCCGCCATCGGTGAAAATGCCCGTGCCCTCTTCCTGCACCCACTTGACCGTGCCATTGGCGCAACGGATCTGATACGTCAGCGAATACGGTTCGCGCCGGAGCAATGCGGTTTGCACGCCATACCAGATGTAATCAGCGTACTTCGGCAAGATCAGCCGACCATAGCCGCCGGCGTCCCGGTCCTCGATAGCTTGCGCGCTGAAACCGGTCAGTTGCTCACACCCTCGACTGACGAACTCCATGCTCCACTCACGATTGATCCGGCCGCGATAAATCATGAACGGCAAGTTGTGCAACAGGTCGCTGGCACTGCGATGGCTGGCCAGCAATTGAACTTCCTGCTGACGCCGAGACGTGCGGTCTTGAAACGACAACAGGGCACAGCCGGCCTTGAACCGGCAAGACACCTCACACCAGAGCACCCCGTTGCCCTGATCGATCAGCCGCAGCTCAAGGGATTGCGCTACGGGTTCTGGCGTTTGCCAGCGGGCGATGAAGGCCTGCCACAGCCCTTGGTCTTCATGGTGAACCGCATCGCTGAGCAGGCTGCCGACCGTCGGCGTCATACGCTGTGACCAGTGGGCGTTGTGCCCGATGATCCGCGCCTCGCCATCGAGCACCACCAGCGCGACAGGAAAGTCATCCAGCAGGTTGGCCACGCGCGCGAACTCAGTGAACGGCATTCGTCCTCCCTCCGACAAACTGGGTGGCACAGTTCTGGTGAACCCAGGCCGCCAATTCAAGGCGCGAGCGCATCTGCAATTTGCGCATCAGGTTCTTCACGTACACCTTCACCGTCCCCTCGCTGATCCGCAGGTCACGGGCAATGAGTTTGTTGCTCAACCCATGGGCAAGCAGGTTGAGGGTTTGCTTCTCCCGCTCGGTGAGGCCCGCGAACTGGCCATGGGCCGCGCTTGCCGCATCGCTGACGGCTGTGCCGGAAGCATCCGCGAGCAAGGCCACCAGGCTCTCGTTGAGCACCGCCGAGCCTCGGCCACAACAGCGGACATAGTCGAGCAACACCTCGGGATCGGTGTCTTTAAGCAAGAAGCCCTGAGCCCCGAGGCGCAACGCGGTGACCAGTTCCACCCGGTCAAGCGAGGCCGTCAGCACGATCACCTGACATTCACACTTGAGCCGGTTCAACTCCTCAAGCACCTGCAGCCCCGTCATGCCAGGCATGTGCAGGTCGAGCAAGACGCAATCGGGCTTGAGCCCCAGCACCAGGTCGATCCCCAGCAGCCCTTCCGCCGCCTGCCCGACCACTTCATGGTCGCCGCTGTCGGCGAACATTTCCGATAGGCCACGGCGGAACAAGGGATGGTCATCAATCAAGACGATCGATGTGTGATTCATGGGTGACTCCTCATGGAAAATGCGTCTGCTGGGAGCACCAGCGCCAGGCGAGTGCCTCCACCCTGGCGTGCCCCGACCTCAAACCCGGCGCCGATCAGCGCCGCCCGTTCCTGCATGATGGACATGCCAAAATGCCCAACCTCATGTGAAGCCGGTTGCAGCCCGATGCCGTCGTCCTCGACATGCATCAACACCCCGGCGGCATTGTCACGGACAAGGCTGATCCAGACATTGCGCGCCCGCGCATGGCGCAGCGCGTTGACCAGTGCCTCGCGAACAATTTGCAGCAGCTGCAGTTCGACGTCGCCCGACAACAGCCCATCGGGCAATCGGTTGTCCAGATGAAACACCATGTTGCTGCGCCGTGAGAGCTCCTCGACGGCTTCGCCGAGAGACTCACGCAGGGTTTTGCCGTTCATGGTCAGCCGCGCTTCACTGATCAGTTCGCGGACTTGCCGCTGTAACCTCGACAGCCCGCCCTTGAGCACCTCGACGATGGCCAAGGCCTTGTCTGGCTGCTGTATACGACGCTGCAGCCGAGCGGTCTGCAGTGACAGATAGGCCAGCTCCTGAGCGACCCCATCGTGCAATTCCCGGGCAATCATCGACTGCGGTACTGCACGTTGGCCGGGTGATAGCAGGGAGCCTTTGAATGCATGCAGCAACACGCGTTCAATAAAGCGGGCAAGCTCCAGCAGCAGCGTCCGCGCACCCTCGGGAGCGGCCTCCACGACACTCATCGTCAACCGTCCATGCCCCTCTTGGCCGGGCACGTGAACATTGACCGCACGTTCGTCTTCGGGCGCGGCCGGCATGTGCAGGTCCAGGTGCAGGCTCGCGCCCACAAGCAGGCTGGAGGCTTGGGCAACAAAGCCCTCGAGCAGCAGATTGACGTCCTCTTCACCCAGCAGGGCAAACAGCAATTCGGTTTGCAGTAACGCCAACGCCTTCTGGTCGATAGCCGCGTACTCGCTCATTGGACAATCCGTCAAAGACCTTCCTCCTGCATGCCGACAGCGGTGTCATTGCAGGATGAATCAATGAGCAAGTTCCGTACCCCTTTGCATTACCCCTTAAGAGGTACTCCCAATGAGCGAATTGCCAGGTAATTCCCTGTAGGAAACTATATCCACCAACAGGAAAGAGCGCCCTGAGCCACCCGTGCAAGGCGCAGGCGCTGCCCGAGGCGAAACAGCGCGCACCAACAGAAGGCCTGAAGGCCTCGATTGCATCAAAGCGTTGCACGCGACCTTACGACTTGACCCTGCCACTGATGAGCCTATCCCGCCTGGCCAGTCCTTCAGGCTTGCCAGGGTGATCCACCCAGCAGAGAGCGCACATGGCCAACTCAACGGCAAGCCCCCATGCTCCATTCAAAAGCGTCCCTTACTACCCGCCCATGGCAATCAATCCCGATGCCCAGTGCCACCTTGTGATCAGCGACGGCAGTGACTTGCCGCGCACACAGGCACTGGTCAGCCGCCTGGTGCAAACCCGACAGGTCGACTGCCTTGTTCTGGGAGCCGCGGACAGCCCTTCGCTGCAGAGCCTGCAGCAGGTCCTGGAGCAGCGCTTTGCACGCCTGCATGTGGGTGTGCAACTGCATGTGCTCGGCAGCGAAGCCTTCATCTGGGCGATCCATGCACAGGCCATCACGCACGGTTTGTCGAACGACGAAATCAGCCTCTGCGCCCCAACCGAAACTGTGCAACGCCTTGTTTACTGTGTGCACTGCTCCAGCGTGCACAGCCACCCGCTGGCCGACGCGGTGAAATGCCCGGCCTGCGCTGTTGCCTTGGAGGTGCGTGGGCATTTCTCACGACGCTTGGGTGCCTACCTGGGCGTTTGCCTGAATGCAGACGCACCCTACTCGGAGTTGCCAGCATGAATGACGTTATCCAGGTACGCGTGCAGGCTGCCATCAACATCACCCCGGTGATTCGCGAGATCACCTTTGAAGCCGTCGACACCGCCCTGCCCCCTTACTCGGCAGGCAGCCATATCCAGGTACATGTTCCGCTGGCACAACGCACCCTGCGCAATGCCTACTCACTGCTGAACGCACCTGCAGGCCGCACGGCCTATCGCATTGCCGTGCGCTTGCAGGAACACTCACGCGGCGGTTCAAGGTACCTGCACGAAACCCTGAAGGTGGGCGACGTGCTGAACGTCTCTCGCCCCGCCAACCTGTTCCCCATTCATACCCTGGGTCGTCATCACATCCTGATCGCCGGGGGTATCGGCATCACACCGTTTCTGGCCTACAGCGAGCACCTGTTATGCGAAGGCGCCTCATTTGAGCTGCACTACGCCTATCGCAGCGGCCTCACCGATGCCTATGTGCAGCCGCTGGCCACGCGCCTGGGCGACAGGCTGCATGCCTACGACAGCCTTGAGCGGCCACTGAACCTGGCACCGATCCTGAGCAACCAACCACTGGGCAGCCACCTGTACATCTGCGGGCCGCAGCGACTGCTGGCCAGCGTCCGGGAACAGGCCAGTGCCTTGGGCTGGCCGGACGGACGTATTCACTGGGAAGCCTTCAGCAGCGCCGAACCCGGCGTACCGTTCAGCGTTGAATTGGCACAGAGCGGACGGCGTATCGAGGTCGGCGCTGACGAAAGCCTGCTCGAAGCCCTCGAGGCCAATGCTGTCGAAATTCCCAACCTCTGCCGTGGCGGGGTTTGCGGGCAATGCGTGACCCGCTACGTGACGGGCGATGTAACCCACCGCGACCACTTCCTTGCCGCTACCGAGCGCGCTGACCGCCTGATGCCGTGTGTGTCCCGCGGCTGTGGCAGCTCGCTGGTGCTCGACCTCTGACTTTTGCCTGGAGCCTGGCCATGACACCGACCCTCAAACCCATCGAGACGTACCGCGACGACTTCACCTTTAGCAACAGTGCCCAAGCGATCGCACGTTTTCCGTTCCCATTCCCGGAAGACCAGTACATGTACTCGGTCAACATCGAACCGGCCACGCCCCGCGAGCCGGGCTCGGTGTTCGAGCACTGGTTCGACATTGACGAGCACTACCGCTCCGAGATGGCCGAGCGGGCGCGGGTAGTGCAGCAAGACCCGCGCCGCTATCTGGTCATGCCACATATGCAGACGGCTTCCTGGGACGCGCTGCAGATGTTCATGGAACACCTGAGCAACGACTACCCGACGCTATTCAGCCTCACCCGTACCGGTGACCAATGGCATTGGCAGAACCACGTTCTGGGTATCGATCAGCACTTTACCTTTGGTGATCCCGACACACTGCCCTGCGAACCACTGGAGTTCATTACCCGCCAGGTTCAGGGGGATATCGCCCTGCTCGACCAGCGCGACAACGACCTGTTCATGGATGCGGGCATGGTCACAAGCCCGGCGGACTGGTCACTGGCCTTCGACGCCGGCATGAGTTTCAAGCAATGGCACACCCCAGTGCCCATGGCGCATGAACTGGGCGTGTTTGACCGTGCCTTGAAATACCTGCTGAACATTCAAGTGGACAAGCCGGTACGCCGCTTGAACTGGACGCTGACGATCAATCCGCGCATGGACACTTCGCCGGAAACCTTCCATGAATGGGGCCACGACCGCAGCACCGTCACCGCAGAAAACGCCGGGGCCTTGGTGCACCTGCGGGTCGAGCTGCAATTCATGGCGCGCCTGCCGCGCAGCAACGGGCTGATGTTCAGTATTCGTACCTACCTGATCAGCCTCAACGAACTCGTCACCAACCCCGCCTGGGCCAAGCGCCTGCATCGCGTGCTACGCGACTTGCCCGCCCCCATCGCCGACTACAAGGGCATGACCCGCTACCGCCAGCCATTGCTGGAGTGGCTCAGCCAGTTCGACCCACACGCCTGACTCTCTCAACGACCCGTTAGAAGGAAACGATCAATGGCTCATTCATGGCGCATCAGCGCACTGCGCGACCGACACCTGGCCCTGGGCTCCGCGCTCGAAGACTGGAACGGCATGGGCACCGCCTGGACCTACGCCTCGGACCTGGCCGACCATCACGAGGCGATCCGTACCAAGGCTGGCCTGATGGATGTCTCGGGGCTGAAGAAAGTCCACTACGTCGGGCCTCACGCCGAAAGCCTGCTCAGCTACGCCACCACTCGGGATATCAGCAAGGTCTACCCGGGCAAGTCGGTGTATGCCTGCATGCTCAACGAAGACGGGAAGTTCGCCGATGACTGCGTGATCTATCGCACGGGCCCTAACGCCTTCATGGTCGTGCACGGGGCAGGCAACGGCCATGAGATGCTGGTTCGCCAGGCGGCGGGGCGCCAGGTCGCCGTGCTGTTCGATGACGACCTCCACGACCTCTCGCTGCAAGGCCCCTTGGCGGTGGACTTCCTTGCCGAACACGTGCCGGGCATTCGCGACCTGCCCTACTTCCACCATGTCCAGACCACACTCTTCGGTCGCCCGGTGATGATCTCGCGCACCGGCTACACCGGCGAACGCGGCTATGAGATCTTCTGCAAGGCCGCCGATGCCCCCTTGATCTGGGACACCATTCTGGAGAAAGGCCATCCTCTGGGCATCATCCCCTGTGCGTTCCTCGCCCTGGATTGGCTGCGCACCGAAAGCTACCTGCTGTTCTTCCCCTATGACAATTCCGAGATGTACCCGTTTGCGCAGGAAAAAGCCGGGGACACGCTCTGGGAGCTGGGCCTGGACTTCACCGTCTCGCCAGGCAAGCAGGACTTTCGCGGCGCCCACGAGCACTATCGCCTGCAAGGTCAGGAGCGTTTCAAGATCTTCGGCGTACTGATAGACGCCCCACTCGCCGCCGAACCAGGCGATACCTTATGGCAGGACGGCAAGCAGGTCGGCGTTATCACCTGCCCTATGTACTCACGCCTGACACAACGTTCCCTGGCCATCGCCCGAATGGACACCGCCATCGCCGTGCATGGCACGCCACTGGTTGTCAAAGGCAGCCTGGAAGCCAGCGCCATCGCCCATGAAATGCCGTTCGACGACCCCGAGAAGAAAAAACGTACCGCCAAAGGCTAACCCGACACACGGGGCCGCAGCCGCGCGCCCCGTGTGCTGTCACCCATTCCCTCCATTGGATCACCCCGCCATGAACCAGTTCGTCTTGAAAATCAGTTGCCCGGCACGCTCGGGTATCGTCGCCGCCGTCACCACCTTCCTTGCGAACCAACAGTGCTACATCAGCGAACTCTCGCAGTTTGACGACGAAGTCACCTCGCGCTTTTTCATGCGCGCGGTGTTCCGCTTCAACGACGGTTGCGAGCCCGACATCGACCGTGTGCGCAGCGGTTTCGTTGACGTTGCCACGCCACTGGAGATGCAGTGGGAACTGTTTTCCTCCAGCCAGCCGCCCAAAGTGCTGATCATGGTCAGCAAGTTCGACCATTGCCTGGTGGACCTGCTGTACCGCCATCACAAAGGCGAGCTCCACATGGAGATCACCGCTGTTGTCTCCAACCACCTCGACCTGCGGCACATGGCCGAACGCGAGGGTATCCGCTTCATCTACCTGCCGGTGAACAAAGACAACAAGGCCCAGCAGGAAGCCGAACTGATGAAAATCGTCGAGGAAACCGGAACCGACCTGGTGGTGCTTGCGCGCTACATGCAAATTCTGTCCGACGACCTCTGCCGCAAGCTGTCTGGCCGCGCAATCAACATCCACCACTCCTTCCTGCCCGGCTTCAAGGGTGCCAAACCCTACCACCAGGCCTACGCACGTGGCGTTAAACTGATCGGCGCCACCGCCCACTACGTGACCAGCGACCTCGACGAGGGCCCGATCATCGAGCAGGAAGTACAGCGTGTTGACCACGCCCACCAGGCCGAGCAGTTGGTGGCAATCGGCCGGGATACCGAGACCATTGCACTCTCCAAAGCACTGAAGTACCACTTGCAGCACCGGGTGTTCATCAACGGCGACAAGACCGTCATCTTCAGCTGAGCCCCACTCGCCAGCCGTTGCCACAGACGCGGGCCACCGGCAGAGATGTCGGTGGCTCTTGCGCAGCAGGCGCCCTCACCTGCCCCTTCGCCGATACCGCCCTCAGCCCAGCGACGGCAAACTCAGCTCAACCGCGGTCAGCGGCGCGTTTACGACAAAGCCGTTCCACAACTCGCTGAACGTCTGCCCATTGCGCGGATGCCGGCAGGTTGGCGCCAGCTGGGCCAGGGGTTTAAGCACAAAGGCCTGCTCCAGGATCTCTGGCCGTGGCAACTCAAGGTCACCGAACTGTCCAACCTGCTCGCCATACATCAGCAGATCAATGTCCAGGCTGACCTGTTCCGGCGTCTGCCGGCAGCGGCCGAAATGCGCCTCCAGCGCCTTGAGCTCAGCAACCAGGGAGGCCAGGGAACGGGTGGTCTGCGCCTGCACGACCATATTGAAAAAGGCCGGTGCTTCTAGCCCGACCGCGCTGCTTTCAAAGACCGGAGAACAACGCAATGGCCCCAGCGACGCCCGCAACGCGATGCACGCCTGACTCAAATGCCATTGCCGGCGCAGGTTGCTACCCAGGCCCAGGTAGATGTCATGGACCTGGATGTCCGTGACCCCGACGGTGCGAATCTGTAGAGCGGTCATAACAACACCCTGAAAAACACCGACCATCAACCGTGATGCAAAGGGGCGACCTGCATCCACAGGTCGCCCCTTTCGCCCACCCTCGAGGCTCAGACCGCGTCGGCGCCAACCTCTGCGGTACGAATCCGGACAACCTGTGACGCCTCGGTGACGAACAGCTTGCCATCCCCGATCTTGCCCGTGCGTGCAGCGTTGATGATGGCTTCCAGCGCTGCCTCGCACAGCGCATCGGTGACAATCGCTTCAAGCTTGATCTTGGGAATCAGGTCGACAACGTATTCAGAGCCCCGATAGATTTCGGAGTGCCCCTTCTGCCGACCGAAGCCCTTGACCTCGGTCACCGTCAACCCTGTCACCCCCACTTCGGCCAAGGCCTCACGTACATCGTCGAGTTTGAAAGGCCTGATGATCGCAGTGATCACTTTCATGAGTGCGCTCCTTAATTCGAGTACTTGTAGCCCACTTCACCATGAGACGACAGGTCCAGACCGTCCACTTCATGTTCTTCGTCGACACGAAGGCCACGGCATAGCACGGCGGCCACCTTGAAGGCGATAAAGCTCGACACCGCCGAGAACAGGATGCTGAACGCCAAGACGCCACCATTGACCAACAACTGATCCAGCACGCCGCGCTCCCCGCTGAAACCCAGCCCGCCCAGAGAGGTCATGGCGAACACCGGGGTCAGCAAACCGCCGACGATACCGCCAACGCCATGCACGCCAAACACATCGAATGCGTCGTCCAGCCCCAGGATCGGCTTGAGTTTTTCCACGGCCCACAAGCAGATCGGAGCAACGATCAAACCCAGCAGGATAGAGCCCATTGGGCCTACGAAACCGCAGGCCGGAGTGATCGCGACAAGGCCGGCAATAGCCCCGGACAACGCACCCAGCATGCTCGGCTTGCCACGATGCTTCCACTCGACGAACAACCACGCCAACGCCCCTGCCGCGCTGGCGAGCATGGTGTTGACCATCACCAGCATGGCAAAACCATTGGCCACCAATGCACAACCGCCACAGAAACCCAGCCAGCCCACCCACAGCATCGAGCCACCGGTCATGGTCATGGTCATGTTATGCGGCGCCAGCGCCGAGGTTCCGTAGCCGCGACGGCGCCCCAGCAGGAAGGCGCCGATCAGCGATGCAATGCCGACATTGACGTGCACCACGTTACCGCCCGCGAAGTCCTGAACACCCAGGTCGAACACCCAACCGCCTCCCCATGCCATATGCGCCATGGGGAGGTAATTGATCGTCAACCAGATGGCCATGAACACCATGACCGCCGAAAATTTCATCCGCTCAGCGAAACCGCCGCAGATGATCGCCGGGGTAATGGCCGCGAACAGCAGCATGAACAAGAAGTACAGCAACTCAGGAATGGTGCCTTGAAGTGCGTCGGGGCCTACGCCCTTGAGAAACAGTTTATCGAGCCCACCAATAACCGCTTGCCATTCGCCACCTGACGTGAACGTCAGGGAATAGCCGTAAATCGCAAACAGCACCGACATCAACGATGCAACTGAAAACACCTGCATCAGAATCGAGAGCACATTCTTGCTACGTGCCAGGCCACCATAGAACAACGCCAAGCCAGGCAAGGTCATCAACAACACCACCAACGCGCACGTCGTCACAAAGGCGGTGTCACCGCTGTTAAGCGCAAGCGGCTGATCCGCCGCCCACGTAGGGAGCGTCACTGACGTGAGCGCAGCGACCGCCGCCAATCGGCCACCTCTGAAAGAACCGTTCATGTGTATTCCTCAACAGTGATGCAGCATTGCTCTCATAAGTGGCGTGCGATCAATCGCCCGCCCCTAGCCTCAGGTTCGTCAACAAAATTTCCCAAAAAGAAAATTTCATTCCCGAAGGTAAAAGCAATCTATCTGCCAAACTGCCTGCCATTACCTCCAAGGAGGTAACAAAAAACCGCATGGATCGACAGGGACACCGAAGGAATCGAGGTACAGGGATGAGAGCGCGCGTAGCGGAAGGTACTCGCCGCTACGCGCTGGTGCATCATGGCCGTGAACAGAACAAAATCGGGCGTTTTGCCCAGCCGCGTCAGCGCTTCGCCGCCAGCGCGGCCATTAATGCGGCATCGTGCCCGTAGATATCCGGGGCATAGGACACCTTGCCCTGGCTGTCGGCCTGAGCCGTCCAGTAAGTGAGCACAATCGGTACTGGCGTTGCCAGGCGGAACTCATGGGTAAGCCCGGTGCTCAACAGTTGGTCCGTGCGGGCACGCTCGGCCGGGCTCAACAGCAGATCGCGCAACTGCAACGCGTGCTCGACCCGCACGCAACCAGAGCTGAACGCGCGAGGCCCTTTGTTGAACAGCGCCTGGCTGGGCGTGTCGTGCAGGTACACCGAAAACGGGTTGGGGAAACGGATCGCCATCTGCCCGAGCGGGTTCCTCGGCCCCGCCCCCTGACGCAAGAGGATGTTGCCGGGATTCTCCCAATCGATATCCTCCGGCGCCAATGGCTGCCCATCGCTGTCCAGCACCTGCAGGTTCTGCCGGCTCAGGAAGGTTTGATCCCGACGAATTTCCGGGAGCTTGTCTTCACGCAGAATGGTCGGCGGCACCGTCCAGGTCGGGTTCAGGGTCAGCCGCGTTACCCGGGACTTCAGCAGCGGGGTCTGACGTTCGGCACGGCCCACCTGCGTGCGCGTCTGCCACACCGGTACCCCGTTCTGATAGACGATCAACTGGGCCGCCGCGACATTCACCAGCAGGCTGGTAGGCTCCATGTTCTGAGCCAGCCAGCGAAAGCGTTCAAGGTTGATGCGCAACTGCTCGCGCCGCGCCGCCGGGCTGACGTTCAACTCGTTCAAGGTTCCCGGCCCGATCACCCCGTCCGCTTGCAGCGAATGGCTCAGCTGGAAATTTTTCACCGCATTGACCAGCGTGGCACTGTAGTGCGAATCGACGGTAACCGGGAGGCTGCTCAAATAGCCCTCGTTCAACAACCGCTGTGCAAGCTGCGGCACCCGCTCATCCTGCATGTCCGGGCGCAGCAACGGGCCGCTGGCAAGCGACTGCCAGTGGGGCAACGGCTGCTGGCGCTGCTGGGCATACACATGACGCAGGTATTGATACTGCTCCAGGCTCGGGCGGGCCTGGGCAAAGGCCCCGGCAATGTTCTGCAGCCCCGGACCGGCGAGCGCCAGCACCTCGGCACCTCGATCACGCGGCACCTCATTGGCATGCCACAGGGGCTCGAAACGCGCCTGCTGCAAACGACCATAGTGCAGATCCTGCAAAGCCTGCAGGTACTGTTGGCTGATCTGGATATCAGCACACAGCGCGTCGCCCGCCCCATTGCCAGCCGGCAACGCGTAGTTGGCCGGGTCCAGGCCATCGTCGGCCAAGCGCTGCAACTCAGCGTGCAAGGCCGCCACGCGCCCGTTGACCGACCACAGCGCAAGGCCCTGTTGCTGCTGATAGAAGGCCTGCAGCAGCGCCTGCGTCGGCGTGTCCACGTGCTTGGCCAGGCCCGGGCACGCGACCGCCAATTGGGTGAGCGCTAATTGCAGCGGGCTTTGATTCTCGGCGGGCGCCACTTCGGCAAACGCGACCAATGGCGCAGCGAGCAAGCAAATGCTCAAGTAACATGCGGACTTTTTGAACAACTGCTTTACTCCAATCCATGGCCGTCACGGTTGACGGTCAACCTTTGCAGCAGATACGACAAACAATCGGGCCAGTGTACAAGCTAGGCTGCCGAGGTGGACGACACGATGTCAGGAGTCAAAGTGGTAAGGGAGACTCTTCACACATGCTGACCTTTTTGTGCCGACTTTTTCTGGCAACAGCAACCTTGGGCGTGATCTGCACGCCAACGTTCGCCGCCAACACAAACAATCCTGCTTTGTATGACAGCCTCTCGCAGGCCGCTCCAGAACTCAATCCCCAAGCGCTAAAAGGCGCCCTGAGCGCCATGCAATGTGCCGTCAACAATGGCGCCCGGCAAGCACGGCACCTGGCCGTGATCGACTACTCCCAACCCTCCACGGCACGCCGGCTCTGGATCTTCGACCTGAACAAGAAGACCGTAGTGCTGCGCGACCTGGTCGCCCATGGGCAAAAGTCCGGGGAAAATTTCGCCACCCAGTTTTCCAATCGCCAAGGCAGCTACCAGTCCAGCCTCGGGCTGTTCCGCACCCAGGAAAGCTATGAGGGCAGCCACGGTTACTCGCTACGCATGGACGGCCTGGAGCCGGGCTTCAACGACCAGGCGCGGGACCGTGCCATCGTGATTCATGCCGCCGACTATGTGAACCCCTTGTGGAGCAAGCGCCAGGGCCGTATCGGCCGCAGCCAGGGCTGCCCGGCCGTTCGACCACAGGTAGCGCGGCAGGTTATCGACAAACTCAAGGGCGGCCAGTTCATGTTTTCCTGGTACCCCGACCAACGCTGGCTGAAATCCTCGGCCTACCTCAACTGCCAACCGAGGCAGGTGGCGAGCATCCTGACCGCCAGCGGGGGCTGAAACGCAGCGGCACACTAGCCAGGAATATCGGCGTCCGTCGGCCCATCGACCAGATTGCCGCGCACCTCGATGGCATGGCCGAAGAACAGCTCACCGTCCTCATGCCAGAAGGTGAAATCCCCGGCGTCGTCGATTTCGATGGTGAGCAGCTTCATGCATGACAGGAAGTCCGCAGCAGTACATTGCGCTTCATCTTCACCAAGCCAGTGTTCATTCTTCAGCGGCAACAGTTGGCTCAACGCAAAATCGCTGATACGACGATGCCACTGCTGCTGTGCCTGAAACAGGTCCGCCGCCAGCGAGATCACAGCCTGAGGGCTCTCGGGGTCGGCGCAACGCAACAGCAGGTTGATCTCTGAACCGTTCCAGAGCGCCGTCCCCTCATACTGATCGGAGCACTTTTCCCGCTCAAGCACACCAAATTCCGGGGTATCCAGCCGCACAGGGATTTGCAGATCGTCCGCAATGCGCTTCAGCTCGGCATCGGCAACCTGACAAGGCGTGATACTGCGCACCAGGACTGCACCGCTCGCCGCCTCCCCCTGCACATGGAGGGTATGCTGACTGTAGGCACGAACCTGACGCATCCAATGTTCGACTGCACTCTTCTCTACCGGCATCTCACACCGCTGCCGCTGCTGCGTCAGGGCACCGTCCTGGCTTTTCCAGGCGGCCAGGTAGAACACCAGCGTCCATTGCTCAGCGTTGCCGATACAGCCCGCCCCCGAACCAAAGGCATCGACCAGCCCGATAACCGGTTCTTCCGTGTTCAACATGCGCGCGTTTCCTTTGTCTGTAGTTGGGGCAAGCTTATTGTCCACGTATCAGTTGCTGTGCGCACGCTTCACTGCCGAGCCATTGCAGATACGCCTGAAGGTGCCATAGGATGCCTCCTTATGAATCGATGCTACTGACGCTGGAAAAACGATGACCGAATTACAAGGATGTGTAGAATTTTCTGGTCTGGAGTGCCGGCCTGTTGGGCCCTCTGACGTAGAAATGATCTGCTCACATCGCCAGGAAATGTTTCTTGAGGCGGGTGGGAACCCTGAAGAACTACGGGTCATGACTCAGCACTTTCGCCCATGGCTGGAGGAGCGGCTCGGTGACGGTCGGTATTACGGATTCAAACTCTTGGATGGCGAACAACCGGTCGCAGCCATTGGCCTGATGAGCATTGATTGGCCTCCCCATCCATCGCACCCAACTCTGGATAAGCGTGGGTACGTGTTGAATGTGTTCGTCCAGCCGGCCTACCGCCGCCGAGGTCTAGCTTCAGCCTTGATGCAAGCTGCTGACGCCGAGTTTGCTCGCCGAGGAATCACCTTCGCTGTACTGCACGCCACCAATACGGGCAAACCAGTCTATGAGCAAATCGGTTGGACTGGAACGTCGGAAATGGCCAAATCCATTACTTGATAGTGGCCGCTTTCGACCGATTCTGTTGAAAAAGTCAGCTTTGGTTTCCACGACAGAAAAGTACGCGCCTGAGATTGAAATTCTTACTTTTGGCTGAGGCTTCCGGACTCAGATTTCACGTAGCAGCGTGCAAAAAGGGCGTTTTCACCGCTCAATATTCGGACAGTTTGAGCGGAGCGACTTTTTCAACACAATCGACCCGAAGCAGCCCTTCGCACTGCGTTTGAACTGTCGGTAAGATCCTTTTCCCAACCAGCACGAACAGATGCCAATGCCCCAACAGACGACACTAACCAGCATCATCGGCCCTTGGAAAGGAGAGGCGTCGACAATGTTACTGCAACGCTGTCGAGATGCCTGGGACACGCCCTTTAAAGAGCTTTCAGATCTCATGGTCGCTACTTTTCTGAATCAGCGAATCGCAGTTCCTCAAATGTTGGCCGAGGCCAGGCGGCGGTTGGATACAGAGCCCCGCGATGACACGGAATACTTCGATGGCCAGCTACTTGAGGCAGTTATCGGAGCCGACAACTGACCGCTTCTGGCCGATTGTGTTGAAAAAGTCGCTCCGCTCAAACTGTCCGAATATTGAGCGGTGAAAACGCCCTTTTTGCACGCTGCTACGTGAAATCTGAGTCCGGAAGCCTCAGCCAAAAGTAAGAATTTCAATCTCAGGCGCGTACTTTTCTGTCGTGGAAACCAAAGCTGACTTTTTCAACAGAATCGGCCGGTTTCTGCCGCTCGCGAATAACTGCTTTGGGTTGTATAGCCCCTGCCCCGGCGTCAAACCATTACCTCGAACCAGCGAAGCATGCCATTTCAGTTTCCTGTCGCAGTGCAAACCCGGCGCGCAGGCATTGCTCGAAAAAGAAGTGCCAGGCGATGGCATCATCGGCGTGGAGGGTGACAGTGGTCGCCCACGCGGGTTAACCCACCAGCAGATCACCTCGCTGATCAGCGAATTTCTGTTGCAGTCATCTGGCTACAAAGCGGTCGGCCCAGGCGCAGCTCCTGCACGGCAAGCCTGAAAAACCATTACCTGTCAGTGCGCATCATCATGCCGGCACGTGAACCACATCGTCTGTATGGATGAATAACCGAGGCGGTCGCACTTGTACCATGGTGCCTGGGCACACTCTGGCTCAAGGAGATGGCATGACCTCAATTGATCAATTGGAAACCCGCCTGCGCACGCTCGAAGATGTCGAAGCGATTCGCCAGCTCAAGGCGCGCTATCTGGCGTGTTGCGATCTGAAGGATCCGCAGGGCATGCGCGACTGCTTCGCGCCGGGCCCGGTGCTTATCGACTATGGCCGGATCGGTGTGTTCGAAGACCGCGACCAGCTCGTGGCGATTTTCCAACAGCTTGGCTGCCATCCGCATGTTGTCGAGATGCACCATGGCGTCAACCCGCAGATCGATGTGCTTGATGACGAGCACGCCCGCGGCACCTGGGGTTTGCATTACCAGATGATCGACACGCAATCGCGGGCTATCACTCAGCTTGGCGCGCACTATGACGATGAGTACCGCAAGATCAAAGGTCATTGGAAGATCAGCGCCACGCTGATCGCCAGCTATGAGCAGACCGAGCCCGGTGTGCGCTTCGCCGGTGTTCAGGCGAGTGCCACAGAAATGGGAGCACCCGCAGATGAGTAACGATCACAGCCAATGGGTCGCGGTTGTAACAGGCGCGTCGCGTGGTGCCGGCAAAGGCATTGCTCTGGCACTCGGCGCGGCGGGCGCGACGGTGTACGTGACCGGCCGCTCGCAGAACGAGGGCGATGCGCCGTTGCCAGGCACGATCCACGAGACGGCGCGCCAAATCGATGCGTTAGGCGGCAAGAGCATCGCCGTCGCGTGTGATCACGCCGATGACGAGCAGGTGCGCAGCCTCTTCGAGCAGGTCGAGCGCGAGAGCGGGCGGCTCGACATCCTTGTCAATAACGCGACGTTTCTACACGATCAACTGATAAACCCCGGACCGTTCTGGGAGAAGCCGCTCGATCTGGTCAAGATCCTCGACGTCGGTTTACGCTCCGCCTATGTGGTGAGCTGGTACGCGGCTCCGCTGATGGCCAAACGTCGTGGCGGGCTGATCGTGTTCACCTCGTCATTTGGCTCGAACTGCTACATGCACGGCGCGGCCTATGGCGCGCAGAAGGCCGGTGTCGACAAGTTCGCCAAAGACATGGCCGTGGACTTTCGTCCCTACGATGTCGCGGTGGTGTCCATCTGGATGGGTCCGCTGCGCACGGAGCGCACGACACGTGCATTGCAGAACCACCCGCATCGCTACGAGGAATTTTCGTTCATCATGGAAAGCCCGGAATTCACTGGCAAGGTCATTCACGCGCTGTATTGCGACCCTGACCGAATGACGCACTCCGGACAGATTCTCATCGGGGCAGAAGTCGCGGTGAAGTACGGCATTGTCGACCTGGATGGCCAACAGCCTCCGTCTTATCGCGACATGCTGGGCAGCCCAGTCCAGGCACATCCGGCAATTGTCGAGTAGCGAGATCGCGGGACCTTCAACCGACTCAGGGTTCGCCATGCATATTGGCAAGGCAAGCTCCGGGGTGCAGGGGCCACGCTGAATGGCCTCGTTCGGAGGCTATGGCGTCGAGACATGCTCAGGGGCAGCCAGGTGAGGAATAGTCTGTCCGTTGGCGATGGCACTGGCTTCAAGCTTGGCACGCTCCGTTTCCAAAAAAACATACGCGGCTTGCAGGGTGGTGATCTTCGCTTGAATTTCGGCCATCTTGCTGGCGACCAAGGCCGCGCCTTGAGCGCAATCGATCGTATTACCCCGCCTGGCCGCGAGGATGTCGCCGATCTCAGCGAGTGAAAACCCTCCGCTCTGGGCACTCTGAATGAATGCCAAATCAACAACGGTCTGATCGCTGTAGCTGCGGTAGTTGTTGGCCTGTCGATGGGCCACGATCAGCCCGAGCTGTTCGTAATAGCGCAATGCATGGCGCCCGACGCCACTGCGGCGCTCCAACTCCCCAATGTTCACATTAAAAATTCCTTGACTGTAGAGCTGGCTCTACACCTTAGCCTGCGCCAATCGTCCAAACAAGGAATCAGGCATGAGCGTTGAATGCTTCGTCACAGGCGGCAGTGGGTTTGTGGGTCAACATTTACTGGCCCGTCTTACTGCCACAGGGCACAAAACCTGGGTGCTCATGCGCAGCCCTGAAAACACTGAGCGTCTCAGAGAGCAGGTAGGCCGACTGGGCGGTAACCCTGCGTATATCCATGCCGTTGAGGGCGATATCAGCAGAGAGGGGCTTGGGCTCAGCGAGGCAGACAGGCAGCGCGTGTCTTCGGCCGCTGTGGTTTTCCACCTCGCGGCGCAATTTACCTGGGGGCTTACAATGGAGCGCGCCCGCACAGTCAATGTGCAAGGGGCGCTGAACGTCGCCAGGCTTGCGGCGAGCCAGCGTATCCGATTGCTGATGGTGGTCGGCTTTATGCTGCAAAACCTTACCCACCTTGCCAGTATCGGGGTTGATAATGAGCACCCTGAAAACACACATTGGCCCGCAGTCTACAGCCGTGTAGGTGGCTACGAAGGCAGCAAGCTCGAGTCCCATTTCGCAGTCATTCGTTACATGCAGGAAGCGGGCGCGGATTACACGATCGTTCATCCTGCTACGGTGTGTGGCCACAGCGAGAGTGGGCATATCCCTGAAGGTCAACCTCTGGCCGAACTCATTCGAAATCTGGCACAAGGCCGGTTCAAAGCTGTCCCCGGTTCCGCCGCGCACTGGTTGCCATTGGTCAGCGTCGATTACCTGGTGACGATGATAACCCGCGTGGCGTTCGACCCTTCGATGGCCAACCGGCAGGTTCTGGCGCTCGATGAGCGCACACCGAACTTGCAGGGGATGCTTCAGCAGGTCGCAATAACGCTGAAGGTCAAGGCACCCCGCCGCCATATAGCGATAGGGGTGCTCAGGTGGCTTTTGACGATTCCCGGACTGGCAGCCCGACTCGCGATCAGCGCCGAGTCACTGAACTTTATTCAGACGCAGCGCTTCGACATGAGCGATAGCAAGCAACTGGAACGGAAGTATCAGTTAACACATCCCGACCTGGCGCGAACGTTGGAAAAGACGGTGCACTATGTCGAGGGTTACCTGCCCAATTGAACCAACTACGTCAGGCAATCTTCGGTGAAGTAGCAAATTCCTTATGCTGTACTGCGCGCTCCGGCAAGGCGCTGTGCCGGCCGGCATTCAAGCGTGAGCTGAGCAACGGTCTGTTACAGTCCGCCGGTCAATGTGGTGTTCCCTAGGAGAGGTACAAGGATGTCGCTTCACGATTGGTTCGGTTTTGTCGTCGTCGCCATGCTGGTTACCCTGACCCCAGGTCCTGGGGTGATCATGGCGCTCTCCAATTCGGTAGCCTTTGGGCCGCGGCGGGCGATGCTCGGCTCGGTCGGAAACGCCTTCGGCTTGCTGGTGATCTCGGCCGCCATCAGTGCCGGGCTGGGGGTGTTGCTGCAGGCGTCGGCCACGGCCTTCCTGCTGCTCAAGGTGCTCGGCGCAAGCTACCTGATCTACCTGGGCGTCAAGCAGTGGAAGAGCCGAACCAGTGCGTTCGACAGGCTCGACCAGCCGGCCAGGCGCGCCTCCAGCAACAACAGACTGATGCTAAACGGCGCGACCGTGGCGCTGACCAACCCCAAGGCGATCCTGTTCTTCGCAGCGTTCCTGCCGCAATTCATCCGCCCGGGCAGTGACTCGAACGTGCAGTTGAGCATTCTCGTGCTGACCTTCGCGGCCTGCTCGATCGCCTCCCATGCCTTCTATGTGGCCCTGGCCCAGGTGCTGCGGCGCAAGCTCGCCTCGCCGAACCGTGCACGGTTGATGAACCGGCTGTTCGGCACCTCGTTCGTGGCGCTGGGGGCGAGCCTGTTTACCGTTCAGGCCAAGGTTGCCTGAGTGACGGGCACCACTGCTTGGTCTGCAAGGGGAGTTGCCATTTTTTGGCTTCTAGCTGAACAACGGCTATTGCTTGTGAACTGTCGATGGTGGATGAGCGCTTTCACCATCGAGGACACTCAATTACCCCAGTAACATGGCACGGGCTGCGCCCGTGATGGCATCGGTGTGGTGCCAGTACCTTCGCGGTGTTTGTATCGCAGGCAAGCCTGCTTGTATGAATCACCCACCGGACTGCAGTCCATCTTGTGGGAGCGGGCTTGCCCGCGATGGTATCGGTGTGGTGCCAGTAAATTCGCGGTGCTTGTATCGCATCCACCGGTTGAATCCGCACGCCAAAGCGGCCCTTCGCGGAGGTCAGCTCTCGGCCAGAAATGGCCATCCTGTCTTGTTCATATCAAGCCCAGCATGAGCAGACATCGCTCAATGGTGCATACAGTGCCCCCCCTTCGCTCAGCAGATGCTTTAATTCATGCCTGTTGCTTCGTGCTATGGCGGTTGTGCGTGGGGCACCTTCGGGTGCGCCGGGACCTGGAGCCCGGTCTGTCAACCCGCGTACAGCTGCCACCCTTATCAGGTATCAAGGACATTCGCATAAGTTCATACAATTCTGCGTTTGAATACACACTTCAGCCCAATTACCCTCTTCCACATTGCGCCCAATACAGCGGCCGATTTCAGCAGCCCAACCCTCGTTCAGCAGGCGCTTTAATTCGTGCCTCTTGCTCCGTGTCATGGCGGTTGTACGCGGGGCGCCTTCGGGTGCGCTGGGGTCCTTGAGTCCCGGTCTACCAATCCGCGTACAACTGCCACCCCATCGGGTACCAACGACATTCGCGTCAGCTCACGCACATCTGCGCTTGAATCCACACATCAACCCCGTTAACCTCCCTGCGTTGCTGCCAATCCAGCGACCGGGTTTAGCAGCCCGCCCAATGATCAAGGTGCATACAGCGCCCATTACTCGTTCAGCAGACGATTTGATTCGTGACTGTTGTCTTGTGTTATGGCGGTTGTGCGCGGGGCGCCTTCGTGCGCGCCGGGTTCCTTGATCCCTGGTCTGCTAACCCGCGTACAGCTGCCACCCTTATCGTTTAGCAGCGATGGGTAGTAGCTCCACTGATCAAGGAGCGTCACCATGACCAAGATAGTCCCCGATCCCCCACCCACCAACATCCTGAAAACCACCGCCTGCGCCACCTTCGGTTCCTGCGAAGACAGCCACGATCCGCTGTTCAGTGTTCGCGCCGGGCTTAACGTCGAAGACGTGCTGATCCACCTCACCATCCTGCTACGTTCCGCCTACGCCACCAATGAACAAGCCTGTCTGGTGGTCGACAGCGAAACCCGGCATCTGCTCTGGTCCACCCGCACGGCCGTTGATATGGCTCAAGGGCTGGCGCAGGCGTTGCTCGGTGGTATGGAGGTCGACCGCTCAAGGCCGGAAACGCGCTAACGGTAAAACGGGCAGTGGCTCAGCTGCTGCCTGTTTGATGTGCGCAGCCAGCAGATGATGGCGTACTTACAGGCGAGGTGTGCTGCCATGAACGCGGATAACCCATCAGGAAATCCACGGAGGCGCCATGATCACGGCGCGAGAGGAAAAAAGCGGCACCCAATGAGTGCCGCTTAAGCGGGCTTACTCGGCCTTGAAGCAGTAGACGGCAAGCTTGTTGCCATCGAGGTCACGGGCATATGCAGCATAGGCATTCGGTGCCCAGTCACGTGTCCCTGCCGCGCCTTCGTCTTTGCCGCCAGCACTCAGTGCAGCGTCGTGGAAGGCGTTGATTTGGGCACGATTCTGAGCTTCGAAGCTTACGGTTACGCCATTGCCCACACTGGCCGGCTGGCCGTTGGCTGGCTTGAGTACAAAGAACGCGGGCTTATCCACGCCCCAGATCGAGCCGTTGTCGCCCAGATCAGCAAGGCGCTTGAAACCCAGCTTACCCAACACTTCGTCGTAGAATTTGCGGGCTTTGACCAGATCGTTGGTGCCAACAGTTACATGAGTGAAAATCGACATGAAAGTCTCCATTGCAGGTGGGGGTGTTGCAGGAAGAAACCGGTACCTCGTGTGAGGCACCGGAGAATCATTTAAAAGTGGACGACTGAGCGAATGCTCTTGCCTTCGTGCATCAGGTCGAAGGCGTCGTTGATCTGCTCCAGCCCCATGGTGTGGGTGATGAACTTGTCGAGCGGGATCTCGCCCTTCTCGGCTTGCGCAACATAGCTCGGCAGTTCGGTACGGCCTTTAACGCCACCAAAGGCACTACCGCGCCAAACACGACCGGTGACCAATTGGAAAGGACGCGTGCTGATTTCGGCGCCGGCCGGGGCGACGCCGATGATGGTCGACTCACCCCAACCCTTATGGCAACTCTCGAGCGCTGCGCGCATGAGCTGGACATTGCCGATGCATTCAAAGGAGTAATCGACACCACCATCGGTGAGCTCGACGATAACCTCCTGAATCGGCCGATCATGCTGCTTGGGGTTGATGAAATCAGTGGCACCCAGCTCCTCGGCAATAGCGAACTTGGCCGGATTGATATCAACGGCAATAATCCGAGAAGCTTTTGCCATCTTGGCACCGATGATCGCTGCAAGACCGATACCGCCCAAGCCAAAGACGGCCACGGTAGCGCCCTCTTCCACCTTCGCGGTGTTGAGTACAGCACCGATACCGGTGGTCACACCGCAACCCAACAGGCAAACCTTTTCCAGTGGCGCTTCCTTTGGAATTTTGGCAAGGGAAATTTCGGGCAGTACGGTGTACTCGGAGAAGGTCGAACACCCCATGTAGTGGTAAACAGGCTCGCCGTTGTAAGAGAAACGGGTGGTGCCATCAGGCATCAAACCCTTGCCTTGAGTGGCTCGTACGGCCTGGCAGAGGTTGGTCTTGCCGGACTTGCAGAACTTGCACTCTCCGCATTCAGCCGTGTAGAGCGGGATGACGTGATCGCCGACCGTCAGCGAGGTTACGCCCTCACCTACCGCTTCGACGATGCCACCGCCCTCATGACCTAGAATGCAAGGGAACACGCCTTCCGAATCCTGGCCAGACAAGGTGTAGGCATCCGTATGGCAAACGCCAGTCGCAACGATCCGAACCAGCACCTCACCGGCTTTGGGGGGCTGAACATCAACTTCAACGATTTTAAGTGGCTCATTAGGTCCGAAAGCGACAGCTGCGCGCGACTTGATCATGGTAACGGGTACCTACCGTGTGTTATTTAGTTGTCTATACAATAAAAAATTCGATTCGTTACGCTGATGAAAATGGCGCTGAATTCGGCCAAGCTGGCATGAAATCAGGCCAAGCACTAAACAAGAGATATAAGTATGCTCCGTTCTGATACGGCCACACGCCGAACGATCGATATCGTGATTTATCCTGAGTTCAAGTCATTCGAGGCCATTGGCCCCATGACAGTCTTCACGTATGCAAATAAACATTTGGAAGCACAGGGAAAGGCGCCGGGCTACGAGGTTAGAATTGTCTCAACACAGTTGGGGCCCGTCCCGTCAGATACGCTAATGTCCTTAAGTGCAACTCATACACTGGACGAGGAATCGCTTCCGCACTCGATCCTGGTCGTTGGCGCACACGAAATTGAGCGAATTGTCGAAGAACAATCGGAAATTGTGGCCTGGACTAAACGGGTCGCAACAAGAGTTGAGCGCTTTGCTGCCCTGTGCTCAGGAGCGTTTTTCCTGGCTGCAGCCGGCCTGCTTGACGGCAAGCGAGCAACCACGCACTGGAGAATGGCTGAGGTCATGCAACAGACCTACCCTCGCATCCAGGTCGACATTGACTCCATTTTCATTCATGAGGGAAACCTCTGGACGTCAGCAGGCGTAAGCGCTTCAGTGGATTTGGCGCTTGCCTTTGTCGAAGCTGATTTCGGTCATGATCTTGCGCTGCAAGTAGCACAAGACCTGGTGATTTTCCTCAAGCGGCCCGGCGGTCAGTCACAGTTCAGCGCCAACCTGACGAGCCAGATGACCCAAGCCTCAGGAATGCGTGCAGTTCAAGAATGGGTATTGAACAATATTGATCAAAAGATCAACGTATCGCTTATGGCCAATCACGCCTCAATGAGCCTGAGGAACTTTACGAGAACCTTCCACAAGGAGGTGGGAGTCTGCCCCTCTGAGTTCCTGGAGAAAGCCCGAGTTGATAAAGCGAGGCGCTTATTGAGTGAAAGCGGACTGCCAATGAAAAGTGTGGCATTCAAGTGTGGGTTTGCAACCACTGACCAAATGCGCAACGTATTCAAGAAGTACTTATCGGTAACACCAAAGCAATACCAAGAGCGATTTCTTGGCACCTGATCCTCACGTATTCAACCAACTAATTTAGTTATTTAAATACACATCTTCAGGCACATGACCCATGCGCAAGTCCCGCCCTTGAGGGCAATGCACTGCCTGCGCATGGGCCCTTACATCAGCGTTTCCCGGTAATCATCGGCAGGTTCAGGCCTTGTTCCTTGGCGCAATCGATGGCGATCTGATAACCGGCATCGGCATGGCGCATCACGCCAGTGGCCGGGTCGTTGGTCAGAACGCGAGCGATTCGCTCGGCTGCCTCGTCGGTACCGTCACAGACGATGACCATGCCGGAGTGCTGCGAGAAGCCCATGCCGACACCGCCGCCGTGGTGCAGCGAAACCCAGGTCGCGCCGCTGGCGGTGTTGAGCAGTGCGTTGAGCAATGGCCAGTCGGACACAGCGTCGGAGCCATCCATCATCGATTCGGTTTCGCGGTTCGGGCTCGACACCGAGCCTGAGTCCAGGTGGTCACGACCAATCACGATCGGTGCCGACAACTCGCCGCGGCGAACCATCTCGTTGAAGGCCAGACCCAGCTTGGCCCGCTGCCCCAGACCAACCCAGCAGATACGTGCTGGCAGGCCCTGGAAGCTGATGCGCTCACGGGCCATTTCCAGCCAGTTATGCAGATGCGCATCGTCAGGGATCAGTTCCTTGACCTTGGCGTCGGTCTTGTAGATGTCTTCGGCGTTACCCGACAAGGCCGCCCAGCGGAACGGGCCGATGCCACGGCAGAACAACGGACGAATATAAGCCGGTACGAAGCCTGGGAAGTCGAATGCGTTTTCTACGCCTTCTTCCTTGGCCATCTGACGGATGTTGTTGCCGTAGTCGAAAGTCGGAATGCCCTGCTTCTGGAAATCGAGCATGGCCTGAACGTGCACGGCCATCGACTGCTTGGCCGCCTTGACCACGGCAGCCGGCTCGGTTTGTGCGC
>JAEAMF010000751.1_pt1 | contig 32676 bp, 18 predicted proteins | sample 8958721 | NCBI WGS metagenome assembly JAEAMF01 (sample SAMN16933255, study PRJNA681124) | bioreactor sludge metagenome | isolation source: anaerobic bioreactor treating anionic surfactant - SDBS | place: India: Bengaluru | collected 2019-02-28 | reverse complement strand
GGTTGAGGGCCGTCTCCATCTGCATGGAATCGGTGTCGATGGCCACGAAGCGCTTGCCCCAAAGGGCGACGCGGGCCAGGACGGCATAGGCCAGGTCGACGATCTCCGCCTGCGTCCGGGCGTCGTACTCCGGGTTGAGGCCGGTCTCGGGCATGGACCCGATGACCATGGGGCAGAGCCGGCCGGTCTGGGCGAAGGCGCCGACCAGGGCGTCGATGCCGACGACGCCCGGCTTGGGGGCGTTGTTGCCGCCGACGCAGGCCAGGGGCGTCGAGGCCGGGAAGTGCGCCGTCAGGGCCATGGCCGTCTTGCCGGGGAAGAACCAGGTGTCGGGGACGATGAACAAGGCCTCGACGCCGGCCTCCTTCATCTCGCGGGCCCCGGCGTCGGCCGCGCTCTCGCTGTCGACGAGCCGGGAGCAGGCGAAGACGTTGGGGGCGGAGCCGTCCGGCAGGCGTAGGCGCCGGGCCAGCAGGGCGGCCGTCATCTTGCCGATGTTGAAGGCCCGGGCCCGCGAGTCTTCGTCGATCCGCGGGTCGCAGGGCACGAACACGCCCAGCGTGGGCGCACCGGGGGTCTTTTTTCCGACAAAAGGCATGTCGTCGTCTCCCTAGATGTATTCGATGGTCGCCGGCGGCTTCGAGGTCAGCTCGTAGGCGACCCGGGTGACCTGGGGCAGCTCGGCCGTGATGCGCTTGGAGATCTTCATCAGCGTGGCCCAGGGCAGGGGCGAGGGCTCGGCGGTCATGGCGTCCTTGCTCTCGACGGAGCGGACGATGACGATGTTGCCGAAGTGGCGCTGGCCGCCGACGACGCCGGTGCCCTTGTCCTCGAGCAGCACGGCGAAGGCCTGGAAGGGCTTGTGGGCGGCCACCTCCTCCTCGACGATGACCGTGGCGGCCCGGACGAGATCGACGCGCTCGGGCGTCACCTCGCCGATGATGCGGGTGGCCAGGGCCGGACCGGGGAAAGGCATGCGGTTCCAGATGGACTCGGGCAGGCCGAGCTCCTTGGCGACCAGACGGACCTCGTGCTTGAAGAGCTCCTTGAGCGGCTCGATGACCCTGAAGCCGAAGCCCTTCTCGGGGTCGATGCCGATCTGTTCGAGGATGTTGTGCTGGGTCTTGTAGCCCTTCTGGGTCTCGATAATGTCGGCGGCGATGGTGCCCTGGATGAGGAAGCGGGCCTTGCTCTTGAGGACCTCCTGGCCGAAGGAGCTGTAGAAGGCCAGGCGGAAGGCCTTGCGCTTCTCCTCCGGATCGGCCTTGCCCTCGAGGGCGGCGAAGTATTCCTTCTTCTTGTCGGCGATGTCGACCTTGATGCCCAGGCCGGCGAAGATCTCGGCGATCTCCCGGGGCTCGCCGGCGCGCATCAGGCCGTGGTCGATGAACACGGACTTGAGCTGGGGGCCGAGGGCCCGGTGGGCCAGGACGGTGCAGGCGGAGCTGTCGACGCCGCCCGAAAGGGCCGAGATGGCCGTGCCGGAGCCGACGGTCTTCTTGATCTCTTCGACCTGGGTTTCGATGAACTTCTTGACGTCCATGTGCGCCTCCCTGGTTCGATGCGGCCCTCATCATATCAAAAAGAAGGGGTCAAACCTAAATTTCTTCAATTTTCGAAAAGGACCTGACGACGAGCTGCAGGCGCCGTAGAACAAGAATTGAAGAAATTTAGGTTTGACCCCTTCTTAAGGCCCCGGGTCACCCCCGCGCGCGGGACAAATCACCCCGCCGACCGCCGCCCCGGGCGATTGACCGGCCGGCGGGCCGGCCCGACAATGACACCAACGCAAGGAGGGCCCCATCCAAGGCTATTGCGTAAAAACGGGGCAGGATACGGGGATTCCTCTCCAGGCCCTCCTTGCACCTCTCCTCCTCCATGATGTCACCCTCGCTCCCACCGGGGCGGGGGTCTAGACAAATGGGGGACACGTACCTGCGGTACATGTCCCCTACCCTCGCTCCCACCGGGGCGGGATCTAACCCGACCCTAGGGACGCATCACGACAAGATTGGAGACACAGACAAGATGGGGGACACGTACCTGCGGTACATGTCCCCTACCCTACTGTCCCCTACCCCACCGGGGCAAGTCCTGGCAGAGCTCGAACGTCGACCCCGCCGATACCAACTGGCGGCTCCTGGGCGGCCCGCGGATTTTGCATCGGTCCCGCCGTTTGAGCTACATTAGCCTCCCGTGATCTTCGAGGAGGCCCCCATGACCCGCCGTTCCCCGACCGCCGCGCTGACCGTCCTGGCCGTGCTCCTGGCCGCGCTGCCGCTTGCGCCGGCCCCGTTCCCGGCGACCCCGCTCGAGAAGCGGATCAAGGCCGCGACCGACAAGCTGGCGCCCGAGCTGATCGCCATCCGCCGGGACATCCACGCCCATCCCGAGCTGGGGCTGCAGGAGACGCGCACCTCGGCCCTGGTGGCCGACTACCTCCGCAAGCTCGGCCTGGAGGTCCGCACGGGCTACGCCAAGACCGGGGTCATCGGCATCCTCAAGGGCGGCCAGCCCGGCCCCGTCGTGGCTATGCGCGCCGACATGGACGCCCTGCCCATCACCGAGGAGGTCGACCTGCCCTTCGCCTCGAAGGTCACGGCCGTCGTCGGCGGCCGCGAGACCGGCCTGATGCACGCCTGCGGCCACGACATCCACACGACCATGCTCCTCGGCGTGGCGGCGGTCCTGTCCGCGGTCAAGGCCGACCTGCCCGGGACGGTCGTCTTCGTCGCCCAGCCGGCCGAAGAGTGTTGCAACGGAGCGGCCTCGATGATCGCCGACGGGGCCTTCAAGGACCCCGTGCCCGCCGCCTTCTTCGGCTACCACGTCGACGACACGCAGAAGGCCGGCCGGATCGGCTACGCCTCGGGCTTCATGTCGGCCAACGTCGACGGCTTCACCCTCGAGATCCGGTCCGAGGGCTGCCACGGCGCGGCGCCCTGGCTGTGCGTCGACCCCATCGTGGTCGGGGCCCAGGTCGTCACCGCCCTGCAGACCATCGTCTCCCGGCAGACGAGCGTGGACCAAAACACCGTCATCACCGTGGGCTCCTTCCACGCCGGCTCGGCCCCGAACATCATCCCCCGCTCGGCCCGGCTGGAGGCCACGGTCCGCAACTACGGCGAGGACCGCCGCCGCGTCCTCAAGGAGGCCATCACCCGGGTCGTCACCGGCGTCTGCGAGGCCGCCGGGGCCTCGTTCGACCTGGCCTACGAATTCGGCACGGCCTCGGTCTACAACGACCCGGCCCTGGTCCGCGGCGCCCTGGCCGTGGCCGAGCGCGTCCTGGGCTCGAAGGAGGCCCTGACGGAGCAGAAGCCGGAGATGGGCGGCGAGGACTTCAGCGCCTACGGGACGATCGCCCCGGCCGTCATGCTCAACCTGGGCGTCGTGCCCCCCGACCGGGAGGCCACGGCGGTCCACTCGCCGGCCTTCGTGGCCGACGAGGCCGCCATCCCCATCGGCGTCAACCTGATGGCCAACATCCTCCTGGACCACCAGGTCCGGGCGGCCCGGACGGCCAAGGCCAAGTGAGCCGGCCGGCCGCCTTTCGGGGCCGGTCGAACGACTAAATCCATGAGGGTGGCCCGTGCGCGCCGCCCCGGCCACTGCAAGGAGGACCATCGATGAAAAGACCGCTTGCCGTTCTTCTCGTTCTCGCCCTGGCGCTCATGAGCTTCGGTTGCGCCAGCTGGAGCAAGACCGCCAAGGGGGCCACCATCGGCGCGGCCGGCGGGGCCGTCGTCGGCGGCGTCGTCGGCGCCATCGCCGGCAACACCCTGCTCGGGGCCATCGCCGGGGCCGCCGTGGGCGGCGCCGCCGGGGCCTTCATCGGCCGCCACATGGACAAGCAGGCCGCCGAGATGCGCCGCGACCTCGAGGGCGCCAAGGTCGAGCGCGTCGGCGAAGGCATCAAGATCACCTTCGACTCGGGCCTGATGTTCGACGTCAACAAGTACGACCTACGGGCCGCCAGCCGGGAGAACCTGACCAAGCTGGCCGCCATCCTCAACAAGTACCCCGACACCAACATCCTCGTCGAAGGGCACACCGATTCGACCGGCACGCGCGAGATCAACATGCCGCTGTCGGAGAACCGGGCCAAGGCCGTGGCCGACTTCCTGGCCGGGCTCAACGTCCTTTCGACCCGCTTCGCGGTCCACGGCTACGGGCCCGACCAGCCCCTCGGCGACAACGCCACGGTCGACGGCCGCCAGACGAACCGCCGCGTCGATCTGGCCATCATGGCCAACGACAAGCTGAAGAAGATCGCCCAGGATTCCGTCAAGGGCGCGGCCGGCGCGTAGCGGACTCGGGGGAGCGGTCCGCAGGATCGGATCGCTCCTCCCTTCGTCCAAGGGACGTCACGAGGACTCCGCTCCCCGGCCGGCCCGGTCTGATATATAATGCCGGCGGTAACCGTCCGAGGAGGGTCCTCATGAAGCTCGCCCGGCTCCGCCCGCATCCCGCCCGCTTCGCCGCCCTAGCCGCGGCGGCCGTTCTCGCCTTGGGCGCCCTCGTCCTCGGCCAGTCCGCGGGCCAGGCCCCCGCGTCCGAAGCCGAGACCGATCCCCTGGTCCTGGCCAAGCTGGCCCGCTGGCAGGACTGGAAGTTCGGCCTGATGATGCACTGGGGGCCGTACAGCCAGTGGGGCGTCGTCGAGTCCTGGTCCATTTGCTCGGAAGACGAGCCCTGGTGCCGGCGTTCCCTGCCGGACTACGTCGAATACAAGCGGCGCTACGAGGCCCTGCCCAAGACCTTCGATCCGGTCAAGTTCGACCCGGCCGCCTGGGCCGCCGCGGCCAAGGCCGCCGGCATGCGCTATGTCGTCATGACCACCAAGCACCACGACGGCTTCTCCATGTACGATACCAAGGAGACCGAGTACCGCATCACCGGGCCCGACGTCCCCTTCCGCGCCCGCCCCAAGGCCGACGTCTTCCGGGCCGTCGTGGACGCCTTCCGGGCCCAGGGTTTCGGCACGGGCGCCTACTTCTCCAAGCCCGACTGGCACCACCCGGACTTCTGGGCCCCCGAGTGGGCGACGCCCGACCGCAACGTCAACTACAGCATCGACAAGTACCCGGAGCGCTGGCAGCGCTTCCGCGACTTCACCTACAGGCAGATCGAGGAGATCGTCTCGGGCTATGGGCCGCTCGACATCCTCTGGCTCGACGGCGGCTGGGTCCGGCCGGCCCCGATGATCGAGATCGGTCCCGGCTACTTCGTCAAGAACGCCAAGAACATGGACATCGACATGCCGCGGATCGCGGCCATGGCCCGCCGCCACCAGCCCGGCCTGCTCGTCGTCGACCGGACCGTCACCGGCCGCTACGAGAACTACCGCACCCCCGAGCAGGAGGTGCCGGAGAAGCCCCTCCCCTACGCCTGGGAGACCTGCATGACCATGGGCACGTCGTGGTCGTACAATCCGAACGACGTCTACAAGCCGGCCGGCCGGCTCATCCACCTGCTGGTGGACATCGTCTCCAAGGGCGGCAACTTCCTGCTCAACATCGGGCCCAGCCCCGAGGGCGAGTTGGCGCCCGAGGCCCTGGACCGGCTCGAGGAGATCGGCGCCTGGATGAAGGTCAACGGCCAGGCCATCTACGGCACCCGGCCGGTCGCGCCGTACAAGGAGGCCAAGACCTGCTTCACGGCCCTCCCCGACGGCACGGTCCACGCCATCTACCTGGCCGGCGAGGAGGAAGCGGCGCCGCCGGCCAAGATCATGCTGACCTCGATCGCCCCGGCCGCCGGCGCGACCGTGCGCATGCTCGGGGTGAGCGAGCCCGTCCGCTGGGAGAAGGTCGGCCAGGGCGCGCTGCTGACGCTGCCGGCCGGCGCGGTGGCCAAGCCGCCCTGCCGCTACGCCTGGGTCTTCGAGTTCAAGGCGGCCGCGGCGGCGCGCGAGGCCGGGCGATGAGCGTGCCCCGGCCGGGCGTGCTTTTGGCCCTCGTGGCCGCGGCGACGGGCCCGGCCGCCGGGGCCGATTGGCTGCGGGGCTACGGGCGGACGGTCGCCGGCGCCGAGATGACCTACCACTCGCCCTACCCGGACATCCGCTCGGCCCTGATCAGCCGGGCCTCGGACGGGGCCATGGCCGTGGCCTGGCAAACGGAAGCGCTGCCTCAAGACTGGAAGGGCGGTCCGGCGACCTTCGTCTGGCTGGCCGGCCTGGCCACGGGCAAGGGCGGCCACCGCTTCGACCTGGAGATCGACGGCCGGCCGGGCTTGAGCTTCCGGACCTCGGCCGACGCGACGCGCCGGGCATGGCGGGAGACGGGGCCGGACGGTTTGACGCTGCGGTTCGAGACGGTCATGGTCGACCAGTTCGACGAGCTTTTCGGCTTCATGTGGCTGGAGGTCCCGGCGGCGCGCCTGCGGCCGGGCCGGCCGCTGACGATCCGGGTCACCGGCGAGAAGGCCGGCTCGAACGACTGGTTCATGCTCTTTCGCGACGACCTGCGCCGAGACGTCTGGGCCCGGGCCGAGCAGGCCCTGGTGCGCCGGGAGGGGCGCCTGTTCCAGATCGTGCGCGTGGAGACGAGCCACCTCGGGCCGCCCGGTGGCGCCGTCGTGTCCTGCGGCCCGGAGAAAGCCCGCCTGGACCTCAAGCTGGGCTACAACTCGCTCGAGTTCCTGGTCCCGGCGGTCGAGCGCCCGGAGACCGTGGCCGTCGAGGTGGCCCTCGACGACGGCTCGGTGCGGCGGGGCGCGCTGGAGATCCGGCCCGTGACGCCGCGCGAGATCTGGCTCCTGCCGCATTCCCACGTCGACATCGGCTATTCGGACCCCCAGCCCGTCGTCGAGCGGAACCACTGGCGCTACACCCGCGAAGCGATGGCCCTCGCCGACAGGACGGCCGGCTACCCGGAGGGGGCGCGGTTCAAGTGGAACACCGAGCAGGCCTGGGCCGTCGAGACCTGGTTGCGGCAGGCGGACGAGAGCGAAAAGGCCGCCTTCATGGAGGCGATGCGCCGGGGCTCGATCGAGCTCCAGGGCACCCTGGCGGGCGTCCTGACGGGACTGTGCCACCCGGAGGAGCTCGTCCATCTGACGGCCTTCGCCCGGGACCTGGGGCGGCGGGCCGGGGCGCCGGTGCGGTCGGTCATGGTCACCGACATCCCGGGCCAATCCTGGTCCTTCGTGCCGGGGCTGGCCCTGGCCGGGATCAAATACGTTTCGAGCGGGCCGAACTACATGCCCAGCCTGTTCGACGGCGGCGACAGGGTCGGCTGGCTTCTCAAGACGTGGGGCGACAAGCCGTTCTACTGGCTTTCGCCTTCGGGGCGGGAGCGGGTCCTCTTCTGGACGGCCGGCCGCGGCTACTCCTGGTTCCACGGCCTCAACATGGGCTCGCTGGCCAAGGCCCCGGCCTACCGCATCTTCGAGTACATGGACGAGCTGGCCGAGAAGAAATACCCGTATTCCATGGTCCAGGTGCGGTACACGGTCGGCGGCGACAACGGGCCGCCGGACCCGGAGCTGGCCGACACGGTCAGGGCCTGGAACGAGAAGTACGCCTCGCCGCGGATCGTCATCGCCACGGCTTCGGAGATGTTCGCCGAGTTCGAGCGCCGGCACGGCCGGGAGGTGCCCGAGGTGCGGGGCGACCTGACGGGCTATTGGGAGGACGGGGCGGCCTCGACGGCCCGGGAAACGGCCCTGGCCCGGACGAGCGCCAACCGGCTGGCGCAGGCCGAGGCGCTCTGGTCGATCCTGGACCGGCCCGGGTTCGACGCCGGGAAGGACGAGGAGGCCTGGCGGCAGGTGGTCCTGTTCAGCGAGCACACCTGGGGCGCCTCCGATAGCGTTTCGAACCCCGACGGCGAGGGGCCGCGGGCCCAGTGGGAATACAAAAAGGCCTTCGCCGTGAGGGCCGAGAAGCTGTCGACCGAGCTGCGGGACGCCGCGGTGGCGGCGGCCGCGGCCGCGGCGGGCCCGCTCGTCAAGAGCGGCCGGCAGGCGATCGACGTCGTCAACACCTGCTCCTGGCCGCGGACGGACCTCGTCCTCCTGCCCCGGGAGCTCCGGGACGCCGGCGACCGCGTCGAGGACGAGACGGGAACGCCCGTCCCCTCGCAGCGCCTGCGCACCGGCGAGCTGGCCTTCGTGGCCCGCGACGTGCCGGGGCTCGGGTCCCGGCGCTACACCGTCGGCGCGGGGCAGGCCGGCCCCAAGGCCGCCGGGACGGGCGGCTTCACGGCCGGCCCCGGCTCGCTCGCCCTCCGCGTCGACGGCGGGAGCGGCGCGATCGCCAGCCTGGACTGGACGGGCGGCGGCCGGAAGCGCGAGCTCGTCGACGCCGCGAGTTTCCCCGGCCTGGCCCACTACCTCTATGTGCCCGGGGTCGACCCCGCCAAAGCCGCGGCCGCGTCCGATAGCGGCATGAGCTTCGAAGAGGGCCCCGTGCTGACTTCGATCGTCACCCGGGCCCAGGCGCCGGGGGCCAGGGAGCTCGTCCGGGAATACCGTGTTGTCGGCGGCCTCGACCGCCTCGACATCGCGGTGACCATCGACAAGACGCTTGTCCGCGACAAGGAAAGCGTCCACATCGCCTTCCCCTTCTCCGTGCCCGGCGGCGCGGTCCGCGTCGACGGCGGCTGGGCCTCGGTCCGCCCCGAGATCGACCAGATCGAGGGGGCCTGCCGCGACTTCTTCTGCGCCCGGGACAGCGTCGATATCTCGAACGGGGAATTCGGCGTGACCTGGACGTCGCTCGACGCCCCGCTCGTCGAGGTCGGGGCCATGACCGACGAGTCGCCGAAGAACGGCGAGCGGCGGGCCTGGCTGCGCCGGCTCGAGCCGTCGGCGACGATCTTCTCCTACGCCATGAACAACTACTGGCACACCAACTACAAGGCCGACCAGCCGGGCCTGGTAACCCTGCGCTACGCCGTTTCGCCCCATCTCGGGTCGGACCCGGCCACGGCCAAGAAGCTGGCCCTGGAGGCCGCGACGCCGCTCGTGGCCGTCACGGCCGACCCGGGCCGGCCGTCCCCCCGCTTTCCCGCCGCCGTCGGTGCGGGGCCGGTCATTGCCGCGGCGCTCAAGCCGGCCGCGGACGGGGCGGGCTGGGTCCTGCGGCTCTACAACGCCTCCGACCGCCCGGCGGCCCCGGCGCTCTCGGGGCCGGCCTGGGAGGGCGGCCGGGTCCGCCTGGCCGGCCTCGACGGCGCGCCCGGCGCCCCGGCGACGGCCCCCTTCGAGGTGCCGGCCTTCGGGATCGTCACGCTGTTCATCGCCCGATATTGAGAATTTTACCCGCGTACCTTTGGGGACACGTACCTTTGGGGACACGTACCCTGGGTACATGTCCCCGCGTACCCTGCCCGCGCACCTTTGGGGACACGTACCCTGGGTGCATGTCCCCGCGTACCCTGCCCGCGTACCCAGGGTACGTGTCCCCAAAGGTAGGTTCGGAGGAGCGACCGCCAGAGGCCGGGCGGAGCGACGCGGAGCCGGGCTTTTTCTCCCCCGGCAACGGTTGGCCGGGTCGGGAGGTTCCGCTATAATGGTTCCATCAAAAAACCGGGAGGCTCCATGACCGCCCAGACCGCTCGTTCCCTACGTCCCGTTCCCAAGACCGCCGTCGCCGCCGCCTTCCTGGCCTTGTGCCTGGCCAAGCCGGCCGCCGGCCCCGCCCAATACATGTCGCCGATGCAGGACCGGCCCGAACCGAGGCCCAAGATGGCCATGGCCGTCGAGACCTCGGTCAACCTGGGCGACCTGTGGTACCTGCAATCGTCCGAGAAGGCCCGGGGCACGGGCGAGCAGATCTCGGCTCCCGGCTTCAAGATCGAGTCCTGGTACCCGGCCGTCGTGCCTTCGACCGTCCTCGGCACCCTGGTCGAGAACAGCGTCTACCGCGACATCTTCTTCGGCAAGAACATGGACACCGTCCCGACGGCCCCCTTCGAGGTGTCGTGGTGGTACCGCCGGGAGTTCATCGCCCCCGTCACGCCCGGCCTGAACCGCAAGACGCTCGAGTTCGACGGCATCAACTATCGGGCCAACGTCTGGCTCAACGGCAAGAAGATCGCCGACGCGGCCACGCTCTACGGCGCCTACCGCCGCTTCGCCCTCGACATCACCGCCGAGATCAAGACGACCGAGAAGAACGTCCTGGCCATCGAGGTCTTCCCGCCCCAGCCCGGCGAGCCGACGATCGGCTGGGTCGATTGGAACCCCGCCCCGCCCGACAAGGCCATGGGCCTGTTCCGCGAGGTCCGGCTGCGGTCCACGGGGGACGTCTCGATCGAGAACCCCTTCGTCATGACCAAGCTCGACCTGGCCGCCTTCAAGGAGGCCCGCCTGACCGTCGTGGCCGATCTCGTCAACCACGCCGACGCCGACGTGGCCGGCACGCTCGAGGGCCGCCTGGAGGGCCTGCGCTTCGCCCGCGAGATCACCCTGCGGCCGCGCGAGACCCGCCGCGTCGAGCTGACCCCGGAGACGACGCCCGAGCTGGTCCTCAAGGACCCGCGGGTCTGGTGGACCCACGACCTGGGCCGGCCCGAGCTCTACGCCCTGGCCCTGGCCTTCGCCCCCAAAAAGGGCCAGCCCGGCGCCGCGGAGGCCCCGGCCCCGCCGCCCGACAAGGGCCGCGGCAAAGACAAGGACCAGGAGCTGCGCCGGATGCCCGGCATGCCCCGGGTGTTGCCGTCCGACCTCCGGATCGTCCGCTTCGGCGTCCGCGAGATCGCCGACTACCGGACGGCCGACGGCCATCGCGGCTTCAAGCTCAACGGCCGCCCCATCCTCATTCGCGGCGGCGGCTGGGCCGACGACCTGCTGCTCGACGTCAAGCGCAAGAAGCTCGTGGCCGAGATCCTCTACGCCCGGCACATGAACCTCAACGCCCTCCGCCTGGAGGGCTTCTGGGGCACCAGCCAAGACCTCTACAACCTCTGCGACGAGAACGGCATCCTGATCATGGTCGGCTGGAGCTGCCACTGGGAGTGGACCGACTACCTGGGCCGGCCGGCCGACGAGCCCTACGGCGGCATCGTCACGCCCGAGCTCATCGACCTGGTGGCCGAGTCCTGGAAGGACCAGGTCCTGTGGCTCCGCCACCACCCATCCATCTTCGTCTGGGCCCAGGCCAGCGACATGGTCCCCCACCCCGATCTCGAGCGCCGCTACATCGAGATCATGAAGGACATCGACCCGACCCGGCCGACGCTCGTCTCGACCAAGGACAAGACCAGCTCCATCACCGGCCCCTCCGGGGTCAAGATGCGCGGCCCCTACGATTACGTGCCGCCCGTCTATTGGTACGTCGACACCGAGAACGGCGGCGCCTTCGGCTTCAACACCGAGACCGGGCCCGGCCCCCAGGTGCCCCCGCTCGAGAGCCTGCGCCAGATGATGCCCGAGGACAAGCTGTGGCCCATCAACGACTTCTGGAACTTCCACTGCAGCCGCGGCATGTTCAAGGACCTGCAGCGCTACAACCAGGCCATGGACAAGCGCCTCGGCCCGGCCCGCGACCTCGAGGACTACCTGCGCAAGGCCCAGTTCCTGAACTACGAGGCCATGCGGGCCATGTTCGAGGCCTTCGTGGCCAACAAGCCCAAGGCCACCGGCGTCATCCAATGGATGTACAACTCGGCCTGGCCCAAGCTCTGGTGGCAGCTCTATGATTACTTCCTGCAGCCCAACGGCGCCTTCTACGGCGCCCGCAAGGCCGGCGAGCCGGTCCACCTCATCTACAACTACGGCAACGGCGAAATCGTCGCGGCCAACAACTCGGCCGAGGCCTACCCCAAGCTCAAGGCGGTCGTCCGGGTCCTCGACCCGGCCCTCAAGGACATCATCTCCAAGACCGTCGAGTTCGGGCTGGCCGCCGACGAGGTCAAGACGATCGACGCCCTGCGCCTGCCGGCCAACCTGCCGCCCGTCTATTTCCTCGACCTGCGCATCTTCAGGGAGAAGAACCAGCTCGTCGACGCCAACTTCTACTGCCTGTCGGCCAAGCCCGAGACCCTCGACAACGCCAATTCGACCTGGTACGTGACGCCCATCAAGGACTTCGCCGACCTGACCGCCCTGAACGCCCTCAAGCCGGTGGCCCTCAAGGTCGGTCAGAAGGCGGCCAAGGACGGCCCCCGGACCAAGATCACCGTCGAGCTGACGAATCCGACCCCGGACCTGGCCCTGATGGTCGAGATCCGTATCGTCCGCGAGGCCACCGGCCAGGTCGTCCTGCCGGTCTACCTCGACGACAACTACGTCACGCTGCTGCCCGGCGAATCGCGGAAGATCTCCGGCTTCGTCGTCACCGACGACCTGGCCGGCGAAACGCCGGTGGTCAAGATCCGCGGCTGGAACGTCCTGGCCGCCGAGAAATGATCCGGACGCCCCGGCCCCGTTCGCTCGCGGCCCTGGCCCTGGGGGCGCTCTTGGCGGCCGCCGGGTGCCGGGGAGGCGCCTCGGCCGCGGCCGATCCCTGCCGGGTCTTCACCTGCGACCACGACGGCGTCATCCGCGGCGACACGGCGGCCCGGCGCCTGGCCCTCATCTTCACCGGCGGCTCGTTCGCCGACGGCGGCCCGGCCATCCGGGAGACCCTGCGCCGCACCGGCGTCCGGGCCGGGTTCTTCTTCACCGGCGATTTCTACCGCGCGCCGGAGTTCGCGGACCTCATCCGCGGCCTGGCCGCCGACGGGCACTACCTGGGCCCGCATTCGGACAAGCACCTGCTCTACTGCCCCTGGGAGGACCGCGAAAAGACGCTGGTCGGGCGGGACGAGTTCCGCGCCGACCTGGAGGCCAACTTCCGGGAGATGGAGCGCTTCGGCGTCCGCCGCCAACCGGGCCACCTCTTCATCCCGCCCTACGAGTGGTACAACCGCGACATCGCCGCCTGGACCCGGGAGATGGACCTGCGGCTGTTCAATTTCACCCCCGGCACGTCCTCCAACGCCGACTACACGACGCCCTCGATGCCGGAATACCTCGACACGCGGACGATCTACGACCGCATCCTGGCTTACGAGGAGAAGGACCCCCGCGGCCTCAACGGCTTCATCCTGCTCATCCACATCGGGACCGACCCCGAGCGCACCGACAAGCTCTACGCGCGCCTCGGAGACCTCATCGCCGAGCTCAAGAAGAGGGGCTACGCCTTCGTCCGCATCGACGACCTGCTAAGTAATAAATAGAAACATTTGTTGGAACGATCATCGTGGGGCGGCGAGGGAATTCGCCTCGAAGATCCTATTTCTTCTTGACCGAGTCGACGAGAGCGCGCAATTTATCCTGGTTCGGATTGAGCTCGAGCGACTTGGTCCAGGCCTTGAGGGCCTCGGCCGTGTCCCCGAGCTGGTAATGGCACGTCCCCAGCCAGTTCAGGATGTCGATGTTGGCCCCGAAGCGGGCGATATAGGCGGCGTAATATTTCACGGCCTCGGCGTATTGGCCCAAGGCGTGACAGGCCTGGCCGAGCAGGGCCGGGACCTCCGCGGCCGGGGCCTCGTCCCCCGCGAACAGCCCCAAGGCCTGCTTGACGCCGTTATAGTCGGCCAGGCGGAAGAGGACCTGGGCGTAGGCGACCGCGATGTCGGCCCGCTCCGGGGCCTGGGCGTGAGCCGACCCCAGATGGGTCCGGGCGGCCTCCAGATCGCCGCGGCTGACGTCCTGGAGGCCGGTGGCGTAAAGGTCCTCGACCTCCGTCGCCCGGGTGACCTTGGAGATGACGAGCGGCCGGGGCACGGCCGGGGCCGGCGAGACCTCGAAGTTCTCCTTGGACGAGGCGACTTCACGCCCCTGCCCGTCGAGCAGGGTCAGGCGGGCCTCATAATAGCCCGGGGGAAAGGCCTGGACGGGCTGGGCCTCGAGGACACTCCAGACCGGTCCGGCCGCCGCGACCGGCAGGTTGCGGGACAGGAAGGGCCGGTCCTCCTTGAGGAACTCGAGGCGAAGGGTGCCGGCGGCCTTCAGCGCGTCGGTCGCCCCATAGATCTGGGCGAAGAGGGCCATCCGGTCGCCGGTCCCGAAGGTCTTGCGGGTCTGGCATAGGAGCTGGTCGGCGCCGACCTTGAACGGCACCCGCTCCCCCGCCGGGGACGGTCCGGTCTCGATGCCGTAGGCCAGGAGCAGCGGGCTCATGGAGACGGCCGCGTCCGGGCCCGGAACGACCAGGGCCCTGGTGGCGCCGGTGAACTCCTTGGACAGGACGTTCTTGACCAGGATGTCGAGATTATAGCGCCCGGGAACGAGCGGGAAGGCGTCCTGGATGGACAGCGATTTGGCCCGCAGGCCTTCGAGATCCTCGGCGGTCAGGCTCAAGGGAAAGTCCTTGTCGAACTGATAAACGGTCTTGCCGGCGCCGTCCGAGACGCGGCCGTTCAGCTGGAACCGGATCTCGTACTTGCCGCCGATCTCCTCGGCCGTGATCCTGGCCGGCTCGATGGTGTAATGGACGACGTTGGCGCCCGTCTCGTCGCGGATGACCTGGACCTGGACCTCGCTCGAGACGTAGTTGGCCGTGTACTCGACCTCGACGGAATCCTTGTACTTCAGGATGGCGTCGGCGTAGGAGGTCTCGACCTTCTTCTGCGGCGCCGAGTAGATCTGGGCGATCAGCCGGTTGGAGGCCAGCGATTCGCGGCCGGGGATAACGGCCTCGCCGGGGATCAGGCTCAAGGTCTGGGGGGCCAGGTTGGGGGCCAGCTCCTTGAGGGCCTTGTAAGCGGCCATCTCGGAGGAGGTGGCCGCGTTCACGCCCCGCGTTTCCCGGTACCCGCCCACCATATCGGCGACCAGGCTGCCGGGGCCGTCCACGGCCGGCGAATAGAGGATGAAGTCGCCCGTGCCGTTGCGCCGGAAGAAGATGACGTTGAAACCCGGCGGCAGCCCCAGCGATTCGTCGCCGAGATAGAACCAGATGACGACCGGATAGACGCCGTTGACGTTGGTGAACTCCTCGATGTTCTTGGGCGGCCCGAGCAGGATGTAGATGCGGCCGCGGTCGGTCTTCCAGCCGGGCAGCGGGGTGGCCCGCCCGAAGTTGGCATTGGCGTAGTTCAGCCGCTTGTAGTGCTCTTCCTGATACTCGTTGCGCGGCGTGGCCGGCTCGGGGTCGCGGTGCTTCCAGAAGGCCTCGATGAAGATGTCGCGCTCCCGGTCGGTCTGGAGCTTGAGGAAGATCTCCCGCTCGTGCTTGGTGATGATATAGACAACCTCCTCGTTGAGCCACTGGTCGAAGCGGGCCGGCAGGGCCGCGGCGGCCGGTTTGGCCTGGCCCGCCATGGCGGGGGCGATGGTCATGGCCAGGAGGACGAGCAGGGGGGGAAGACGCCGGATCGCGATCATGGGCACCTCGTCCCCTACTCTAGCGGATTCAACACCATTCGGCAATCCGAAGAAAGATGGGGGACACGATCCCATTTCGGGAGAAATGGGTCATGTCCCCCATCCAAGACGCAGTCCCAGGTTCAAGAAGAAGGGGGTCATGTCCTCCATCCAAGACGCGATCCGAGTTTAAGGATAAGGGTGCATGTCCCCCGCCCGAAAAAAATGAGCCCGGAGGGCGCCGGCCCTCCGGGCTCCGAGCTTCGACGCGAACGGATCCTAGAACTGGTACAGGAAGCTCAACCGGAACGAGCGGGGAGCGAGGATCCCGCCAACCTTGCCGAACTCCCACTGGTAGTCGATGGAGGTCGGCGTGTTGGCGTTGAACACATTGAAGACATCGAGGACGACGTGGACCGCCCCGTACTTGGCGATGGGGATGGCCTTCTCGACCCGGAAGTCCAGGATGGACTGGGTCGGCAGGTACTCGGGAGTACCCGAGCCCACGATGACCCCCGTGCCGCCGCTGATGACGCTGCCTTCAGCGCCACCCCATTGCGAACGGACCGGGTACTCCATCAGCTGCCACACCGGGCGGCCGGTGTGCATCCGGAAGCGGGCCCCGAGGTCGACTTCGACGCCGGGGATGGTGTACGAACCGGACAGCTTGAACTCGAACTTGGGCGTGAACGGCAACGGGCCGGTCATGTTGTTGATGGTGTAGTTCAGCGTGCTCATCCAGTTGTTGTCCGTGACCATCGGGCCTTCGAAGTTCATGTCCTGCGAGTAGATGCGGTTGGCCATGCCTTCCGAATGCGTGTACAGGAAGGAGCCCAGCATCTGCCAGCGGTTCGAATAGCGCTTATTGAAGACGAGCTGGTAGCCCTGGAAGTCGCGCTTGGGCTTGACCCCGTCGAAGTCGCTCATGTTCTCGACGCGGTAGTCGTCGTTATTGGAGGTCCAGGCGATGTCGGCGTTGTCGACCGTGCCCGACCCGTCGTAATCGAGCCATTCGATGCCGTAGAGCTCGACGGTGTTGCCGTCGAGATCGGTGAACGGCACGCGCTCATAGGGCCAGTAGTCGCCCGAGCTCAAGCCGAGCCCCGGCACGCTGTTGCGCAGGACGGGGATGTTGGCGAAGAGGTTCGCGGAGTGCTTGTAGATGAAGGTGCCGCTGACGGAGAAGTCCTTGACGACTTCCCGTTCCAGGCTGATCGTGAACTGGTCCGTGAACTGGTCCTTGAGGTTGGGGGCGGTGTTCAGCCGCCAGGAGAAGCGGTCGGCCGCGGGGTCGGTGAACTCGTTGTAGGGCGTCAGGTCACCGACGATCCGGGCCGCGGCCCGCGTCTCCAGGGTGTCGATGAAGCCGTCGCTGTTGGCGTCGGCCTGGGCCCAGGGGACGCTGTAGAACTGCCAGGTCCGGGTGACCAGCGGGGCGTCCGGGCCGTAGCGGCGGAGGTACTCGACCGTGATGGGCATGTAGTAGCGGCCGTAGCTGAAGCGGGCGATGGTCTTGGCGTCCTTGGTCAGCTGGTAGGTCAGGCCGAGGCGCGGCGACCAGGTCCGGAAGTCGAAGATGTTGTCGGAGTCTTCCCGGGTCCGCAGGATGGTCGGGCTGGCGATGTCGGTGGGCGAGGTCAGGGGGGCGTACTCGTAGCCGTGCCCGTACTTGGTCGTCATCCGGTCGTAGCGCAGGCCCAGGTTGACGGTCAGCCGCTTGGTCGGGTTCCACTGGTCGTCGAAGAAGAAGGCCAGGGAGTCCGATGTGGCCACCGTCAGGAACGGGTTGATCGCGTCGTGCAGGTTGTAGAAGATCAGGCCCGTGTCGCCGTACCAGCTCTGCATGTAGTTGACGTTCTGGGTCCAGCGATAGGGGTAGAGGAAGTTGCAGTAGCCCTGGAAGTAGCCGTTCAGGGTGTTGCTGCGGCCCTTGGTGAACTGGGCGCCGAACTTGACGTCGTGCTCGCCCAGGAAGTCCTCGGCGTAGTGGGAGACGTCGGCCTGGATGGTCTGGCGCATGGACTTCCAACCCTCGATGTAGGGGAAGGCGCCGTTGATGCCATAGGTGGCCCATTTCCACCAGTTGATATAGCCGGGGTTCTCCGGCGCGTCACTGGGGACGTGCGGCGTGTCGTTGGTCCAAAAGCCCAGATACTTGGCCGTCAGGATGGTGGTGCTGGTGGGCAGGAACTGCCACTGGGCCGACACGGTGTCGTTCTTGCTGGCCACGCCGTAGGTCATCGAGGTGTCCCACTGCGGCTCGCTGCCCCAGCTGCCGCCGCTGTAGTCGCTGTTCTCGTGATGGTACGAGATCCAGGCCCGGTGCTTGGTGAACGGCTCGGCGGAGACCTTCAGGTCCCAATATTTGGCGTTGCTCGGCACCGGGATGCTCCAGCGGGCCCGGTGGGTGACCGAGTTGTAGTAGTCGAAGCCGCCGTAGAACCAGACCTTGTCCTTGACGATCGGCCCGCCCAGGGTGGCGTTGATCTCGTAGTCCTTGTCGCCGGCCACGGGGGCGCCGTAGAGGTTGTTGGCCGGGGAATCGTCCGAGGCCACCCAGAGGAAGGGCTTGCCGTAGGTCTCGGAATCGGCCGGCTGGTTCGAGGTCTTCCATTTGACGGGCTGGAAATAGACGCCGGCATTGCCGTGGAACTGATTGCTGCCGGACTTGGTCAGGACGTCGATGGCCGCGCCCGAGAAGCTGCCGTATTCGGCCTTGGAGCCGAGGGCGACGACGCGGACCTCCTCGACGGCGTTGTAGTTGACCTTGACCAGGGACCCGAAGGACGAGCCGCGGGGGTTGGTCGCGTTGACGCCGTTGACGAGGAAGACGTTCTCGTTCGACGAGCCGCTGTAGGCCGTCGGGCTGGGCAGCCAGCCGGCGTTGCTGCCGTGGTCGAACATGCCGGGCGTGGTCAGCGAAAGGTCGTAGAACGCGTCGCGGCTGGTCGGCAGCCGGCTGATCATCTGGTTCTCGAGCTTGGAGTCGATGGCCGAGCTCTTGGTGTCGATGATCGGGCTGGCCGCCAGGACCGTGATCTGCTCCTCGATCGCGCCCGGCTCCATGGTCAGGTTGACCTCCAGGGACCCGCCGGCCGAGATGCCGACCTTCTCCTGGACGGTCGTCTTGAAGCCCGCCAGCGAGGCCGCGATCTTGTAGACCCCGACGGGCAGGTTGAGGAAGACGTAGGTGCCCTTGCCGGAGGTGACCGTGACCCGCTTGCCGGAAATGAGGGCCGGGCTGGTGACCTCGACGGACACGCCGGGCAGCGGTTCGCCGCTGGCCTCGGAGATCGTGCCCGTGAGCTTGCCGTCCAGGATGGACTGGGCCCGGAGCGCGGGGACGGCGACGAAAGCCAGGCAAATCGCGGCGGTGATCATCCCAGCGAGGAATTTTTTCGCCATTTGCTTTCTTCTCCTGTCTCTTCTTTTGCCCCTTCCCTGCCCCCGCGGGACCGGGCCCGGCGGGGACGGCCTTTCCCCCGTTGAATGCGTTCCCGTGTCGGAATCACCTCCCCGCGGCTGGACAGATTTCGAGATCGGAGCCGGAAACTCTGTGCGTTCCGCGCATGTCGTTCGGAGTAAACCGCTTGCTAACCTTCCTTCGTTGTCCAGATTCTAATCACTTCGGTCCAAATTTGTCAATATCACTTCTTGATCTGGGCCTTGAGCGTGTCGATGAGCTCGCTGAGGAACTTGATCCGCTCCGGATCGGTCGTCCCGGCCTTGGCCTTTTCCAGATACTCGACGGCCTTGGGGAAATCGGATTTGTTGATATAGCAGCGCCCGGCCATCTCCAGGTAGGCGGGGTCGTCCGGCCGCAGGGTGACGGCCTTTTCGAACAGGGCCAGGGCCTCGTCGACCCGGGTCAGGCCGAACAGGACCAGGCCGGCGTTGTAAAGAAGGTCGGGATTAGAGGCGTCCAGGGCGATGGCTTTCTCATACTCGGCCAGGGCCTGCTCCGGCTTGTCCTGCCGCTGGTAGCACACCCCGAGCTGGTAATAGGCGGCCGCGAACTTGGGGCTGGCCTCGGTGACCTTGAGGAAGGCCGCCGCCGCCTCGTCGAGCTTGTTCTGGCGCAGGTAGGCCAGGCCCGAGAGGTAGAGGGCGTTGGGGTCCTGGGGGTTCTTGTCGAGCACGGCCCGGAGCAGGATGAGCGCGCCGTCGTAGTCGCCCTGGCGGACCTTCTCGGCCCCCTCCTTGACCCCGGCCTCGGCCTCTTTGAGGCGCTCGACCTCCTGGACCAGGGCCTCCGTGGCCATGATCACCGGCGGGATCTCGACCTTCTCCATCTTGGCCTGCGGCGTCAGGAGCTTCCATTGGTCCTCCTTGACCGCGTAGCCGTCCTTTTTGAAGACGGCCTTGTAATCGCCGCGGGGCAGGCCGACGAACTTGAATTCGCCGTTCTTGTTGGTCTTGGTCGCATAGCTGCGGCTGGACACGGCGTCCCGGATGCTGATCTCGACCCCCTCGACGGGGTTCTTCTGGGGGTCGATGACCTTGCCGACGATGTGGTATTCGCGGTACTGGGCCGCCAACGGCGGCGCCAGGAAGGCCCCGGCGGCGAGCACGGCCGCGGCGAGACCGATCAAGCGGGTTGCGGTTTTCATGTTCTACTCCTTTGACGTCTTATAGGCATTCGCTCTGGCGAGGGCTTCGTTCATGCGCGCGGTGTCGCCGCGGCGGTTGTAGATGTCGGCCATCAGGAAATAGCCGAGGGCCTTGAGCTCGGGGGTCTCGGCCAGGCCCAGTCCCTGTTCCACCGCGGCCTGGACCTCGTCGAGGCCGGCCCCGGCGTCGAGCAGGCCGCGGCCGAGCATCAGGCGCCCCTCGGCCAGCTTGGGGGCCAGGGTCACGACCTGGCGAAATTGGGCCAGGGAGCCCGGCTTGTCGCCCAGGCGGAACAGGATCCGGCCCAGATTGAAGCGGGCCTTGTAGACCTGGGGGAAGGCGGCGATCTCGGCCTCGTAGGAGTCCCGGGCCTCGGCCAGCCGGCCCTGCTCCTCGTAGAGCAGGCCCAGGTTGTAGTGGGCCAGCGGGAATTTCGGCGACTCCTGCAGGATGGCCCGCAGCTCGGTCTCGGCCCGGTCATAATGCTTGGCGCCGACCAGGCAGGCGGCCAGCGTCAGGCGGGTCCGGGTGATCTTGGGCTGGGTCTCGACGGCCTTCTCGAGATACGGCAGGGCCTCAGCGTAATCCAGCCGCTCCAGGTAGACCTCGCCGATGAGGGTGTAGGCCTGGGTGTTCTTCTCGTCGACCGAGAGGATCCTCTTGCCCAGGGCCACCACGTCGTCGGTCCGGCCCTCGTCGAGCAGGATATTGGCCAGCGAGGTCAGGCCGGGAACACTCTCGGGATCGGCCTTGAGCAGGACGTCCAGCTGGGTCTTGGCCTCGGCCGGCCGGCCGAGCTCGACGTAACAGGTGGAGAGCAGGAGCAGGGCCTGGGGGATGGACGGCTCCTCCCGCAGCGCCCTCTCGAGCGAGGCCGCGGCTTCGGCATACTTTTCATCCATGATGAGCTCGCCGGCCCGGGTCACGGCCATGAAGACGGGCAGCTTGTCCTTGGGGTCGGCCAGGCCGCTGCCGCCGCCGGAGGCCTTCTTGACGGCGACGGGCGCGCCGACGTAGCCGAGGGCGGAGAGGCGCTCGAGGGTGTCCTTGTCGAGGTCGGCGGCCTGGGGCGCGGGCGCGTCGCGGCCCGTTTCCTCCATCAGCTTGTCGAGGGCGGCCTTCAGCCGCCGGGCCTGGCCCGGCTCGCGGTCGAGGACGTTCGACCGCTCCCCGGCGTCGACGGCCAGGTCGTAGAGCTCGGGCCGCGGCGCGTCGATGTACTTGTAGCGGGCCGTGCGCAGGGCCTGCAATCCGCTCCAGCCGAACTGGATGTTGGAGGCCATGGCCTCGCCGTAGGCCGGCACTTCGGCGGTCCGGCCGGGATCGAACATCAGCCCGACGAGCGACCGGCCCTGGACCTTGGCCGGCGGCGGGGCCCCGGCCAGGCCGAGGACGGTCGGGAAGACGTCGGCCGTGCTGACCTGGGCCGGCACCCGGCGGCCGCGCAGGGCCTCGAAGGGGGTCTGGACCAGCAGCGGGACGTGCATGGCGTAATCGTAAATGAAGAAGCCGTGCGTCCCTTCGCCGTGGCTGCCCAGGGCCTCGCCGTGATCGCCGACCAGGACCACGACCGTCGACCGGTCCAAGCCGGTGCGGGAGAGCCAGTCCGTCAGGCGCCCGATCTGGGCGTCCATGAAGGCGATCTCGCCGTCGTAGGCGCCGTAGGGGCCCCGGCGGCCGTACTCGGAGGCGTAGGGCTCGGGCGGGGCGTAGGGCACGTGGGGATCGTAGAGGTGGACCCAGGCGAAGAAAGGCTTGTCCTTGGCCGTCTCGAGCCAGGCCAGGGCGGCGTCCACGACCTGGTCGCCGGGACGCTGGACCTCGCCAAGGTCGAGGTGCTTGTATTTCTTGAGGTCGAACTGGTCGTCGTAGTGGCCGAAGCCCTGCTTGAGGCCCCAGCGGCCGTCGAGCACGAAGGCGGCGATAAAGGCGCCCGTCGCGTAGCCCCGGGCGGCCAGGACCTCGGCCAGCGTCGTCTGGTCGTCGCCGAGGGCGGTGTTGCCGTTGACCCGGACGCCGTGATAGGTCGGCAGCAGGCCGGTCATGATGGTCGTATGGGCCGGCAGGGTCAGCGGCGTGGTCGTGGCCGCCTGCTCGAAGAGGACGCCGCGGCCGGCGATGGCGTCCAGGTTGGGCGTGGCCACTCCGGCGTAGCCGTAGCAGGCCAGGTGATCGGCCCGCGTGGTGTCGAGGGTGACCAGGATGACGTTGGGCTTGGCCACGCCCCGTTCCGCCCACAGGCGGCCGACCCGGGCGGCCGGATCGCCGGGGCGCAGGACGACGATGGCGACGGCGGCCACGACGGCCAGGGCCGCCAGCGCCGCCAAAGCGGTCCGCGGCCGGACCCGCCGCCGGGACGGCCGGGCCGGGGCGCTACTCGCCTTGTCCCGTCGTTCCCGCATGTCTCCGGATCGCTTCATAGAGGGCCCAGACGGCGCCCGGCCTCATGTACTTCATGGCCCGGAAGGTCTTCTCGCCGTAGGTGGCGTTGGCATCGTTCCACAAAGTCTCGTTCGAATCGAGATAGGCCTCGGGCGTCTTGAAGAAGTAGCCCTGCCCGAAGGGGCTGTAGACGACGTGATATAGGCCGTAAGCCGTGTGCAGGGCCTCGTCCATCAGGCCCTCCTGGGCCAGGTGGGCGGCGAAGGCGTAGGAGGTGCCGACCCAGACCTCGTCGCCCTGCTGGCTGCGGAGCTGGCGGCCGTCGGCGGTGCGGCCGTTGACGGCGCCCATGACCCCGCCGCCGTAGCCGAGCACGTTCTTGTCGTAGATCGTGCGCAGGGCCCGCTGGACGTCGGCCGGCGGGACGAGCGGGTCCCGCCCGTCGGCCTCCAGGCCGAGCATGCCGGCGTACCAGACGCCGAAGAGCTGGTCGGTCATGATGTCGTTCGTCGTCGCGTCGATGTGGAAGTAGCCGGCCCGCTCGTCCCAGAGCCTGCGCAGGGAAGCGCGGCCGGCCTCGATCCAACCCTTATATTTTATAACGATGCTCGGGATCTCCAAATCGCCGGCCCGGACCAGGCCCTTGCCGGCCAGGGTCTCGCCCATGCGGACCGCGGCTTTCAGGCCGGCCAGCCAGAGGAGCCCGACGTAGGCGCTCTCCCCCTTCATCCGCCAGGTGTCGTAGGTCTGGTCGGGGATGCCCTCGTTCAGCGGGACGTGGCTGATGCGGTCGCCGAAACGGGCCTCGAGCGTGTCCAGGGCCGCGGCCGAGGCCTGGAACATGCGCATCAGGAAGCCGATGTCCCGGCTGCCGGTGGCCAGGAAGTCGCGGTAGGCCCGCAGCGGCAGCTTGGGGTTGATGTCCTTCCAGACGTTGGCGTTCTGCCAGTCGAAGCCGTTCAGGATGACCCAGGGGCGCTGGCGCGGCGAGCCGAGGTCGTGGGGCACCATGCCCGGCGTCTTGATCGTGCTCCAGTAGTAGGCCAGCTTGTCCGGCGGCACGTTGTCCGGGAAGGTGACCGCGTACTGGTAGGCCCGGAAGCTGGCGTCCTCGAGCGGGATGGTGCCGGCCAGCCAGCTCATGTGGGTCGTCTCCAGCTCGGGCCAGAGGCGCAGGACGTGCCAGCAGTAGGAGTCGACGTCGGTCGTGCCGTACATGAGGTAGTCGGCGCTCTCGAGGTAGGTGTGGAGGTTGGTGGTGGCGTCCCAGATGCTCGTCTCGGTCAGAACGTAGAGCTCGTTGAGCAGGGCCTGCCGGAACCAGTCCGGCAGCCGGGGGTTGGTCAGGCTGGGCTTCTGCCAGGCGTCGACGGCCTGTTCCCACTCCGCGGCCCGGGTCAGGGCCTCGGCGGCCAGGCGGAAGGCGTTGGTGCCTTCGGCGCCGTAATAAGCCGTGTATTTCTTTTTGTGCTTGGCCCCGCCGCCGAACTCGTAATAGGGCAGGTCCCAGGCGACGGCGAAGGGGACCTCCAGGCGCTCGCCCGGCTTGAGGGTGAAGGTGACCGCGACGGCGGCCCCGGTCCCCTGCCCCGGGCCGGCCGGGGCGGAGACGCGGCCGGCGTCGAGGCTGCCGTCGGCGGCGAACCGGGCCCAGACGTCGGACCCATCGCCCCGGGTGTCGAAAGCCGGCTGGACGGAGACCCGGGCCCGGCCGGGCAGCCCGCTGGCCGCGACGGCCATGGAGCCGGACATGGCGTTGCCGGTCCGGACGTTCTGGCCCTTTTTAAGGAAAAGGACGCCCTTGGCCCGGCCGTCCTCGGCGACCTCGTTGAAGTTGCCGGCGCTGCGGCGGTCCCAGACGAACGAGGCCTGGCGCTCCCCGCCGGCGCCGGGCCGGGCGGCGACGGCCTCCCAGCCGATCATGTTCTCCCAGGTCAGCAGGATGGTGACCTCGGCCGCGGCCTTGCCGGGGTTCCTGGCGATCCACTTGTAGACCGCGACGGGATAGCTCGTCTCCTTGTAATTGCCGGCGATGACCGGCGAGAACTGGACCACGGCCAGCTGGACGGGCAGGTCGGCATTCTCCTCGTAGGAGAAGCCGGACTTGGGATAGAGGGCGAAATAGTCGCCCCGGCCGGCGGGATAGTTCCAAGCCCAGGCGCCGAGGCCCGCCCCTTCCGGCGGGGCCGTCGTCGACAGCGTCCGGGCCACGGTCCGGCCGGCAGACTTGATGAAGACATGGAACTGGTCGGCCCAGACGGTGTCCTCGACCATCCAGCCGAGCTTCAGGAACCAGGTCGAGAAGTTGCCGTTCATGAGCCGCTCGAAGCCGCCGGCGCCGATGCCGCCGACCGGGCAGGCGCTGCCCTCGGCCCGGGCCTCGATATCGCCCGGAGCGATGGTCCGGCCGAACTTTTCGAGGGTGGCGCCGATGGGCCGGTCGAAGGCGGCCTGGGGAAAGCCGGCCAGGTTCGCGGCCGCGTAGTTGAGGGCCCCGAGGGCGGCCCGGACGAGGTCCTTGGCCGGTTTGGCGGCGGCGCCGCCGCGGGCCGCGGCGACTAGCTTGTCGAGCCGGCCGTCGATCTCCCGGCCGGCCTCGTCGGTGATCCCCTTCTCGGCCAGCAGCTGGGGGTATTTCGTCAGCAGCTCCTTTTTCGCGGCGGCGGAGGCGGCGTCCTGGGCGGCCGCGGGCGGGGCGGCCAGGACCGCGGACAGGACCAGGGCAGCGGCGGCGGCCAGCGCGCGCCGGGTGATGGAGGGCCGGGAGCGGAGGGTCATGACGGTCTCTCTTCTTTCAGTTCTCCTCCCGAGCGCCGGCGGGCCAGGAGGGCGAGCAGGATGATCAGGGCGCAGTCGACGGCCGGGATGATCAGGCCGTGCCGCAGGCTCGAGGCCTCGGCGATCCGGCCGGCCAGCCAGGGGGCCAGCATGCCGCCGACGAGGCCGACGGCGATGACCACGCTGAAGGCCGTACCGGTCAGCCCGGCGAACCGGCCGCCGACCAGGCCCAGCGTCGTCGGATAAATGGCCGCGAAGCCGAAGCCGATGAGCACGGCCCCGGCCGCCGCCAGCGCGCCCGAAGGGGCCAGGATCATGAGCAGGGCCGCGGCCAGGGCCAGGGCGGCGCTGCCGATGATGAGAGCCTCGCTGCGGACGGCCCGGACGATGCGGCTGGAGAGCAGGCGGCCGCCCATGATGGCCGCCCAGTAGCCGGCCAGGACCAGGGCGGCCGGCCCGGGCCCGACCCCGAAGACCTTCTGCAGGTAGGTCGAGATCCAGCCGCCGACGGTGAACTCGTTGGCCGACTGGAAGAACAGGATGAAGGCCGTCAGCCACAGCAGCGGGCTGCGGACCACGGCCGCCGCCGACTTGAGCGGGAAGCCCTGCGGCTGCTTGGCCGGGGGAAAACGGAGCACGACGTAGACGACGAAGGGCACCAGGCTCAGGAAGCAGGCCAGGGCCAGGATCCGTCCCAGGCCCAGGGCCTGCTGCAGGGTGCCGATGAGGAAGGGCACGAACAGGGCCCCGAAGCCGAAGAAGATGCCCAGGACGTTGAGGGCCGCGGCGCGCTTTTCGCCCTCGTGGAGGTCGGAGGTCAGGGCGTTGGTGCCGCCGTTGAGCCCTCCCCCGCCGAGGCCGAGCACGACGGCCGCGCCGAGGACGAGGCCGTAGCTCCCGGCCCGCGACAGGACCAGGAAGGCCGCGGCCACGAGCAGGGCCGAGACGGCCAGGACGGACTTGAAGCCGAAGCGGTCGACGAGAGGCCCGAAGAACAGGGTCGTGACCAGCATGGCGAAGTTCATGGTCAGGAAGAGGTTGCCGGCCGCCCCGGCCCCGAAGCCGATGCGCTCGAACAGGGACGGCAGGATGGCCCCCAGGATGGCCATGACCAGGCCGAAGACGAAGATGCCGGCCCAGGCCGAGGCCTGGAGCCGGGCGACGCCCGCGGCGGCCCGGTCCGGGGCGCTCAAATCACTTCCCCTTGCCGCGCTTGGGCGCGGCCGGCTTTTCGCCCTTGAACGGCCGGGCGTAGTAGAACTCGGTGAAGGCCCGGTAGACCCGGTCCATGTGCCCGGCCGGCACGCCGGGGACGTTGGGCGAGACGAAGGTCGGCGGCACCTTGCCGGTCTTGGCCAGCGCGGCGGCCGTCTCGGCCACGAGCGACATGGCGATGGAGACGGCGGCCACGGTCGAGCCGGCCGCCACGGGCTCGGTCTGCCCGACGTCGACCAGGGCGTCCTCGGGCGGGACGTGGTTGTCGATGGCCACGTCGGCGATCTCGGACAGGATCCGGCCCGAGCTGTGGGAGCGCTTGCCGATCTTGGCGTTGGCGTGGGAGGAGACGGTGACCACCTTGAGGCCGCGGGCCTTGGCTTCCAGGGCCATCTCGATGGGCGCGGCGTTCAGCCCGCCGTGGGAGAAGACCAGCATGACGTCGCGCTTCTCGAGCGGGTAGCTCTGGAGGAAGACCTTGACGTAGCCCTCCTGGCGCTCGAGCCAGAGCAGCTCCCGGGCCCCGCCGGGGCCGATGACGTTCGTCCACATGAGGCGCGGGTCGTAGAGCGGGAAGAAGCCGACGAAGCCGCCGTAGCGCGGGAAGATGTCCATGACGGGGATGACCGAATGGCCGCTGCCGAACATGTAGACGCGGCCCTTCTTGCGGATCGAGGCGGCCATGAGCTTGGCCGCGGCCTTGAGGGCGGGCATTTCGCGCGATTGGATCTCCGCCAGGATCCACTGGATGATGCCGAGGTAGTTCTGGGCCGACATGCTATTCTCCTTCCGTCCCGGTTTCATTCGTCGTCAGGGGGACACGTACCTCCGGTACATGTCCCCGAAGCCTGTCCAAAGCCTGCCCCAAAGCCTGCGAGGCCGCGGGGTCATCGACCCGGTCCCAGGCCAGCCGGCCGCAGCCGGTGAGACCGGCGTCCTCGCCGAGCGCGGAGAGCTCGATGCGGACGGAGGCCGCGGCCAGGGGCTGGGCCCAGCGCCGGAACTCGCGCCGCACGGGTTCCAGGAACAGGTCGGCGGCCTGGAACAGCCCGCCGCCCAGAACGACGACTTCGGGATTAAGCAGGCTGACGATGTTGGCGACGCCCATGGCCAGGTAGGACGCGGCGCCGGCCACGATCTCCCGGGCCAGCGGGTCCCCCGCGCGAGCGGCCGCGGCCACGGTCTCGGCCGTCACGGCCTCGAGCGAGCCGCCGGCGAGCTCCGCCATCGCCGAGGGACGGCCCTGGGCCAGGGCCTCCCGGGCCTTGCGGGCCACGGACGCGCCCGAGGCCTCGGCCTCGAAGCCGCCCATGGCCGCGTATTCGGGCTTGAAGCGTGGATCGAGGCCGAACCAGCCGACCGCGCCGGCGATGTCCTCGTGGCCGTGGACGATGCGCCCATCGGCCAGGATGCCGGCCCCGATGCCCGTGCCGACCGCCAGGAAGACGGCGTCGCGGGCGCCGGCGGCCGCGCCGCGCCAGGCCTCGCCGGCAACGTAGGCGCTGCGGTCGGACTCGAGGACCAGGGGGACACGTACCGAGGGTACATGTCCCCGGATCGTGTCCCGGATCTTGTCGAGCAGCGGGAACTGGTCCCAACCGGGGATGTTGGGCGCCCAGACCTTGCCGCTCGCGCCGTAGGCGATGCCGGGCACGGAGATGGCCGCCGCCAGCATCCGGCCGCCGGAGGCCTGGGCCGCGCCGGCCAGCTCCGCCAGGGCGGCCGCGACCTGGGCCGCGGCGGCCTCGCCGCCGGCCCGGTCGATGGGCGCCTTGCGCCGGGCCGAGATCTCGCCGTCCCGGGTGAACAGGGCCGAGGCGATCTTGGTGCCGCCGACGTCGATCCCGCCGCAAAAGGCGGGGGCCCGCCCGTTCTCTTCGATCATCATGCGATCATCGCCTTATCGCCCTCACTGCGCGCCGGCCAGGGCGCCCGTGATGTGGACGACCCAGGCCTCGCCCGGCTGGAGCGTCTTGCCGACCACGGCCCGATCGCCCTCGCGGGCCACCGCCACGGCCTGGCCGGACTCGAGGTCCGCCGCCGCGGCCTTGGGGCCGGCGCCGAGGACGCCGAACCGGGCCGCGACCGGCTTGTCGCCGCGGTTGAAGCCGAAGAGCAGGGCGTAGCCGTCGCCGCGGAGCAGCCGGCCCTCGACCAGGGCGTCGGGCGCGTCGGCCGTCACGGCCACCGGGGCGGCGATCTTCAGCCACTGGGCCAGCCCGGCGAAGAACTTGCCGTTGTTCGGGTTCTTGAAATGATGGTAGGCCGAGCCCGGGAACGTGCCGGCCAGGATGGCCCAGCCCTGGCCGAAGGGCGCGGCGACGACGGCCGGACGCCCGTCCGGGAAGACGGCCACGACGCGGCTGTCCTTGCCGAAGACGTCGAGGGACTCCTCGAAGAACAGGCTGTCGAGCTTGTCGCCCGGTTTGAGCAGCGGGAAGGCCTCGTCGGCGGCCTTGATCTCGACGACGCCGGTCTTGGCCAGCGGGGTCAGCTCGATCTCCCGGCAGCCGAAGACCTGGTCCAGGCCGCCGCCGGGCACGACCGGATTGGAGGCGCCCTTCTCGTCGACCCAGCCGCAGCGGGCCTCGGCCAGGAGCGTGCCGCCGCCGCGGACGTATTCGATCAGGGCCTGGACGTAGGGCCGCGACATCATGACCGGGTAGGGCGCGATGATCAGCTTGTAGCCGGCGGCCCGGGGCGTGCCCAGGTCGCGGACGTGGAGGAAATCGACGGGGATGTTGCGCTCGAAGAAGGCCCGGTGGACGCCCTGGAGCGATTCGCTCAGGTTGTTGACGCCGATCGTCTGGCCCTCGCCGGTGTAGGCCTGCTGGCCGCCGACCATGTGCGAGAGCGGATTATAAAGGATGGCGATCTCGGCCCGGGCCGGCCGGGCCTTCAGGAACAGGTCCTGGTGGGCCGTGATGGTCCGGGCGATCCGGCCGCCGGCCTCGGCCCGCTCGGTGACCTTGCCGTCGAGCTCGACCAGGCCGTAGCCGCCGGCCTCGTAGCCGGTGCTCATCGGGTAGTAGGCGTAGATGTTGACGGCCCGGGCGCCGTAGGCCACCGTGCTCCACATCCAGTCGCGGGTGTCCGTGCCGACCACGGGATAGCTCATCTTCATGCCGAAGACGCCGTAGCCGGCCTGGAGCTCGCCGATGTAGAAGCCGCCGTTGCCGAGGCCCATGGAGCGGACGAAGTCCAGGCCCGAGGACCGGTAGAACGGCGACCAGGGGCGGATGGTCCAGGCGTGCTTGGGATAGATCGAGGCGCCGTAGAAGTCGACGCTGTCGGACATCTTGCGGTCGTCGGGCGTCCCCGACCAATCGGGCCGGGTGAAGATGCCCGGCCCGGCCGAGTGGCTGGTGACGACCGTGTCGGGCAGGACCGACTTGACGGCCGCGGCCTTGAGGGCCAGGTCCTCGGCCAGCTTGTCGGAGATGAACTCCTTCCAGTCGATGTAGTCGGTGAAGGTCAGGATGGTCCCGAAGCGGGGCGGCTGGACCTCGTCGAACGAGGTCAGCGTCCGGTACCAGGCCTTGTTCAGGGCCTCGACGGTGCCGTACTTGGCCTTCAGCCAGTCCCGGAAGCGGGCCTGGGTCGAGGGGCAGTAGCAGAACTGGACCGACTGGAGGTCGCCGACGTAGTAGACCTCGGCCCAGTTGATGATGTGGGGCTCGCTCCAGAGGTCCCAGCCGTAGAAGGCCGGCTTGCCCTTGACGGCCCGGGCCGCGGCCTTGAAGAAGTCCAGGATCTTCGTCTGCACCCCGGCGTGGTCGAAGCAGAAGCCCGGCGAGGCCTGGGACTCGACGGCGACGCCGTTGGAGGAGACGAACTTGGCCTCCGGGTGCCGGACGCCGACCCAGTCGGGGGCGGAATCGATGTAGACCTGGACGATGACCCGCAGGCCGGCCTCGCCGGCCAGGTCGGTCAGGAGCTCCAGGGCCGAGAAGTCGTAGCGGCCCTCGGACTTCTCGCAGGCCGTCCACTCGATCCAGGTCCGGACGGTGTTGAAGCCCAGCCGCTTGATCTGGGCGATGTCCTTCCTCCAGATCTCGCGGGACTGCGGCGTGACGGTCTCCAGCATCGGGGCCCGGGCCTTGCCGCCCGCGTACCAGACCGAGACGGGGAAAAAGCCCCGGGTCCGGTCCGGCGCGGCGCCGTGGAGGACGCCGGTGACGGCCAGGGTTAGGGCCAGCGTGGCGGCCAGGCAGCTTGCGCGTTTCATGAGATACACCTCTCGCGGCGGATTCGTCAGTCCCGGGCCGAGCGGGCCCCGAAGGACTTGCCGAGGACTTCGAGCAGGTCGGCGTTCGCGGCGCGGTAGTCGCCGCCGAGCTCCCAGATGATGACGCCGGCCGAGCCGCGGTCCTTGACGTATTGGGCCTTGAGGCCGACCGAGCTCATGTCGTCGTAGCAGATGAGGAGGCCGCCGTCGGACCGCCGCAGGTAAGGCACTTGGGCCTGGGCGTCCCAGACGCGGGTCCAGCCGGACGAGGGCAGGGCCATGACGTCGGCGTAGTCCCAGCCCTGGCTGGTCGTGAAGGCGGCACCCAGGGCGCCGCAGTCGAAGGACCGGCCGAAGAACGGCACCCCGACCAGGAGCTTGTCGAGGGGAACCTGCCGGCTGCGGGCGTAGGCGAAGGTCTCGTCGACCGAGCCGCAGGTGTCGCCGGCCGGCGCGTAGAGCGGCGAGTTGTGGCCGGCGTGGTCGGACCACTCCCCGTGGTAATCGTAGGTCATGAAGGCGATCAGGTCGAAGGCCGGGGCCAGCCGCTCGAAATCGATCCAGCGGCCGTAGTAGTTCCCGGACGGGGCGGCGATCGTCAGCAGCAGCGGCGGCGCCTCGGCCCGGAAGGCGGCCGACAGGGCCTCGACGAGGAGGGAGAAATCGGCCTTCTGCTGGTCGCCCGTGACGAACTCCCAGTCGAGGTCGGCCCCGTCGTAGCCGTTGGCCCGGCAGAACTCGACCAGCTGGCCGGCGAAGCGGGCCCGGTTCTCGGCCGTCGCCGCCGTGCCCGGGAAGCCGGCCGCGTTGCCCCAGCCGCCCAGGCTGATGATCATCTTGACCCCGCTCGCGTGGGCGGCGGCGGCGAGCTCGGGATAGAGGAAGCCGGGGGGAACGACCAGGTTGCCGGACGCGTCGGGCCAGGCGAAGGCGTGGGCGATGTGGGTCAGGTAGGCGAAATCGATGGCCGTGTGGGGGTAGGCCGCCTTGTTGTCGGACCGGTAATAGCCGATGACCGCCTTGGACGGCTTGACCGGCTCGACCGGCACCTGGGCCACGTCGCAGGCGAAGGCCGCCAAAAGGAGGACGGACGCGGCCGCCGGGCCGAGGGTCCGATAGGCCTTCCGACGCCGGAAATGGGGCATGAAACTCCTCCGACGTCTATTGTTAGCGTATCGCCGCCCTTTTTTCAATGGACAAGGCGCCGGAGCAGGGCCTGTTTTTCCGGCGATCTCGAAAGCGCGTCCCAGGACCAGAAGACGACCCCGATCGAGGGCGGCTCGAGGGCGGCGGACGCGGCGGCCTCGAACTCGGCCGGCGGCAGGGGCCCCGGGACATAGGCCTCGGCCACCTGGGTGCTGGCCAGGATGGGCGCCCCGGTCCGGGCGGCCATGTCGGCGACGACCTCGTGGACCCAGCCCGGCGTCCGGCGGACCATGTGGTGGTAGCACATCGGCGAGACGAGATCGACGAAGGGCGCCAGACGGACGAGGTCCTGGCCGGCCACGGACCGGACGGCGCCGCCGAGGTCGCCCTCCCGCCAGGGCACGGCGTGGAGGTTGACCTTGACGGACGGCCGGACCTCGCGGGCGGCCGCGGCCAGGCTCTCGACGGCCCGGGCGATGGTCCGGCATTTCCACTCCGTCCATTCGGCCGCGTGGGCCCGGAGGACCCAGGCGGCCTTGTCGGCCACGGCGGTCAGGGACGCCGGGATGGCCACTCCCATCTCCTTCTGGAAGCCCGCCAGGCAGACCGGGCAGAAGCAGGTCTGGGGCAGCGTGGCCGGGTCGCGGTCGGGAGCGACCTTCTCCCAGAACACGAAATAGCGGATGAAGTCGAGGCTGACGACCTCGGGCTCGCCGGCCGCGACGAGCTCTTTGAGACGCTCGACCTTGCGCCGCAGGTAGTCCTCGCGAGCGGGGCAGACGAACTCCACCCATTCGTCACGGGCCGGCAGCCCGGCCGAGGTGACGGCCGCCAGCTCCGGGTCGGCCTTGATCGCGTCCGGGTCCTGGAAGACCGGGAAGATGAGGAAGAGCTGGACGCCTTCGGCCCGGGCCGCGGCCCGGAAGGCGGCATTCCCGAGCAGGGCGTCGCTGACGAAGGCCGTGTTGACGCCGAGGTCCCGCCAGGCCCGGAAGAGGCCGTCGAAGGGCGGC
>JAEAMF010000750.1_pt1 | contig 32693 bp, 28 predicted proteins | sample 8958721 | NCBI WGS metagenome assembly JAEAMF01 (sample SAMN16933255, study PRJNA681124) | bioreactor sludge metagenome | isolation source: anaerobic bioreactor treating anionic surfactant - SDBS | place: India: Bengaluru | collected 2019-02-28 | reverse complement strand
TCACCGCCGCCGGCTACGGCGTCAGCGACGTCCTCTTCAATATCGTCATCACCGGGACGGTCAACCTCGTCTTCACCCTGGTCGCCATCCGCCTGGTCGACCGGGCCGGCCGCAAGCCTCTGATGGTCCTCGGCTCGGCCGGGCTGGCCGTGGTGTTCGGGCTCATCGGCGCCGGCTACGCCCTCCACAGCCGCGGCCTCCACATCCTGCTGCTCGTCCTCCTGGCCCTGGCCCTCTACGCCGTGTCCCTGGCCCCGGTGACCTGGGTGCTGCTGTCGGAGATCTTCCCCAACCGCATCCGCGGCGCGGCCATGTCGGTCTCCACCTTCGCCCTGTGGGCGGCCTGCTTCGTGCTGACCTACACCTTCCCGCTCCTCAACAAGGGCCTCGGCCCGGCGGGGACGTTCTGGATCTACGCCGGGATCAGTGTCCTGGGCTTCCTGTTCATCAAGACCCGCGTCCGGGAAACCAAGGGCAAGACCCTGGAGCGGATCGAGCGCGAGCTGGCCGGCGGCTGACCCGAGGAGAAGGCGCGATGGACCACGGAACGGACCCCCGGCCCGACGGAGCGCCAGGGTCCCCGCCGGCCCCGGTCCGCGAGCCGGGACCGCTCGGACGCTTGTACCGGGAAGAGGGGGCGGCCTGGCGGCGCCATTACCGCCGGCACTTCAGGACCGCCGCCCGGGCCCTGGGCCTGGGTTTCGTGGCCGGCTTCGCCTTCTTCATGCTCCGGCCGGACCGGGAGAAGCAGGCCCTGGATTTCGTGGTCCGCTCGCTCAAGGACATCCCGCTCGAGGCCTCGCCCCTCGTCCTGGCCCTGACGCTCTTCTATCACAATGTCCGGGCCTCGATCATCGCCGCGGGGGCCGGCATCGTGCCTTTCCTCTTCCTGCCGATCGTCGACCCGATCGTCAACGGCGGGGTCCTGGGCTTGCTCTGCTCCATCTCCCGGCACCAGGGCCTGAACGTCCCCTGGCTCGTCCTGACCCAGATCCTGCCGCACGGCGTCTTCGAGCTGACGGCCGTCGTCTATGCCACCGCCGTCGGACTCCATCTCTCGGCCGGCATGGGACGGAAGGTCCGGGCCGCCTGGCGGGCCCGGCGGACGGCCCGGCCGGGGACGGCCGGCTCCCCCCCGGCGCCCGCCGCCGTCGACGGAACGCCTTCTCCCGGCGGTCCGCCCCCCTCCGGGGAAGCGGCGCCAAGCCCGGGATCTGCCGGCGAAGGGATGTGCGAGACCGGCCTCGTCCGCGACGTCGTCCGCTCGTTCGCCCTGGTGGTCATCCCGCTGCTCTTCGTCGCCGCCGTCATCGAGGGATTCGTCACTCCTTTGCTGCATTGAGGAGGTCCCGATGCGTTTCACATTCGCCCACAACAACATCAACGTCCTCGATCTCGGCCGGAGCCTGGCTTTTTATAAGGACGCGCTGGGCCTGGAGCCCGTCAAGCGCCACGCGGCCGGGGACGGCGGTTTCGTCCTCGTCTACCTCGGCGACGGGACGTCGCCGCACCGGCTCGAGCTGACCTGGCTGCGGGACCGCAAAGACCCCTACGACCTGGGGGACAACGAGGTCCACCTGGCCTTCACGGTCGACGACTACGCGGCCGCCTTCGCCAGGCACAAGGAGATGGGCGTCGTCTGCTACGAGAACCCGGGTATGGGCATCTACTTCATCGAGGATCCGGACGGGTACTGGCTGGAGATCCTGCCCGAAAAACGCTGACCTCTATTTCGTCGAGAACCTGTAGACCGAGACCGTCCGGTAAACTTCGCCCGGCCGCAGCACCGTCGACGGGAAATTGGCCTGGTTCGGCGCGTCCGGATAGTGCTGGGTCTCGAGGCAGAACGCGGCGTGTTTCGGATAGGCCAGGCCGCCTTTGCCGACGACCGAGCCGTCCAGGAAGTTGCCCGTGTAGAGCTGGATCGCCGGCTGGTCCGTCCAAACCTCCATGACCCGGCCGCTGGCCGGCTCTTCGACATGGGCCGCCAGGGCCAGCGTTCCGCCGCCGGACCGCAGGACGAAGTTGTGGTCGTAGCCGCCCTCGACCTGGGCGATCCTCTCGCCGATCGCGTGCGGCGCGGTGAAATCGAACGGCGTCCCGGCCACGGGCGCGATCTCGCCGGTCGGGATGAGGTTGGCCGCCGAGTCCACGGCCGTGATCTTGTCGGCCTCGAGCCGGAGGACGTGCCCCAGGATGTCGCCGTTCCCCTGGCCCTTGAGGTTCCAGTAGGCGTGGTTGGTCAGGTTGAGGACCGTGGGCTTGTCCGTGGCCGCCTCGTAGCGGATCTCGAGCTCGTTGGCCTCCGTCAGCGTGTAGGCGACCGTCACCGCCAGGTTGCCGGGAAAGCCCTCTTCCATGTCCTTGCTGACATAGGTCAGCTTGAGGCCCGGGCCGCGCCCCGGATCGGCCGGCTCGGCCGTCCAGACGGCCTTGTCGAAGCCCTTGATCCCGCCGTGCAGCGTATTGGCCTTGTCGTTGGCGGCCAGGCGATATTCGACGCCGTCGAGGGTGAACCGGGCCTTGGCGATGCGGTTGCCGTAGCGCCCGATGATGGCCCCGAAGTAGGGGTGCGTGCCCAGATATCCCTCGAGGCTGTCGAAGCCGAGGTTGACGTCGGCCAGGACGCCGGCCTTGTCGGGGACCTTGAGCGAGACCAGGATGGCCCCGTAGGTCATGATCCGGGCCTCGAGCCCGGCCTTGTTGGTCAGGGTGTAGAGATCGATGGGCGTGCCGTCGGGGAGCCGCCCGAACGGATCTTTCCGGACTTGCATGCTGGGACCTCCTTGTTCGACGGCCGCCGCCGGCGGCGCCTCGGCCGCGTTCTTGCAGGCCGCCGCGAGCCCGCCCAGGGCCAGGGCCAGGGCGGCCGCCGCGAGGGATCGGTTCGGTCGGTTCATGGTCGCCTCCGCGATGGGGTGCTCCCCCTTATGTATCCCATTGAGGGCCGGAATTCAATCCCGGCCCGTGTCCCCCGCGTCCCGGCGCCGCGGGCCGGGAACGTTGACCCCCGCCCCCCCGTATGATATCTATTGGACAAGAGCATGGTCGGCACGGTCCTCAAGCACTACCGCATCGAAACCCAGCTCGGCAAGGGCGGCATGGGCGTCGTCTACCGGGCCCGGGACACCCGCCTCGACCGCCTGGTCGCCCTGAAGATGATCCCCCCCGGCCTGGTGGAGAACCCCGAGAGGCGCAGCCGGCTGCTCACCGAGGCCCGCTCGGCCGCGGCCGTCTCCCACCCCGCCATCGCCCAGGTTTACGACATCGACGAGGCCGACGGCAACCTGTTCATCGCCATGGAATACGTCGACGGGCGGACGGTGACCAAACTTATCGCCGACGGCGAGCTCGACCTGCCGGGGGCCATCGAGATCGCCCTCCAGGTCGCCGAGGGCCTGGCCAAGGCGCACGACGCCGGCATCCTCCACCGCGACATCAAGTCCGACAACATCATGGTCACCCGGGACGGCCACGCCAAGCTGCTCGACTTCGGCCTGGCCAAGCTGGTCGAGCCCGAGCCCGACGAGCCCGTCTCGCCGGCCGACCTGTCGCGAACGCTGACCCGGGGCCGGGTCCACACCATCCCGGGCGCGGTCATGGGCACCTTGAGCTACATGAGCCCCGAGCAGGCCCGCGGCAAGGAGCTCGACAAGCGCAGCGACATCTTCTCGCTGGGCATCGTCCTCTACGAGATGGTCACCTCGGAGCTGCCCTTCAAGGGCGAGACGCCCCTCGACACCATGCACGCCATCGCCTACGAGGAGGCCCGGCCGGTGACGCTCGTCCGGCGCAACCTGACGCCGGAGCTGCACCGCATCGTCTTCCGCTGCCTGCGCAAGAACCCCGAGGACCGCTACCCCGATGCCCACGCCCTGGCCGCCGACCTGCGCCGGTTGAAGCACGACCTCGAGACCGGGACGGCCGCCCGCCTGCCCGCCGGCGACCGCCTACGGAACTGGGCCGAGCGGCTGCGGGTCTCCTTCCCGGGAGGCACCCGGGGCATGGTCATCCTGCTGGCCGCGATCGCCCTGGCCGCCGTCCTGGTGGCGGCCAACTTCGACTGGGGCGGCCTGATCGGGCCGGCGTTCATGGGCCTGTTCTTCTACCGCTTCCTCCGCAACCGGAAAAAGCGGATGATCGCCGCCTTCGCCAAGAAGGTGGCCAAGTTCCCCGAGGTCCGCCTGGTGACAGTCCGCGACGACCGGGTCGTCGTGGTCGTGGACCAGGCCCCGGCCAAGGTCACCATACGCATCACGGCCCTCGTCGACGACCTCAACCGGAGCTTGTTCTTCGGCAAGGACATCAAGGCCGAGATCCGGACGAACGTCACCGATGCGGAAACGACGTCCATGCTGACCCAGGTGGGCGTCCTCTACGCCCGCGAAGAGGCGGCGGCCGGCGCGAAAACGGGAAGCGGCCGGAAGCCGACCAAGGCCTAGCGCGGCGCCTTTTTCCTCAAGGCCTCGATCCGGGCCTTGACCTCCGCCTGGTCCGGGCTCAACTGGAGCGATTTCTCGTAGGCCGCCAGGGCGTCCCGGGTCCGGTCCAGCCCCTCGTAACAGGCCCCCAGCGCGTTCATGAGCGCGGCGTTGACGCCGTAATGGGCGACGGCCCGGTCGAGCAGGCCGGCGGCCGCCTCGAACTCTTTCAGGCGCCGACGGGACTCGGCGGCCATGAGCAGGGTCTCGTACTTCGGCGCCCGGTCGGGGCCGACGAACCCGGCCAGGACCCGGGCCGCGCTGGCGGGATCGTCCAGGGCCAGATGGGTCCGGGCCAGGCCGGCCGCGGTCTCTTCCGAGGCCGGGGCTTGGGCCAGGGCCCGCTCCAGGAAGACGCGGGCCTCGGCGAACCGCCCGAGATTGAAGAGCTGCGTCCCGACCATGATCGAATAGACGGGGTCGCCGATGTCCGGCAGGACCCGCGACGACGACCAGGGCCGGGGGACGCTCTCGGCGAAGCTCAGGTCGAACTCCTCCGTGGCCGCGACGATCTCCTTGTCCCCGTCGGCGAGCGAGACCCGCACCGTGTAGTGGGCGGGCGGGAAATCGGCCAGGGCTACCTCCTCGAGGATGGCCTGCGGATCGGGGATGTCGGCGGCCGCCCGGCGGACGTCCCGGAAGGGCTGGCCGTCCTTGAGGAACGCGAGGCGGACCTGGCCGGCGGCCCGGAAGGACGGGCTCATGTCGTTGATCTGGTAGGCCAGGACCAGGGTGTCGGACTTGGCGAAGATGCGGCCCGGCTGGGCGAAGATCTGATACGCGCCGAGGCGGAAGGCCTTCATCTTCCGGGCCGCGGCCGGGTCGAGCTTGACGGCCCGGTAGCCGACGAGCGGCTGGGTCAGGGCCACGGCCGCCCCGGCGGCCGGGATACGCAGGGCCTGCTCGACCGAGGTGAATTCCTTGGAGGCCTCGTTCTTGATCAGCACCGACAGGTTGTAGTCGCCGGCCACCAGGGGGAACAGGTCGTGGAACTCGAACGGCACCCGGCTGGCCGTTTTCATCTCCTCTTCGGACAGGTTGAGGGCCACGGTCTTGTCGAACTGGTGGACCAGCCGGCCGTCCGGGGCGGCGACGCGGCCATTGACTTTAAGGGTCGTGGAGAAGCGGTCGTCGTACTGGTTGACCGACAGGCGCTTCGGCTCGATGGCGTAGTGGACGAAATAGAGCCCGGACGGGTCGCGGAAGACCTTGATGAGGCTGTCGCTGTCGAGGTAGTTGGCGGTGTACTCGACCTCGACGATGTCCTTGTATTCCAGGAACTTGCGGGCGTAGCGGGCCTCGACGGTGCGGGCCGGCGTGGTCTCGATGCGCTGGATGAGGAGGTCGGACGACAGCGACGGCCGTCCGTAGAGGCCGCCCGACTCCCCGGGCACGAGGTTCAACGACACGGCGGCCAGCTCCGGCTCGAGGTCCCGGAGCTTCTCGTAGGCCACCCCGTAGTCCTGGCCGCCGGTCCAGCCGGCGATCAGGGCCTGGGGCCCGTTGCCGACGGGGCTGTAGAGCTTGTACTCGCCGCTGCCGTTCTCCTTGAAGAAGACGACGTTGAAGCCGGCCGGCAGGCCGATGTCGGTCTTGCCCTGGTAGAACCAGATCTCGGCGTCGTAGGTCGAGGACTTGCCCTCGAACCGCTGGACGTCGTTGGGCTCGCCCAGGATGATATAGATGCGGCCGCGGGCCGTCCTGCGTCCGGGCCGGGGCGCGTCGCGCCCGTAATAGCGGTCGGCGTGGGCCAGGCGGCGGTAATGCTCGGTCTTGGCCTCGTTCTCCGCCGTGTCCGGATTGGGGTCGCGCTGCTTCCAGAAGGCCTCGATGAACAGGTCCCGCTCCCGGTCGGTCTGGAGCTTCAGGAAGACCTCCCGCTCCATGGGGGCGATGATGTCGGCGACCTCGTCCTCGAGCCAGGCCTTGGCGGCGGGGGGCAATTTCGGCGCGGCGGCCTTCTGGGCGGCGGCGGTGACGGCCGGGACCAGGCCGGCGGTCAGGAGAACGGCCCCGCACAGGGCCGCAGCGAACCTCTTGGACATGGCCTTCATCAGGCGCTCCTTCATTATTCTTAGCGCGTCGCCGGCTCCCACCGGGTCCGCAGCCGGGCTAGCTCCACGCCCGTTCCGGCGTGGAGGATCTGGTGGAGGAAAGACGACCCGGGGGGCTCGCCGGCCACGGCCTGGGAGGCGCTCAACACCGTATCGCCGTAAACGGCCTCGGCCCGGTAGGACACCTCGACCTCGACGACCCGGCCGGCCTTCAGGACCTCCGGCGGGACGGTCTCGAGGCCCCATTGGATATACACCGCGTTATTGACGTGGCGGTTCCAGTCGATGTGGCCCGACTCGACGCGGAAAGGGACCTCGCTATCGCGGCCGTCCGGCACGGGCAGCGGGCCGAAGGGGTCTTCCAGGGCCCGCCGGTCGACGGCGTAGGGAATGGCGATGGCCTCGTCGACCTTGACGGGCTGCTTCCTGGCCAGGTCGATGACCATCCAGGAGCTCGTCGCCGACAGGACCGGGCCGCCGGACCCGTCGGCCACCTCGAAGTCGCGCAGGGCGTAGAAGCCGTACTTGCCCGAGGGCCAGGTGGTCACCTCGAGTCGGGCGCCCATGGCGGGATAGCGGCGGATGAGCACGTGGTAGCGGGACAGCACCCAGGTCATGCGGCGCTTGAACAGGTCCAGGACCCCCACGCCCAGCGAAGCGGCGTGCTCGCCGGCGCTGTCCTGCAGGAAATTGAACAGGGCCGGGGCCTTGACGAGGCCCCGGGCGTCGGTCTCGTAGGAATGGACCGGGTATTCCTTGTGATAGATCATGTCCATGGGGATCGGCCTTCTATTATAGCCGATTCGGGCCGGATTCTCCCGGCCTCGCCCGGTCCGCGTCAACCCTTGGCCGGCTTGCGGTTCTTGGCCAGGAAATAGTCGTAGGCCGCGCGGGCCATCATCCCCATCTTGTGTTTGAGCTCGTAGTGGACCTCACGCAGGTCGTTGCCGAACAGGCAGAGGACCAGGGTCCCGGCGTTCTCCGGCAGCCAGACGACGCCGGCGTCGAGCAGCACCGTGTCTTCGCCGTCCCGGGCCAGGCTGCCGCCCTTGCGGGCGATCTCGGTGGCCATGGGCAGGTAGCGCAGGATGAGCTCGGCCCCGGTGTGGGACTTCATGGTCTCGAGCACCCGGCCGCTGACGGCCGGGTCGACGAACTCGCCCTTGACGCACTTCTCGAGCAGCATGCCGATCTCGCGGGGCGTGGAGGTGTTGTGGGCCGAGGCCTCGAAGGCCTTGGCCGCGGCCTGGCGGGCCGGGTCCGCCCAGACCGATCCGGGCAGCCGGGCCAGCTCGGCCGGCGTCAGGCGCCGGTCCGGGTCGAGGCCCAGGAAGGCCAGGATGAGCCCGCGGGTGTCGAGGTCGATGGTCGTCTCTTTGGCCCCCGCCTCGGCCAGCATGGCCGCGATGGCCTCGGGCGTGACCAGCTTATAGAGGATGTCCGTGGCCGTATTGTCGGAGCGGGCCATCATCAGCAGCTGCAGGTCCTGGATGGAGATGTTCAGGCCCGCCTTCATGTCGCCCATCAGGCCGCTGCCGAAGGTCTTCATCCGCTCTTCGAACATGATCCGGTCGTCGAGCGAGACGCGGCCGAGGGCGATCTCTTTGTGGAGGGTCATGAGGACCGGGATCTTGAAGACCGAGGCCAGCTGGAAGCGCTCGGCCTCGCGGATGCCGAAGGTCTCCCCGGACTCCACGTGCCGGACGTAGAGGCCGAGACGGCCCTTGACCTTGGCCGCTTCGGCGGTCAGGGCCCGCTCCAGGTCGGTCCGGGACTTGGGCGCCGGGAAGGGCCCGGGCTGGGCGGCGGCCACGGAAGGAACGAGGAGGACGGCCAGGAGGGCGGCGGCGGCAAGGGGCGAGCGTGTCATGGCCGGCCTCAAACCTTGACCATCTTCTTCAGGAAAGCCGGGTCGATGTCGCAGCCCAGGCCGGGTTTTTCGGGCATGGTCACGATCCCGGCCTTGGTCGTCATGCCGCCGACGACCGGGTCGGCCGTGTGGTCGGCATTGCCGTCGAGGTCGGCGTAGACGATGTTGGCCTGGGAGGCCACGACGTGGGCGGCCGCGGTCAGGGCGATGCGGGACTCGAGCATGCAGCCGACCATGCAGCGCATATTGGCCGCGTCGGCGATGTGGGCGATGCGGATCGAATTCAGGATGCCCCCCGCCTTCATGATCTTGATGTTGATGTAATCGCAGGCCTCGGCCGCGACGAGCTTCAGGGCGCTGGCCGGGAGGAAGCAGGACTCGTCGGCCATGATGGGGATGGGGCTCTCGGCCCGGACCGTCTTGAGCCCGGCCAGGTCGGAGGCCAGGACGGGCTGCTCGACGAGCTCGATGCCGAGCGGGGCGATCTTCTTCAGGGCGTCGATGGCTTGGGGCACCGAGTAGCCCTGGTTGGCGTCGACGCGGAGCTTGATGCCGTCGCCGATGGCCCGGCGGACGGCCCGCAGGCGCTCGAAGTCCTGGTCGGGATCCACGCCGATCTTGACCTTGAGGGTCTTGTAGCCCAGGCCGGCGTGCTTCTTGGTCGAGGCGGCCATGGCCTCCGGCGTGTCGATGCCGGTGGTGATGTCGCTCTCGAAGGTCGATTTGTTGCCGCCGAAGAGCCGGTACAGGGGCAGGCCCGCGGCCTGGCCGAGGATGTCGAAGCAGGCCATCTCGAAGGCGGCCACGATGCTGGGGTTGGAGTGGACGATCGGGCCGATGAGCCGCAGGACGGCGTCGATGGCCAGGGGGTCCTGGCCGACGAGCATGTCGCGGATGGCCTTGGCCGCGGCGATGTTGGTGGCCTGGGTCTCGCCGGTGATGGGCGGGAAGGGGCAGGCCTCGCCGATGCCGGTCAGGCCGCTGTCGGTCCGGACGCGGACGAGGACGTCGTTGGCCGCCTTCATCTCGCCGATGGAGATGCGGAAAGGGGCCACGAGCGGCAGGTCGAAGGCGTAGATCTCGATGTCCTTGATGGTCATCTTGGGACGGACGGCCGCCGCCGCGGGCGCGGCCGCGGCCAGGCGGAAACCGCCCAGTCCGGAGGCCAGGCCGCCGAAGCCGAGGACCTTCAGGAACTGCTTGCGGGACAGACTCATGATCGTTCCTCCTGACAGACGGGCTATAACGAGCCTTTTTGGATGAAGATCTGCTGGATCTTGCCGTCGGGGGTCCGGTACATCAGGACCTTGAGCGTCGCGCCGGCGGCGAATTCCAGCCGCGTCGTCGAGACCTCCATACCGCCGCGCTCGCCGATGGACTCGGCGACCGCCTGGACGGGGGCGCCGAAGGCCTTCATCCGGGCCGCGGCCGGGGCGACGACATCCTTCTTAATGAAGAAGTCGAATTCCGCGCCCAGCGCCTTGCGGTCCACCCGGCCGGCCTGGAGGGCCGTGAAGAAGGCCCGGGCCTGCTCGGCCGCGGCCGGGCCGGCGACAGCGGGGGTGCCGGGCGCCGGGGTGGCCGGCTTGGGCTTGGCCGGGGCCACGGCGGCGGGGGCGGCCGGATGGGGCAGGATAAGCGACGTCAGTTCGGCGTAGACGGCGTTGGTGTCGCTGAAGGACGACAGGTTCGAGAACAGGATGGCGGCCGAGCGGGTCGAGGGCACGACGATGTTCTGGGCGTTGAAGCCGTTGACCGCCCCGCTGTGCGAAAGGAAGCGCACGCCGCCCCTCTCCCCCATGGCCAGGCCGCAGCCGTAGTTCGAGAACGTCCCGTCGTTGAGGCGGCGGGGAGAGGTCATGAGCTTGAACGACTCCGGCTTCAGGACCTTGCCGTCGATCAGGGCCAGGTCCCAGGCCGCCAGGTCGGCCGGCGTCGAGAACAGGGCCCCGGCGCCCGCCACCCAGCCCTCCCCTTCCAGGGGCACGACGGCGGGCGGGCCGAGCCAGAAGGTCATGTGGCCGCGGGCGCAGCCGGGCGACTCCGGGTCGGGCTGGTAGATCGTGTGGGCCATCCCCAGCGGATCGAGGATGCGGGCCTTCAGGAACTCGCCGAACGTCCGGCCGCTGACCTTCTCGACGATCCGCCCCAGGATGAGGTAGCCGGTGTTCGAATAGGAATAGCGCGCGCCGGGCTCGAAATCGAGCGGCCGGGTCCCGTACAGGCGGATGACCTCGTCGCTCGGCGTCGGCCGGGCCATGGGCCGGTCGACGAAGTCGAGGGGGTAGTAGTCCGGATAGCCCGAGACGTGGTTCATCAGATCGAGCAGGGTGATGTCGGCGGCCCGGGTCAGGGCGGGATAGTACTTGGCCACCCGGTCGGTGACGGCCAGCCGGCCGTCCTCGGCCAGGAGCAGGACGCAGGCCGCGGTGAACTGCTTGGTGATGGAGCCGACGGCTAACATGGTCTCCGCCGTCACCGGCTCGCGGCCGGCGACGGACTTGATCCCGAAGCCCTCGACCAGGGCCGGCGCGCCGTTCTCGTAGACGGCCGCCGACAGGCCGACCAGGCCCCGGGCCGCGAGCCGCTCGGCCAGCCGGGCCCGGACCTCGGCCGGATCGACGTCCGCGGCCGCCCGCAGGGGGGCTACGGCGAAGAGCGCCAGGGCCAGCCACACGGCCGCGGCGCGCGCAGAGGGGATGCGTTTGGTCATGATGTCCTCTCTCGGGGCGGCGGCCCCGGCCCGGACGCCCCGTCCGGCCGGCCCGTCAGCCCAGCCGCTTGATCTCGGCGATCAGGCGGTCGATGTGTTCGGTGGTGTGCTCGGAGAAGATGGAGGCCCGCAGGACCCCGCCCTCGGGAGCGCCGACGTATTTCATGAGGGCGACGGCGATGCCCCGGTCGAAGAGCTCCTGTTGGACCTTCTTCATGGCCTCCGGCGACTTGAGCGTCCAGGTGACGATGGGCACCGGGTTGTCGTTCATGTCGTAGCCGAGCTTCTTGAGGCCGGTCTTGACCCGGGCCACGTTGCGCCGCAGCCGTTCGCGCCGCTGGGGCTCGCGCTGGGCGATCCGCAGGCCCTGCAGCGAGGCCGCCATGGCCGGCGTCGGGCTGGGCGTGGCCCCGGCGAAGGCGCCGCAGGTGGCCTTGATGTGGTCGATGAAGGCCTTGCTGGCGGGGATGAAGCCGCCGTGGCCGCCGAAGGCCTTGCTCATGGTCCCGGCGTAGAAGCAGCGGTCGTTCTTGACGCCGTAATAGTCATAGGTGCCCCAGCCGTGCGGGCCGAGATGGCCGACGGCGTGGGAGTCGTCGAGGCAGAGGTAGCCCTGATAGGGCTCGAGGGCCTTGAGGTAGCCGGGAACCGGGGCGATGACGCCGAAGGTGGGGAAGATGCCGTCGCTCATGACCAGCGGCACCTCGCCGGCCTTGAGCTTGGCCTTGAGCTGCCGGGCCAGGTCCTCGGGGTCGCGGTGCTTGAAGGTGTGGACCGGCAGGAGGGCCGAGTAGACGGCGTCGCGGATGCTGAAGTGGGACGTCTCGTCGATGAAGATGGCCCCGACCTGGCCCTTGAGGGCCTGGACGAGGAACAGGTTGTCGAGGTAGCCGGAGACGAAATGGATGGCGTCCTCCGTCCCGAAGAACTCGGCGATGGCCCGCTCGAGATCGATCTGGACCGGGCAATTGCCGAAGCCCGTCCGCGAGGTGGCCGGGTGGACGCCGTACTTGCGGAAGGCGGCGACGCCCGCCTCGATGACCTCGGGATGGCCGTGCAGGGCGAAGTAGCCCGTGCCGCCGAAGTAGAGGACCCGCTTGCCGTTGAGCACGGTCTCCGGACCGGGGGGGCCCTCCATGATCCATCCGCCGGCCGGCGGCGGGGCCGAGCCGAGGGGGGCCTCGTCGCTGTCGCCGGCGAAGAGCGGGCCGAACGAAGCGTACTTCAGGGCCAGCAGCCCGGCCAGGGACTTGGTCAGGAACTCGCGGCGGCCGGGATTTTCGGCCGTCGGCTCCGGGGAACGATGGTCTTCGGTCATTGCGGGCCTCCTTTCAGACGTGGCCAGGCCGGCGCCCCGGGCGGGGCGCCGGCCTGCCGATTGCAGGGAACCAAAAAGGTGCGGTGATCAGAACCGGTAAAGAACTCCCAGCTGGAAGTAGCGCGGGCCCATGATGCCGTAGATGGCCTGGCTGTCGAGGAACATGTCGTAGTTGGTGACGTTGCCCACGCTGGTGGCCTTGTTGTTGTTGAAGACGTTGTAGGCGTCGAACTGGAGGGCGATCTCGCCCCGGCCGACCTGGAACGCCTTCTCGATGCGCAGGTCCAGCAGGTGCTGGTCCGGCAGCCGCCGGCTGCCGCGTTCCTCGGCGAAGATCGAAACGCCGCCCTGGTAGAGGCTGCCCAGCCCGGCTTCGTAGCTGCGGATGACGCGCGTGTAGGGCACGCCGCTGCCGAACTGGTAGTAGCCGCTGACGGTGATGCCCAGGGGGGCCATGTAGGTGCCCTGCACCTTGACGAGGTGCTCGCGCTGGTAGTCGAGGCGGCCGTAGGCGTTGATCATGGAGTTGGGATCGTCGTAGTAGCCGGTGAAGCCCGTGCTCTGGTCGCGCGACGTGTTCAGGATGCCGCGGCCGTTGGACCAGACGTAGCTCGACTGCATGGCCCAGCGGTTGGACAGGCGCTTGGTCAGCTTGAATTCGAGGCCCGTGTACTTGCGGGCCGTGCCGGGGACGTTCTGGAAGACGAAGCCGTAGTCCCCGAAGGTATCGTTCATCTCGTAGAAGGTGACCGGGTCCCCGGTGAAGGGGTCGGTCCCCTGGACGGCCGTGTAGCCGCTCCAGACGAGCTCGCCCGTCTGGACATAGTGGTTCCAATCGAGGTGGGCCCGGTCGACGTCGTCGATCAGGTTCTTCTCCCACTTGGCGATGAAGGTCGCCGACGCGGAGAAGTCCTCGAAGAGCTCGCGCTCGACGCCGATGCTGAGCTCGTCGGCGAAGGGCGACTTGATGTCGGGGTCGACGGCCGTCGTGCCCGGCGACTGGACCGGCGTGGTGTAATTGACCGACCAGTCGGGGTTCAGCTGGGCCATGAACGAGGAGCGCTGGTTGGGGTTGTTGAAGTAGTAATAGATCATGAGCAGCGGGGCATAGTAGCGGCCGAAGCTGGCCTTGAGGACGGTCTTGCCGTCCGCGGTCAGGGCGTAGGTCGCGCCGGCGCGCGGCGAGAACATCGTGAAGCTCATGGCCTTGATGGTCTCTTCGTTGACCCACTCGTCGGAGTCCCGCTTCTTCTGGGGCGGATAGTTGCCCTGGGAGTGGTCCAGGCGGACGCCGAGGTTGAGGGTCAGGCGCTTGGCCGGGGACCAGGTGTCCTGCAGGAAGCCGCCGACCTGGATGAGGTTGTTCTTCTGCTTGTACTCGGTCCCGACCCAGGCCCAGTTCGGCACCCCGTCCCAGAGGAAGATGTCGACGGCCTTGAAGCCCTCGGGGAAGACGCCCTCGAAATGGGGGTCCTGATAGTACTGGCACTCGGTGCCGTCGAAGGAGAACTCGGCGTCGGCGCCGAGCTTGAACTCGTGGCTGCCGAGCCAGTTGTCCTTGTACCAGGTCAGGTCGCTGGTCAGCTCGGCCCGGCGGCGGGTGTACCACCAGTCGGAGCCGTAGCCGCCGCGGTTGATGTTGTCCGTGGCCTCGTCGACCAGGGGGGAATTGCTGTCGTTGGCCAGCAGGTACTGGTGGAGGGAGTACCACGAGCCCTTGAGGTTGAAGAGGACGTCCTTGGACATCGTCCGGGTCCACTGGGCCGTGGCGATGGTGACGGCGCTGTCCTCGGTGACGTTGGCGTTCAGGACCGTCCAACGGCTGGCGCCGCGGTGATCCCACTTGTAGCCGCGCCAGTAGCCGGACATGACGAGCTTGTCGCGGTCGCTCAGCTGGAACGTGACCTTGCCGAACGGGGCGACGGTGGTCTGGCCGATGGGCGCGGATTCGGGCTGGGCGCCGCCGAAGGTGGCCGGGGCCGGGAAGCCCTGCGTGTAGGAGGAAGACTTGTCGTAGTCGAAGCTGGTGAAGAACCAGACCTTGTCCTTGACGATCGGGCCGCCCAGGGAGAAGCCGGGCAGGTACTGGTAGCGGAAGCCGACGAACTGGCCCTCGAACGGGGTGCCCTTGGTGTTGTCGGACTGCAGGGACTTGCTGCGGTAGTAGAAGTTGAGGCCGCCGGAGAAGGTGTTGCCGCCGGCCTTGGTGATGACGTTGACCAGGGCGCCCTTGACGGCGCCGTACTCGGCCTTCTGGCTGCCGGTCTCGATCGAGACCTCGTCGATGGCGTTCCAGGGGACCGTCTGGTAGGGGTCGCCGGTGACCGGGTCCTGCATCTTGACGCCGTCGACGACGAAGTTGTTCGACCGGGCGTCGCTGCCGAACGAGGTCCGGGCGAACATGCCGGGCGCCGAGTTGAAGATGGACGCCAGGTCGCGCGCGAGCGGCAGGGTGGCGATGAGGTCCTTGGTGAAGGTCGTCCCGGTCTGGGTCTGCTTCAGGTCGACCGTCGGGGACTCGCCGATGACGGTGACGGACTCCTCGATGCCGCCCTGCTCGAGGGCGATGTCGAGGGAGACCGTCCGGGAGGCGCTGACGATGATGCCCTCGCGGACGACGCCCCGGAACCCGGTCAGCTCGAAGACGACCTTGTAGGTGCCGGAGGGCAGGGAGAAGAAGCGGAACGAGCCGTTCTCGCTGGTGGTCGCGGCCATCTGGGGCAGCATCAGGGACGGGCTGCTGATGGTCACGCTGACGCCCGGCAGGGGCGCCTTGTCGGTATCGGTCACCGTGCCGACGAGCTGCCCGGTCGGGATCATCTGCCCGAAGACCGCGGCGGCCGACGACAGGGCCAGCACGGCGACGCAAAGGACTTTGAGAAATCGCATTATCCGAACCTCCTGAATGGGATCTGCGGAACTTTTGGATAACCTGGGGATGGGGGCGGGGGAACGCTCCGTGATTCTCACCTCCTCGGGGCCGGGCCGCGTTTCGGCGCGGGCGGCATGTCGACGGAGAACTCTTCCCCCCAATGAGCCTCGATGAGCGTCTCCAGGGCGTCGATGTCCCGGCGCTCGACGAGACGGAAGATCTCGCGGTGGTCTCGATAGGACTTCGCCAGGGCCGGCGGATCGGCGAAGGGGGCGAAGTCGGTCTTGCGGTGGTAGATGGCGATCTTGGCCATGAGCTCGCGGAGCGTCTCGTAGAGCGAGGCGCTGCCGCAGCAGGTCCAGAGCCGGTCGTGGATGCGCAGGTTCAGGTCCAGGTAGCGCCGGTGGTCGTCGGCGTCGAAGAAGCGCCCCAGCTCTTCGGTCATGGCCCGGAGCTCCTCGATGTCAGCGTCGCCCAGCCGGGCCAGGGACCGGCGCAGGGCCAGGATGTCGAGGGTGCGGACGATCTCGTAGAGCTCGCGGACCTCTTCCCGGGTCGTGTCCTGGACCAGGACCTCGCGCCGGGCGTTGATGACCAGGTACTTCTCCGCGGCCAGACGGAAAAAAGCCTCCCGGACCGGCGTCGAGGAGGTATTGTAGAGGGCCGCGATCTCCTTTTCCTGGAGCCGCTGGCCGGGCTTGATCTCGCCGTCGATGATGGCTTTTTTGAGGGACTGGAAAATGGTCTCGCTAAGGGTCTGGGGAACCTGAAGATCGGATGGCCGCCAGTCCATTTTCATGGTCTACTGCAGGATATATAATATATTTGGCCTTGTCAAGAGGGAAAATTGGATCGACAAAATGTTAATTTAGTTATTTTTTATGAATAACTTAGATCTGACACGCGCGGATGGTCGGGATGGCCGCGCCGTCTAAGCGGATGTACCGGTCCCAGAGGTTCACGGTCAGGCACGAATGGACCGGCAGGACGAAGAGGATGTCGCCCGCCTTGATCGTTCTGATCTCCGCGGCGCTGGTCCTGACAACGCCGTGTTCCTGGGAGATGGCCCGGATCGACGTGCCCGCCAGGACCGGTCCCCAGCCCTTCCCGCGCGGCCGGCAGACCCGGCCGTAGATGCGGCCGTCGCGGCGGGACAGGACGTCCTCCTTGGACAGATGGATGGCCCCGCCGTAGATGACGGCCTCGCCGCGGGCCGGGTGCGTCGAGACGACCGGGCAGGCCACCGCGGCGGCGATGTCCGTCTCGCGGCAGGTGCCGAGCTCGAGCTGGAGCACGTCGAAGAGCACGAAGTTGCCCGGCCGGATCTCGTCGGCGCCGTCGAAGTCCGTCCGGCGCACGCAGGCGGGGGTGTCGCCCACGGAGATCTCCAGCCCCGGAAAGCCCGCGGCGGCCAAGGCGTCCCGAGCCCGGACCATCTTGCGCATGGCGTCGGCGTGGAGCCGGGCCAGGGCGCCCGCCGTCCGGGCGCCATAGGTCCTCCCGTTGTGGGTCAGCAGGCCGCGCAGGCGCTGCGACGGGTGGCGGGAGGCCTCCCGGGCGATGCGGGCCAGCAGCGCCCGGTCGTTCCAGTCGACCCCGGCCCGGTTGGCGCCGACGTCGATCTTGATCCAGACATCGACCGGATCCCCGACGCGGCGGGACAGGGCGGCCAGGCTCTCCGGCGCCTCGACCAGGAGCCCGAGGCGGACGCGGGCGGCCAGCCGGCCGATCTCGGCGGCCTCGAGGATGTTGAGCGGAAAGGCGATCAGGATGTCCTGCCAGCCGTCGGCGGCGAAGTATTGGGCCATGTCGACCGAGGAGACCGTGATGGCCTCGACGCCGGCGGCGCGGAAGAGGCGTCCGACGTGGGCGGACTGGTGGGTCTTGAAGTGCGGCCGGAAGCGCAGACCGAGCCGGCGGGCCTTGGCCGTCATGGCCTCGATATTTTTCCGGGCCCGGTCCTCGTCGAGGACCAGGGCCGGTTTGGTCAGCGTCAGCATCGGGACATGCTCTTTATCATCCCGGCCGGAGGAATGTCAAACGGCTAGCGTCCGGCCGGCGCCGCGGTCCCGGCCGCGGACCAGTCGGTGACGCCGTTGACGGCGCGCCAAAGCTCGCTGTCGAGCTCGTTGAAGAACGCGTCGGCGGCGGCCGGCCGGGAATTGAACAGGGCCACCCAGGCCAGGTTGCTGGCCGCCCGGACCATGATCGTCGAGGTGCCGGGCAGCGACCCGGTGTGCCACCAGTTGGCGTCGGCGCCGGTGGGCCGGGCCTGCCAGCCGAGCGCGTAGTAGGACGCCGCGCCCTGGTACTCGGCGAGCGGCGGCCGCTCGACCATCAGGGCCGTCGTGGCGGGCTGGAGGAGGTCGGCCGGCACGGAGCGGCCGTCGACGGCCAGCAGGAACTCGAGGAGGTCGGTGGCCGAGGCCAGCCAGGCGCCGTGGGCGTCCATGGGCTCGATGGCGAAGCCCCCGTAGGGCCAGGGCACGGACGAGGGCCCGACATCGAAGACCGAGGCCGCCAGCGGCGCGCCGTCGTAGTCGTAATAGACCACCTCGTTGGGCGCCCGGTCGGCCGCCAGCGAGCGGCCGAGGACCATGCCGTCGGCCCCGGCCGGGACGAGGACGGCGCTTTTGACGTAGGCGTCATAGGCCTGGCCGGTGATCTTCTCGATGATCCGGCCGAGCAGGCAGTAGCCGAAGTTCGAGTAGGCGCAGCGCGTGGCGGGGTCGTGGTCGAGGGGCTGGCCCATCATGTAGCGGACAATGGCCGCCGCGTCCGCGGGCGGCGCGACACCGAGGGCCGCGGCGATCTCGCGCGAGCGGAACATCGGGTCGAAGCTCAGCCCCCGGTCCCAGCCGCCGGAATGGCGGAGCAGGTCCCGGACCGTGATCTGGGCCAGGCGGGGATCGACGCTGGCCCCGGGCGGCGGCACGACGTCGTTCAGGATATCGAAGACCCGGGCCTCGAGGTCGAGCGAGCCGGCCTCGTAAAGCTTGAGCGCGGCGGCGGCCGTGACGGGCTTCGACAGGCTGGCCAGGCGGAAGAGCGAGGACGTCGTCACCGGCGCCGGGCCGCTCTTGTCGGCCTGGCCGTAGCCCTTGGCCAGGACGATCGACCCGTTCCGGGCCAGGGCCACGGACCCGCCGGGGATGTTCCATTTCGACATCAGCGCGGGAATGACGCTCTGGAAGCTCTGCTCGGGGGTGACGCCCGACGGCGGGCCGTCGGTGCCGCCGCCCGATTGACACGCGGCGCAGCCGGCCAGCGTCAGGGCCAGCGCGGCGAGAAGGACGAAGGGAAAGGACGTGTTCGTTTTCATGCGCGACTCCGCCGCGCATAAAAGCACATGGATTTCGTCTTGTCAACTTCTTTGTCGCGGGCCGGCGCGCTTTTTATCGGGCCCGGCCGCGCCCGGCGGTCACGGCGCGGGTGGTTCAGACCGGGCCGCGGCCCGGGGCCGCGGCGGGCGCGATGACGACCCGCGCGCCGGTCCGAACGGACTCGAAACAGGCGTCGAGGACGCGCATGTTGTGCCAGGCATCGGAGGCCGGATAGAGGAGCGGAGCGGCGTGGAGAACGGCCTCATCGAAGTGCTCGACCATCCGGGTGAACATGCCGGCCCGGGGCACGGCCACCGACTCCGCGGCGTCGCCGCGGAGGACCTCGACGGCGACATCGAAGTCCTTGGCCGAGAAGGCCCGGTCCAGGCGGAGCAGGCCCTCGGAACCGACGGCCAGCAGGCGGCTCTGGAAGGCGGCCTCGAAGCTGGCGTCGCATTGGGCCAAACGGCCGCCGGGGAACTCGAGCAGGGCGGCCGCGGTCATGTCCACGCCGGTGACGGGATCGACGCGGGCGGCGGCGGTGGCGGCGACGGGCTCGGCGCCGAAGAACAGCCGGGCGATGCTGACCGTGTAGCAGCCGACATCGTAGAAGGCCCCGCCGCCCTGGGCCGGCGACCAGCGGTAGTCCGCCCCGTCGCGGACGAAGCGGAAGGTGAAGGAGGAGTGCAGCGTGCGCAGGTCCCCGAGCGCGCCGCGCCGCACCAGATCGAGGGCCGTCCCGATCTGCGGGTGGAATTTGTACATGAAGCCTTCCATCAGCCGCAGGCCCCCGGCCGCGGCGGCCTCGATCATGGCCCCGACCTCGTCCGCGTTCAGGGCCATGGGCTTTTCGCAGAGGACGTGCTTGCCGGCCCGCAGGGCCCGGATCGACCACGGGGCGTGCAGGTCGTTCGGCAGCGGGTTGTAGACGGCCTCGACGGCGGGGTCGTCGAGGAGCGCCTGGTAGGACGCGTGGGCCCGGGCGAAGCCGAAGCGGCCGGCCCAGTCCTCGGCCCGGGCGCCGTCGCGCGAGGCGATGGCCGCCAGCGCGCCGTTGCGGGAGGCCCGGACGGCCGGGATGAAGGCCTTTTCGGCGATCCCGGCGCAGCCCAGGATGCCCCAACCGACCTTGCGCTCTCCGCTCATCGCCGCTCTCCCTTCGGCTCCCATCTTAGGCCAAGGCCCGCGCCGGCGCAACGCGGGTTTGGGCCGGCGGTCCTCACCCCGGCCGCGTGTTGCCTTTGGCCCCGGTCCTGGACGATACTACCGGGGCGGCCCCCGCGGCGGGCGCGGGCCGGAAAACGAGGACGGGTCTCAAGGCCGCCGGGCCCGGGCCCGTTGGAGGGAGATGCGACGATGGCCGATCCCATGGACCGCAGGGAGTTCCTGAAAAAGAGCGGCGGGGCCTCCGCCGGCGCCTTGCTGGCCGGCTTCAAGACCGACGCCTCCCTCTTCGAAAGGACGGGGCCCGCGGCCGGGCCGGTCCGCCTGGGGATGATCGGCAACGGCAACCGCGGCCGGTCGCTGCTCGCCAACCTGCTCCTCATGCCCGGCCTGGAGGTCCCGGCCCTCTGCGACATCGATCTCGACGCCCTCGCCCAGGCCCAGGATCTGGTCGTCAAGGCCGGCCGGCCCAAGCCCGAGGGCTACGCCAAGGGGCCCGAGGACTTCCAGCGCCTGCTCTGGCGCGACGACCTCGACGCCGTCGTCATCGCCGCGTCGTGGGAGTGGCACACGCCCATGGCCGTCTGCGCCATGCAGAACCGCAAGTACGCGGCGGTCGAAGTGCCGGCGGCCATGACCTTCGAGGAGTGCTGGCGGCTCGTCGACACGCACGAGGAGACCGGCGTGCCCTGCATGATGCTCGAGAACTGGAGCTTCCGCCAGGACAACCTGGCCCTGCTCAACATGGTCCGCCAGGGCCTGTTCGGGGAGATCGTCCACGTCCAGGCCGCGCACACCCACGACTGCGTCGACCACTGGTTCTTCAGCCCCGAGGGGAACATGCGCTGGGGCGGCCGCTACCTCGTCGACCACAACCGGTCCCAGTACCCGACCCACGCCGTCGGCCCGGTCTGGTCCTGGCTCGACCTCGGCTGCGGCGACTATTTCGACACGGCGGTGACCATGGCCAGCCGGCCGCTCGGCGTCAACGAGTACTTCCGGCGCAAGTTCGGCCCCCGGCATCCCTACGCCAAGGCCGCCTTCGCCCAGGGCGACGTCGTCTCCACGCTGATCAAGACCAAGAAGGGCAACACCGTCTTCGTCAAGTACGACATGCAGCTGCCCCGGCCCTACGACAACCAGTGGGAGCTCCAGGGGACCCGCGGCATCTACAACGAGCAGCGCAACGCCCTCTACCTCGTCGACCGCAGCCCCGCCTATCACCAGTGGGAGCCCTTTCCGCCCTATCTGGAGAAGTACGACCACGCCTGGTGGAGGAAGATGAAGAGCCAGGCCGAGGCGGGCGGCCACGGCGGCACCGACTATCTCGAACTGGCCCTGTTCGTCGAGGCCGTCAGGAAGAGGACCCAGACGCCGATCGACGTCTACGACTCGGTCCTGATGAGCTCGATCATCCCGCTGTCGGAGAGATCCATCGCCGCCGGCGCGACGCCGGTCGAGTGCCCGGACTTCACCCGCGGCCGGTGGAGGACGCGGAAGCCCGCCTTCGGGGTCGAGGGCTGACGGCCGTCAGATCTTCGCCAGCTTCTTGACGAAGGCCGGGTCGACGTCGCAGCCCAGGCCCGGCGCCTCCGGCAGGGTCAGCGTACCGGCCTTGACCGTCATGCCCCCCACGACCGGGTCGACCACGTGGTCCGTGTTCCCGTCAAGATCGGCGTAGACGATGTTGGCCTGCGAGGCCACGACGTGGGCGGCCGCGGTCAGCCCGAGGTTGGACTCGGTCATGCAGCCGACCATGCAGCGCATGTTGGCCGCGTCGGCGACGTGGGCGATGCGGATCGCGTTGAGGATGCCGCCGGCCTTCATGAGCTTGATGTTGAAGGTGTCGCAGGCCCCGGCCCGGATGAGCTTGATCGCGTCGGCCGGCCCGAACACGGCCTCGTCGGCCATGACCGAGATCGGGGACTGGGCCCGGACGGCCGCCATGCCGGCCGTGTCGGAGGCCAGGACGGGCTGCTCGCAGAACTGGATGGCCAGCGGCTCCATCTTGCGCAGCGCGTAGACGGCCTGGGGCACGGACCAGCCCTGGTTGGCGTCGATGCGGATGGCCATCTTCGGCCCGACGGCGGCCCGGATGGCTTCGAGGCGGGCGAAGTCCTCGTCGGGATCGAGGCCGACCTTGACCTTGAGCGTCTCGTACCCGAGGTCGGCGTAGCCCTTGGACTCGGCCGTCATCTTCTCCAGGGTGTCGATGCTGGTCGTGATGTCGGTCTCGAAGACGCTCTTGGTCCCGCCGAGCAGGCGGAAGAGGGGCAGGCCGGCCACCTGGCCCAGGATGTCGTAGAGGGCCATGTCGAAGGCGGCCACGGCGCTGGGATTGGCGTGGACGATGGGCCCGATGAGGCGCAGCAGGTCGTCGATGGCCAGCGGGTCCCGGCCGACGATCATGTCGCGGATGGCCTTGGCCGCGGCGGCGTTGGTGGCCTGGGTCTCGCCGGTGATGGGCGGGAAGGGGCAGGCCTCGCCGATCCCGGTCAGACCCTGGTCGGTGCGAAGGCGGATGAGGAGGTCGTTGGCCGCGGTCACCTCGCCGATCGAGATGCGGAAGGGCGACTTGAGCGGGATGTCGTAGAGATAGATGTCGACGCCGGTGATCTTGAGCTTCTTGGCGGCCGTCCGGGCGTTCGTCAGCGCTTGGGACGGCAGGCCGTAGGCCTTCGATCCGGCGGCCAGGGCGCCGAGGCCGAACATCTTCAGGAATCCTTTGCGGGTCAGGCTCATGGGACCTCCTCGATCGGTGATAGTCGTCGCGGGCGGGCGGACCCTATTCTAGCCGTCGGGCCGGGCGCCTGACAAGGGGAAATTGCAGAAGGCCCCGACCGGAGGCGGGGCTCCCCCGTTCGGCCGGCCGGGGGGCGTTCCGGGACCGGGACGCGGGCGGTCGGACGGGGCCCTTCGACGTCAGCCCCGAAGGGCGGCCGGCCGGTCGCCGCGGGCCAGCGAAGCGAAGACGCCGGCGGCACAGAGGGCGGCGAAGAAGGCGAAGGCGGCGCGGGCGCTGCGGAGGAAGAGCGGGAACGACGAGGGCTCGATCGGGGCCCGGGCCATGATCAGGGCGAAGATCATCATGACCGTGCCGGCGCTCAACATCTGGCCGGTCAGGCGCATGGTCCCCAGCGAGGCCGAGGCCAGCCCGAGGTGGCGGCGCTCGACGGCCCCCATCACGGCGTTGGTGTTGGGCGACGAGAACAGGCCGAAGCCCAGGCCGAGGCAGACCAGGCCGGCGGTGACGGCCCCGAACCCGGTGCCGGCCCGGAGGAAGGAGAAGAGGAACAACCCGGCCGCCGACAAGGCCATGCCGGCCGAGGCGATGAGCCGCGGCTGGACGCGGTCCGAGAGCCGCCCCGCCAGCGGCGAGGTGACGGCCATGACGATCGGCTGGGCGATCATCACCAGGCCGGCTTTCTGCGGCGGCAGGCCCTTGATGTGCTGCAGGTAGAGGCTCATGAGGAAAGCGGCGGCCGACGTCGCGGCGTAGTTCAGCAGGGCGGCCAGGTTGGAGAAGGCGAAAATGCGGTTGTGCCGGAAGAGGCGGAGGTCGAGGAGAGGCGAAGGGACGCGGAGCTCCAGGACGACGAAGCCGGCCAGGACGAGGGCCCCGGCGGCGACGAGCGCCAGGCCCGGCCACGACGGCAGGCGGGAGAAGCCGTACATCAGCGACACCAGGCCCAGGCCGTAGGCGGCGGCGCCGGCGAGGTCGAAGCGCTCGCCGCGGGCCTCGGCCCACTCGCCACGGAGCCGGAAGAGGGCCAAGGCCAGCCCGGTGGCGGCGACGGGGATGGTGGCCAGGAAGACGGCCCGCCAGCCGGCGGCCTGGACGATGAAGCCGCCCAGGACCGGGCCGAGCGACAGGCCCGTGTAGACCGCGGCCGTGTTCAGGCCCAGGGCCCGGCCGCGCTCGCCGGGCGGGAAGACCGAGGTCAGGATGGCCACGCCGGTGCCGAAGATCATGGCCCCGCCGAGGCCCTGAACGGCCCGGGCGGCCAGCAGCGCCGGGGCCGAGGCGGCCAGGGCTCCGAGAGAGGCGCCGGCGATGTCGAAGGCCAGGCCGAGGGCGAAGATCCGCCGGCGGCCGTGGAGATCGGCCAGGCGGCCGAAGGGGACGAGGAACATGGCCGCGGCCAGGGTGTAGGCCGTCAGGACCCAGCCGAGGGTGACGGCGCTCAAGCCGAATTCCCGGCCGATGAGCGGCATGGCCAGGTTCATGCTGGAGGCCATGAACGGGGTCAGGAACGACGAGACCATCGAAACGGCCAGGGCCGTCCGTTGCGCCGACCTGTCGCTCGTCATGCGCCGGCTATTATAGCGGAAAAGCGGCCGGCCGGCGGAAGGGGTCAAACCTAAATTAATTCGATTTTCCGGGCCGGTCTGGGTCGGGTCATCGAATTAATTTGGGTTTGACCCCCGGCGGAGAGAGCGGCCCCGACGGCGGCCACGATCTGGGGATGTTCGGGGACGACCACCGGGCGCCGCAGCCGCTGCGAGAGCATCTCGACGAGGCAGGGATTGAGGGCCACCCCGCCGGCCATCAGGACCTCGCCCGGGGCGTCGAAGCGGGCCGCCAGCGGATAGACGCGGTCGGCGATCGAGCCGTGCAGGCCGCGGGCGATGGCCTTCGGATCGCGGCCCTCGGCCAGCAGCGAGATGACCTCGGACTCGGCGAAGACCGTGCACATGGCGTTGAGGGCGATGGCCTCGCCGGCCTCGCAGGCGGCGCGGCCGAAGGCCTCGACGGTGAAGCCGAGCCGGGCGGCCATGACCTCGAGGAAGCGGCCGGTGCCCGCGGCGCAGCGGTCGTTCAGCTCGAAATCGGCGAAGGCGCCGGTCCCGCCGCCGAGAAGGATGACCTTGGCGTCCTGGCCCCCGATGTCGAGGACCAGGCCCGCCCCGGGCCGCAGGAACCGGGCCCCGAGGGCGCAGGCCGTGATCTCGGTCACGATCTTGCAGTCCAGGTGCGCGGCGAGGAGGAAACGGCCGTAGCCGGTGGCCGCGGCCCGCTCGTAATCGCGACGCTCCAGGCGGGCCCGGACCCGCTCGAAGGAGCCCGGCGTCGTGTCGAAGACCTCGAAGCGCGACACGGCCCCGCCGGCCAGCTCGACGATCTTGGTCGTCCGCGAGCCCAGGTCGAGGCCGAGAAGGAGGCCGGGGGCGGCCACGGTCAGGCCTTCCGCCGGGACAGCCCTTCGAGAAAGGCGTCCATGCGCAGGCGTAGCGGGCCGGCGTCCTCTTCGGCATAATCGGTGACGATCTTGAGGCTGGGCACGCCCGCGTCCTTGAGGGCGTCGGCCACGGCGACGGCCTCGATGTTGTAGGTGTGGCAGGACTGGAGGACGTACTGGACGACCCCGTCGGCCCGGCTGTCCCGGACGTGGCGCAGGACCGAATCGAGCCGCTCGGCGTTGGGCGTGAAGCACGAGCACTCGATGGTCAGGTAACGGGCGGCCAGGGCGTCGATCTGGGCCTCGAGGCCGCCGTCCGTCTCGGCGACGGGATTCTCGTAGTAGCGCGACCCCGTGCAGGTCTCGTCCCCGACCACGACGGCGCCGGCGGATTCGAGGAGGGCGTGGAGCTTCCAGTTGCCCAGGACCGAGGGGCAGCCGGAGACGAGAACGCGGGCGGCCCCCTCCGGCGCGACGCCGATGCCGCGGCGGACCCGGTCCTCGAGCTCGTCGTCGAGGGCCTCGAGCCGCTCCGTGAAGCGGAGGGTGTCGTCGATGAGCGCGCCCTGCATGACGACGAGCGCGTCCAACCCGCTGATGGGCGGCCGGGGCCCGCGGCGCAACGCGTTCAGGCGGGCCAGGGCCCGCCGCTTGCGGTTCATCAGGCGGATCGCCGCGGCCAGCGCGCCGGCCTCGAGGCGGCGGCCGGTGAGGTCTTCGAGACGGGCCCCGAAGAGGCCGACCTCGGCCCGCCACAGGTCGCGGTCCCGGGGCCCCTTCTTCTGCGGCAGCTCCAGGACGTGGAAGCCGCCGTCGCGGGCCAGCAGGTCCCAGGTCTTCTTCTTGGCGTCGCAGGTCGTCTCGCCGACGGCCAGGTCCTCGATCGGCCCGTAGGGGCAGACGTTGGCCAGGGCCAGGCCGACGGTGGACTTGACCAGGGGGCAGATGTCCCGCGGCAGCAGAGTCTCGCCGTAGGGAATGGACGCGGCCGTGCCGCCGCAGAGCGCCACCGGCACCGCGCCCAGGGCCAGCACGAGCTCCTCAGGAACGTAGACGCAGAACGTGCCGACGAACTTGTCGCCGGCGGCCCGGCGGGCCATGATCTCGGCCACACGGCCGCCATGGGCGCCCCGGACGACGCCGTCGAAGTAGTCCATGCGGGACGGCCGGCCCGTCCGGGCCAGGACGGTCTTTTGATAGGACCGCTCGATGCCGTCGAAAATGCGGTGGTGCAGCTCGACGTCGAGGCCGAGCTCCTTCAGCATCTCATCGTGACGGGCCATGCCGCTCCTTTCGCGGACGCGCCGGGGCGCCGGGTCTTTCGAAGGGGAACGCGCGCCTGCGGCCGACCGGCCGGGAGGGGAGGCCATTATAGACCAGAAGGGGTCAAACCTAAATTTCTTCAAATCTTCGGACCGGGCTTATGCCCAAAAATCGAAGAAATTTAGGTTTGACCCCTTCGGAGGAAGCGGCGGAGGAATTCGCCGGACTCCTTGAGGCCCAGAAGATGCGAAGCCGCGAAAAAGACGGCCAGGCCGAGGGCGCCGCCGGCGGCGAGGCTGGCGACCGAACCGGCGAAGGAGACGCCCAGGCGGCCGACAACGAGCCGGCTGGCGACCCAGGCCGCTCCCCCGCCGGCCGCGGCGGCGGCGGCGAGCTTGCCTGCGTAGGCGGCCAGCCTGCGGCCGTCGAGCGGGCCTGTCTTGCGCGGCAGCAGCACGTAGAGGAGGCCGACGTTGAGGACCGCCGCGAGCGACGTCGACAGCGGGAAGGCCAGGTAGCCGATGACCCCCATCAGGGTGATGTTGAGGACGAGGTTGAGGCCGATCGAGGCGAAGCTCGCATACATCGGCGTCTTGGCGTCCTTGTAGGCGTAGAAGACGGCGGCCACGTTCCGCAGGGCCGAGGCGAAGGGGATGCCGACGGTGTAGAGAACGAGCGCCGCCGCCGTCGCCAGCGTGTCGGCGGCCGTGAACCGCCCGCGCTCGTAGATGGCCCGCGTCAGCGGGATGGCCAGGCCGCAGATGAGGGCCGACGTCGGCACGGTCAGGAAGAGCACCATCTTGAGCGAATCCGACAGCGTGGACCTCACGGCCTCGACGTCGTTGTCCAGGACCATCTTCGAGAGCGAGGGCAGGGCCACCGTCCCGACGGCGATGCCGAACAGGCCGAGCGGCAGGTGCATGATGCGGAAGGCGAAATTGAGCCAGCTGACGCTGCCCTGGGCCAGGGGCGTGACCAGGATGGTGTTGACCAGGACGTTGATGCGCGTCCCGGCCAGGCCGATGGCGACCGGGACGAACAGGGCCATGACCCGCCGGAAGCCGGGGTCCCGGAAGCTCAAGACCGGCACCCAGCGGAAGCCCTTGCGCCGCAGCGAGGGCACCTGGACCAGGAACTGCATCAGCCCGCCGACGAGAACGCCGATGGTCAGGCCGAAGATGGGGTCCTTACCGCGGGCCGTGTACCAGCCGAAGGTAAGGAGCGGGAAGAGGATGGAGAAGAGGTTGAAGACGGCCGGGGCCACGGAGGGCACGAAGAACGACTTTTCCGTGTTCAGGTAGCTCATGGCCCAGGCGGCCAGGCTGACGAAGAGCAGGAAGGGGAAGAGGATGGCGGTCAGCTGGGTCGTCAGGTCGATCTTGCCCGGCACCTTGCCGAAGCCAAAGGCGATGACCCGGGCCAGGACCGGGGCCAGGAGCAGCCCGGCCAGCGAGACGGCCCCGGCGGCGACGAAGAGGATGTTGAGGATGTTCGAGGCCAGCCGGTTCTGGGCCTCGCGGCCCCGGGCCTTCTCGGCCGTCAGGACCGGGACGAAGGCGGCCGAGAGGGCCGTCTCGGCGAACAGGTCGCGCAGGAGATTGGGAATGCGGAAGGCGACGTTGTAGGCGTCCACGGCGAATCCGGCGCCGTACAGGCCGGCAATGACGGTCTCCCGGACCAGGCCCATGACCCGGCTGAAAGCCGTGCCGACGGTGAACGAGCGGACGCCCCGCGAGATGTCTTCCATGCGACCGCCATTATTGGCCAAGCGGGGCCCTCATGGCAAGGGAGAGATCGGGATCAGAGCTCGCGCCTCATCGTGGAGACGTCCGCGATCGAGGCCGGGTCGAGGCCCAGCGCGGCGGCCTGTTCGCGCATGACGCGGACGAAGTCGTTCTCTTCCTCGAGCAGGGGCTCGCGCCTCGTTCCGGCGAGCCGGAAGCCGAGGGCCTCCCAGAAGTTCCGGCCCGCCTGGCCGGAGATCGCGTAGACGATGGGAACGGGCGCGTAGGCGGTGGCTTCAACAGCCCGCCAGCCGTTGGCGCCGGCCCATTCGACCAGCCGCTGGGCCATCCGCCGACCGATCCCCCGGTGCCGCAGCGAACCGCCGCCGGGGCCGTCGGGAGCGACCATCAAGCAGTGCACGAGGAGGGTCTTGTCGGCGATCTCGGCGAGCGGCGGGAGCCTCATCCGGCCGAGGTCGTCGGCCGGACCGGACGGGAACTCCTGTTGGAGGCACAGCCCGATCGCCGGGGCGGCCAGCTCGCGGACCGCCTTGGGGTAGAAACGCAGGTGGCCGACGATCGTTTCGCCCTGCCTGGCGACGACGGCAAAGGCGCCGTAGGTCCCGGCCAGGCTCCGGAGGAAACGCAGGTTGCGGGCCCGGAAGCTCCGGAAGGGGACGCTCCCGTCGGGCCCAGGAGCGTCGACGGAAGCGGCCGTCAGAGGCCCGCCGTGAAGACACCGCCAGAGAAGGGCCTCCGCGGACATCATCTCCACGACGATCGGACCCGTCATCGCCTTGTCGCTCCCGCGCGTCGGGCCTATAATATGACGCCGGTGAGGGATCGCACAAGCCCGCCAGGAGGTGGCCAGTGAGTTTCGAAGACAAGACCCGCGAGCCCGGTGAAGCCGCCCTGGCTGCGGCGCTTGGCCCGTCGAAGCCGCTGTGGGACGGGCTCGTCGGGCACGTCGTCGAGACCTATCCCCCGGTCGACCGGGAATGGACCTTCTACAAGTCCTGGTCCCTGCGGCTCAAGCGCAGGAAGCGGACCGTCCTTTACCTGCTCCCCCGGGACGGGCTGTTCCTGTGCGCCTTCGTCTTCGGGGCCAAGGCCGCGGAAGAGGCCCGGACAAGCGGCCTGCCCAAGACGGTCTTGAAGGCCATCGATGAGGCTCCGGTCTACCCCGAAGGCCGCGGCTTCCGCCTCGAGGTCCGGACGGCCCGGGACGTCGAGACGATGAAGCGGCTGGCCGCTATCAAGATGGCGTCCTGACCGCATAAAGGAAGACGTAGATGAGCCTCAAGGACACCGAGATCAAGAAGCACGTCCGCGACCGGTACGCCCGGGCGGCCAAGACCCGTTCGTCCTGCTGCGGCCCGTCGGCCAGCCCCTGCTGCGGCGGCCAGCCAGCCCTGGACGAGGACAAGGCCAGCCAAATGGTCGGCTACTCGGCCGAGGAGCTGGCGGCCATCCCGGAGGACGCCAACCTGGGCCTCGGCTGCGGCAACCCGACCGCCCTGGCCGGATTGAAGCCGGGCGAGACGGTCCTCGACCTCGGCTCGGGCGGCGGCATCGACTGCTTCCTGGCCGCCCGGAACGTCGGCCCGGCCGGCCGGGTCATCGGCGTGGACATGACGCCGGAGATGATCGACCGGGCCCGCGGCAACGCCAGGAAAACGGGCGCGGCCAACGTCGAGTTCAGATTGGGCGAGATCGAGAACCTGCCGGTCGCCGACGGCGCCGTGGACGTCATCATCTCCAATTGCGTCATCAACCTCTCGACCGACAAGCCCCGGGTCTTCCGGGAGGCCTTCCGGGTCCTCAAGCCCGGCGGCCGGGTCATGGTCTCCGACCTGGCCCTGCTCAAGCCGCTGCCCGAGTCCATCCGGGCCTCGATCGACGCTTACGTGGCCTGCGTCGCCGGCGCCCTGGTCAAGGACGAATACCTGCGGGCCGTTCGCGAGGCCGGGTTCGAGCGCGTCGAGGTCGTCAGCGAGAAGGACTTCCCCGCCGAGCTCGTCCTCGAGGACTCGCTCGCGGGCGACGTCGTTAAAAAGCTGAAGCTCTCGCCGCGGGAGCTCCGTGAGCACATCGGCTCGGTCGTCAGCCTCGCCGTCAGCGCGGTCAAGCCGGGACGCTGACCCGCCGGTCCCGCGGCGGCCGCGGCGATCACGGCCGGCGGCGTCCCCCGGCCTAGTCGGGGTCCCGCAGCTCCGCACGGAGCTTCCGGATGAGCGCGCTGATCTCGACCATGTCGGGGAAGGCGATCGCCCCGGCCGGGCACTGCGGCTCGCAGCCGGTGCAGCCAACCAGGCAGTTGGTCGGCCGGGCCACGGCGGGCCGGCCGGCCGCGTCGTCCCATTCATAGACGCCGTGCTGGCAGAACTCGAAACAGATCCGGCAGCCCGTGCACTTCCCCGCATCGATCGCCGGGTGCCAGGGGACCTTCTCCCGGGGGACGCGTCGCACACTCACACCCGCTCCCCCGCGAAGAATTTCCGCTTGAAGAGCAGGGCGACATTGACGAGACCGATCATGACCGGCACCTCGACGAGCGGGCCGATGACCGCCGCGAAGGCCTGCCCGGAGTTGATGCCGAACACGGCCACGGCCACGGCGATGGCCAGCTCGAAATTGTTGCTGGCCGCCGTGAACGACAGGGTCGCGGTTTTCGGGTAATCCGCGCCGGCTTTCCGGCTCAAGAAGAACGAAACCAGGAACATGACCACGAAGTAGATCAGGAGCGGCACGGCGATGCGCAGGACGTCGAGCGGGATGCGGACGATATATTCGCCCTTGAGCGAGAACATGACCACGATCGTGAACAGCAGGGCGACGAGCGTGAGGGGGCTGATGCGGGGAATGAACTTCGTCTCGTACCAGGACTTCCCCTTGAGCTTGGTCAGGCCGAAATGGCTGGCCAGGCCGGCCAGGAAGGGGATGCCGAGGTAGACGAAGACGCTTTCGGCGATCTGCCGCATGGTGACGTCGACGGCTGTCCCTGCCAGCCCCAGCCAGGTCGGGAAGATGGTGATGAAGACATAGGCATAGACCGAGAAGAACAGGACCTGGAAGATCGAGTTGAAGGCCACCAGCCCCGCGGCGTACTCCCGGTCCCCCTTGGCCAAATCGTTCCAGACGATGACCATGGCGATGCAGCGGGCCAGACCGATCATGATCAGGCCGTACATGTACTCGGGCTTGTCGCGCAGGAAGACGACGGCCAGGGCGAACATCAGGAGCGGCCCGATGATCCAGTTCTGGACGAGGGACAGGGCCAGGACCTTGACGTTCTTGAAGACGTCGCCGAGCTCCTCGTACTTCACCTTGGCCAGCGGCGGGTACATCATCAAGATGAGGCCGATGGCGATGGGGATGTTGGTCGTCCCCGACTGGAACTTGTTGATGAAGCCGACGATGGCCGGGACGAGGTAGCCCAGCCCGACGCCGACGGCCATCGCCAGGAAGATCCAGATGGTCAGGTAGCGGTCGAGGAACTTGAGGCGCGGGGGACCGGGGGTCATGCGGGCGTCCTTTCCGGGGTCCGGGCCCCGAACGTCTCGTCGATCCAGGCGCGGATCTCGTCCCGGACCCGGCGGAAGCAGGCCAGGACCTCTTCCTCGGATCCAACACAAGCGGCCGGATCATCGAACGCATGGTGGACGTACTCGTTGCCGCCCGAAAAAAACGGGCAATCGGTCGCTTTGTCGTCACAAACCATGACGACGATGTCGAACTTGCGGCCCTCGAACTCGTCGAGGCCTTTCGACCGGTGCCCGGAGATGTCGATCCCGATCTCGGCCATGGCCTTGATCGCGGCCGGGTGGACGCGGGTCGGGACCGAGCCCGCGCTCACGGCCTCGAAGCGATCGCCGTAATGGGCATTGGCCAGGCCCTCGGCCATCTGGGACCGGGCCGAATTGTGGACGCAGATGAAGAGGACCGACGTCTTATCCATGGATATCCCCTTTCCCGGGCCGGGTTCTCGACCTCCCCGGACGGCGGCGGCCGACGCAGTTGCGGATGTCGTTCCGCAGGCAATCCTCGAGCTTCCGGGCGTCCCCGGCGCGCCGGACCGGGTCCCCGAGGCGGGCCCGCTTCAGACCGGCGAAGAGGCCGTCGACAAAGGCCCGGGAGCGGGCCGGGATGCGGTAGATCATCCACCGTCCCTGCCGGCGGTCCTCGGTCAGGCCGGCCTCGCGGAGAATGCGCATGTGGTGCGAAACGCGCGACTGCTCCAGGCCCAGGATATAGGTCAGTTCGCAGACGCAGAGCTCGCGCACTTGGAGGAGGAGCATGACGCGCAGCCGGGTCGGATCGGCCAGCGCCTTGAAGAGCTTGACGGCGTCGTTCACGGGCATTGGATGATCCCCTGGGCCCACAGGCAGCCGCCGCAGGCCGGAAAAGCGTTGCCGAAACAGTCTTCCTCGTTCTTCTCGAGGAGCGAGCACCCGCCGCAAACGTGGCAGGGCGAATATTCAAAGGCCGTGACGTTGTCGCGGAAATCGGCGTAAGCCTTCGAATTCCAGATGTCGAAGAGGTCGCCCGTCCGGACGTCGCCGAAAGCGTGGGCCCGGACACGGCGCTCCAGGCCGTAGAGGTAGGTCCGGTGGTCGTGGAGCAGCCCCATGCAGGGCGCCACGCGCCCGTCCCAACGGACGAAGGCGGTACGGTCCCCGACGAAACGGCAGCGCCGGGTGTCGACGGCGACGCGGTTGCCCATGAAGGTCA
>JAEAMF010000743.1_pt1 | contig 32766 bp, 22 predicted proteins | sample 8958721 | NCBI WGS metagenome assembly JAEAMF01 (sample SAMN16933255, study PRJNA681124) | bioreactor sludge metagenome | isolation source: anaerobic bioreactor treating anionic surfactant - SDBS | place: India: Bengaluru | collected 2019-02-28 | reverse complement strand
CTGGCGGGCCTGTTCATAGCCGATCTGCGGCTCGGGTGAGCTCATTTCTCCTCCTGGTAGTCGACTTCGACGACGACCTGCCCGTCCGACAGGTACAACAGCAGCTGGTCGCCGGCGTCCACCTGGGACGCTGACGTCACCGAGTTGCCCTCAGCGTCGGCTACCACCGCATAGCCGCGCTCCAGCGTGGCCTTCGGTGACATCGTCCGCACTGAACGCAGCGCATGGTCAACCGCGGTCTGCTCGTCGACCAGCCTGCGGTCGATCGCCCGGTCCAGGCGTCCACGGGTCGCGTCCAGCCACTCCTGGTGGGCGACGAAACCGCCGGTGGGGTCGCGCAGCACCGGCCGGGAACGCAGCAGGTCTAGGGACTGCTGCTCGCCCACCAGTCGTCCGACGATCGCCTGGCGCAACCGGGCCAGACTCACCCGCACCTGTTCGGCCTGCTCCCGGGCGTCGGGGACGACCAGCTTGGCGGCATCGGTCGGAGTGGAGGCGCGGACGTCGGCAACCAGGTCGATGATGGGGTTGTCAGGTTCGTGGCCGATCGCGCTGACCACCGGGGTGCGGGTGGCCGCCACCGCGCGGACCAGGCCCTCATCACTGAACGGCAACAGGTCTTCGAGCGAGCCGCCACCACGGGCGACGATGATGACTTCCACGGCGGGTTCGGCGTCCAGTTCGGCCAGCGAGCGCATGACGTCGGCGGCCGCGTCCGGGCCCTGCATGAGCGCATGCCGGACGCGTACCCGGGCGCCCGGCCAGCGGCGCCGGATGTGTTCGCAGACATCGCGTTCGGCGGCGCTGTCCGCCCCGGTGACCAGCCCGATCACCCCGGGCAGGAACGGCAGCCGCTTCTTGCGGACCGGATCGAACAGTCCTTCGGCCTGCAGCTTGCGTTTGAGTTGCTCGAGCTGGACGAGCAGCCGCCCCTCGCCGGCTATCCGCAGTTCGGCGCATTCGAACGACAGGCTGGCGTCCTTCGACCAGACCCGCGGGGTGAGGCAGGCCAGCACGGTCATGCCTTCGGTCAGGGGGCCGGCCGCGTCCAGGACCGTCGAACTGCAGGTGAGCTTCGCGGAGTGGTCGCTGCGGGAGTCGCGCAGGGTGAGGAACTGGGTGGGCGCGGCGCGCCGACGCAATTCGATCACCTGGCCCTGCACCCAGATCCAGCCGCAGCGTTCCACCCAACCCTTGACCTGGTCGACGACGGCGCTGAGCGGCTGCGGGTTCTCGGGGGAGTTGCGTGCCGTGCTTGGGGGACCGGCCGGCATCAGCGCCGCCGGCCCCGGCTGTCATGCGGACGCAGCTGCGGCGGCAACGAGAAGGTCAGCGATTCCTCAACCAGCCTCTCCTCGGCTGCCGGGGGATAGCCCAACTCGACCAGACGCCTCAGGACGCCTTCGACCAGGGACTCCGGCACCGAGGCACCCGAGGTGACGCCGATCTGCGAGACACCGGCGAACCAGGCGGTGTCAAGCTCGGACGCGTCGTCCACGCGGTAGGCGGCCTGCGCCCCGGCGTCCAGCGCGACTTCCACCAGCCGCACCGAGTTGGACGAGTTGCTGGAGCCGACGACGATCATCAGGTCGGAGTGCGCGGCGATCTGCCGCACCGCGTCTTGCCGGTTCTGGGTCGCGTAGCAGATGTCGTCGGACGGCGGGTCGACCAGGTTCGGGAACCGGTCACGTAGCCTGTTGACGGTCTGGGCGGTCTCGTCGACGCTGAGCGTGGTCTGGGACAGCCACGCCACCGGTTGGTCGGTGGGTAGGTCAATACCGTCGACGTCTTCGGGATGCTGGATGAGCGTGATGTGCTCGGGGGCCTCGCCGGTGGTGCCTTCGACCTCTTCGTGGCCGTCGTGGCCGATCAGCAGGATCGGCAGCCCCTGCTCGGCGAACCGTTTGGCCTCGTGGTGCACCTTGGTGACCAGCGGGCAGGTGGCGTCGATGGTATTCAGGCCACGCTGCGTCGCCTCCGCCCGCACCGCCGGTGAGATGCCGTGGGCTGAGAAGATGACCAGGGCGCCGTCCGGCACCTCGTCCAGCTCTTCGACGAAGATGGCGCCCTTGGCTTCGAGCCCTTCGACGACATGCTTGTTGTGGACGATCTGCTTGCGCACATAGACCGGCGCGCCGAAGCGTTCCAGCGCTTTCTCGACGGTCACCACTGCCCGGTCGACACCCGCGCAGTAGCCGCGCGGGGCGGCGACCACTACGCGCTTGCCGGTGGATGCGTGCAGGTCTGCTGGCGTCATGGCTGCCAGTCTAGGTGGCTCGGATGTCAGCACCGATCAGCTCATCCGCCGCAGGACGCCCGGACTCGCCGGCTGCGGCGACCCGGCGACCAGTTCGGCGGCGGCGGCGTCGGCCAACAACTCGGGGGCGCTCATCAGCTTCGGCGATTCGTCCACGCCCCTCATGGCGGCGAGCTCATTGTCGGTGACCCGCAGGTCGCGCATCCTGCGGGCGCTGACCAGTACCCGGCCCTCCAACGAACCGAGCGTGGAGTTGTAGGCAGTCACCGACGACGCCAATGCGCGTCCGAGCTTGTTGAAGTGGCCGCCCATGGTGCTCAACCGGTCGTGCAGCTCACGTCCCAGTGCGAAGACCTCCGCAGCCGATTCCGCCAGCGCGGCCTGCTTCCAGCCGTACGCGACCGCCCGCAGCAACCCGATCAAGGTCGTCGGAGTAGCCAGGACGATGTTCTTGGTGGCCGCGTACTCGTGCAGGTCGGGACGCTGCGTCAGCGCCTCGGCGCCCAACGCCTCGCTCGGGATGAACAGCACCACGAACTCGGGCGAATTGGTGTCGGCAGTCCAGTACTGCTTGGCCGACAGCTTGTCGACGTGACCCTTCACGTGCTCGCCGAACTGTTGCAGCCTGGCCGTTCGCTGCTCGGCCACGTCGGTCTCCATCGCGTCCAGGTAGGCCGCCAAAGGCACCTTCGAGTCGACGAAGACGAACTTGTCGTCGCCGAGCATCACCTTCATGTCGGGCCGGATCTTGGCGTCGCCGGCGGTGGTCTGGCTGGCCTGCTCGTAGAAGTCGCAGTGGTCGAGCATGCCGGCGATCTCGACGACACGCTTGAGCTGCAACTCGCCCCAGGCGCCGCGCACCTGCGGCCGACGCAACGCCGTGGACAGGGCGTTGGTTTCGCGCCGCAGGTTCTCGCTGGTGGTCACCACGGTATTGACCTGCTCGCGCAGCCCGGCGGCCAGCTGGCTGCGCTCCTTCTCGACTTGGGTGATGCGTTCGTTGAGCTGCAGCAGGCTCTTCTCAACCGGCCCCATCAACTCGCGGGTCGCCCGCAGCCGCTGTTCTGCCACCACGTCGGCCTGCTGGCCCTGCTGTTGCAGCGTCTCGGCCGACAAGACCTTGAACTGCTGGACGAGCGAGGCCCGGTCGGCGCCCAGTTCTTCGGCGCGCTGGACCGCGGCGTCCCGCTGTGCCTTGGCAGCCGCCAACTCGGCACCGACCGTGGCCGCGTCTGCTCGGGCCTGCTCGGCGACCGCCCGTGCCTCGGCCACCGCCCGGGCGAGTTCCGTCCTGGCTGCGGCGGCATCGGCGATGCGCTTGCTGCCCATCATCTCACGCATCACCGCAGCACCCAGCCCCGCGCCGATCAGTAGCGCCACCACCAGCACCAACAACCCCATGGCATCCATGGCAGCCACTTTGCCCGGGCCCACTGACATTTCTCGGCAGCCACTCGCAAAGCCCGCTGGTCTAGCCTGTCTGCATGCTTCCTGCCGATCACGCCGCCGACCTGATGCAGTTCTTGGACGCCAGCCCCACCTCGTACCACGCGGTGGCCGTGACCGCCGCCCGCCTGGCTGCTGCCGGATACAGTGCGGTGGCCGAGACCGAACCTTGGGATGGGCTGCCAGTGCTCGGGTTCACAACGCGCGATGGTGCGCTGGTGGCGTGGCGTCTGCCTGCCCGGTGGGGGTCGGGCACGGGCCTGCGCCTGTTCGCCGCCCACACCGACTCGCCCGCGCTCAAGCTCAAGCCGAACGGAGCCCACGAGCGGCGCAGCAGTCGGATGGCCAACGTCGAGGTCTACGGCGCTCCGATCTTGGCAACCTGGTTCGACCGCGACCTGGTGGTGGCCGGACGCCTCGTCGACCTCCAAGGCGGCGTCCATCTGGTGCGCAGTGGCGCACTGGCTCGGGTGCCGAGCCTGGCGATCCACCTCGACCGGTCCCAGAACTGCGAGTTCAACATCGATCCGCAGCGTGACATGGTGGCGCTGGTCGGTCTGGCGTCCGAACCCGACCTCACGTCCCACCTCGCCGACCTCACGGGGCTGGACCCAGACCAGGTAGCCGGCCATGACCTCTTCCTGGTCTCGGACGAGCCGGCCGCCCTGATCGGGACGGGCGGCGAACTGCTGGCGTCCGCCCGGCAGGACAACGTGCTGTCGGTGCACGCCGGGCTCAGTGCCTTCCTGGCGGCCGAGGCGACCGCCGATGTGCAGCTGTTCGTCTTGCACGACCACGAAGAGGTCGGCTCGCAGACCGCCAGTGGTGCGTCCGGCCCGTTCGCTGCCCACCTGCTGCGTCGGCTGAGCGCCGCCCACGGGCTGTCGATCGACGCCCACCACGCATGGTTGAACCGTGGCTGGTGTCTGTCGGCCGATGTCACGCATGCGGTGCACCCGAATCGTCCCGAACGCCACGACCCGACCACCTGGCCCGCACTCGGTGGCGGTCCGGTGCTGAAGTGGAGTGCGGCGATGCGCTACGGCACCGATGCCACCACGATGGCCTGCTGGACGCGTGCCTGCCGCGCCGTCGGGGTGGAGGGCCAGGTCTTCGTCAACAACAACGCGGTGCCCGGCGGCAGCAGCCTCGGCCCGCTGGCCGCCACCCGGCTGGGCGTGCGCACCGTGGACGCCGGGGTGGCTGTGCTCGGCATGCATTCGATCCGGGAGTTGTCGGCGATTGCCGACCAGATCGGTTTCACTGCCGTCACCGGGGCCTTCTTGGCCGGCGCGTGAAGCCGGGGACGATCCAGACCCGCCGCGCGCCCGCAACCCGATCTGCTTCTCGCGGTAGGCTCAATCTTCGTGGCTCTCACCATCGGAATCGTCGGCCTGCCGAACGCGGGCAAGTCCACCTTGTTCAACGCGCTGACCCGCAACACGGTGCTGGCAGCGAACTACCCGTTCGCAACCATCGAACCCAATGTGGGCGTGGTGGGCGTCCCCGACGCACGCCTGGCGGTCTTGGGCGAGATGTACGCGTCCGATCGGCTGGTGCCGGCGACGGTCAGCTTCGTCGACATCGCTGGCATCGTGAAGGGCGCCTCACAGGGTGAAGGCATGGGCAACGCGTTCCTGGCCAACATCCGGGAGGCGGACGCGATCTGTCAGGTGACAAGGGTCTTCGTCGACGACGATGTCACCCATGTGGACGGTCGGGTGAACCCCCTGTCCGACATCGAGACCATCCGCACCGAGCTGATTCTCGCCGACCTGCAGACCCTCGACAAGGCACTGCCAAGGTTGGAGAAGGAGGCCCGGATCAAGAAGGAGACGCGGCCGAAGTACGAGGCTTGGCTTGCGGCTCGCGAGACCTTGAACGCCGGTGTGGGCGTGCACCAGGCCGGGCTCGACCTCGAGCCGCTGCGTGACCTCTTCCTGCTCACCGCCAAGCCCTACATCTACGTCTTCAACCTCGACCAGAATCAGCTCGCCGACGAGGCCCTGCGGGGCAAGCTCGCCGAGATGGTCGCCCCTGCCGAGGCGATCTTCCTGGACGCCAAGTTCGAGTCCGAACTGGTCGAGATGGAAGAGGATGAGGCCCGCGAGTTCCTCGCCGAGGCCGGCGTCGAAGAGCCCGGGCTCGACCAACTCGCCCGGGTCGGCTACCGGACGCTGGGCCTGCAGAGCTTCTTGACCGCCGGGCCGAAGGAATCACGAGCCTGGACGATCAAGCAGGGCGCCACCGCCCCAGAGGCGGCCGGAGTCATCCACACCGACTTCCAGAAGGGGTTCATCAAGGCCCAGATCGTCAGCTACGACGACCTGCTCGAGCTGGGCAGCGAGGCTGCGGTCAAGGCCGCCGGCAAGATGCGGCTGGAGGGCAAGGACTACGCAATGAAGGACGGCGACGTGGTCGAGTTCAGGTTCAATGTCTGATTCAGGCCGCAGCATAGGGTTGGGTCATGACTGGAACGATGAAGGCTGTCGCCGCGTTCGGCCCGGGGGCAGCTGACCTGCGCGACATTGAGCTGCCGCTGCCACTGCCGGGCCCCCACGATCTGGTCGTCGAGGTGCGCGCGGTCTCGGTAAATCCCGTCGACTACAAACAACGTAGCCGGGTCGCGGTCGGCGATGAGCCGCGCGTGCTCGGCTTCGACGCCGCCGGCATCGTCCGACAGGTGGGCGCTGACGTCACGCTGTTCAGCCCCGGGGACGAGGTCTGGTATGCCGGAGACTTGAAGCGTCCCGGCACCGACTCCGCCTACCACGTGGTGGACGAACGCATCGTGGGCGCCAAGCCGAGCAGTCTGGGATTCGCAGAGGCGGCCAGCCTGCCGTTGACCGCAATCACCGCTTGGGAGGCGCTCTTCGACCGGCTCGGTGTGGCGCCGGGGGAGCGGGGCACCCTGTTGATCGTGGGCGGCGCCGGCGGCGTCGGTTCGATCATGATTCAGTTGGCCCGCGCGCTGACCGAGCTGACGGTGATCGCCACTGCGTCGCGTCCCGAAACGCGCGATTGGGCGACCAAACTGGGAGCCCAGCACGTCATCGACCACACTCGGCCGCTGGCCGAACAGGTGCGGCAGATCTTCTCCGGTGGGGTCGATCGGGTCTTCTCGGCCTACACCCAGGGACGCGAAGCCGATCTCGCTGACGCGCTGCGTCCGCAGGGCCGTCTCGGGCTGATCGACTCGCCCGAACCGTTCAATCTGCTGGCATTCAAACCCAAGTCGATCTCGGTGCACTGGGAGTTCATGTTCACCCGGTCCAGTTTCGCCACCCCCGACATGGTCGCGCAGCACGATTTGCTCACCAGCGTCGCCGCGCTGGTGGACGCGGGCCGCGTGCGCCACACCATGGTCAAGAAGCTTGTGGGTCTCAACGCCGACAACGTCAGGCAGGCCCACGAAGAGGTTGCCGAGGCCAAGTCGATCGGCAAGATTGTCATCAGTAGGGACTGATCCCGCAAACAGCGCGACCGTTTTGCCCGCCAGGACCCGGGCAAAACGGTCGCAATCTGCTCAGCCGCGCGGGTTTGCCTTGCTGATGGCCTCCCAGAGCCCGGTCAGGTAGGCGATGCCCAAGGCCCGGTCATGCAGCCCATAACCCGGACGGCGGCGCTCGCCCCAGATGTCGCGGCCATGGTCGGGACGGGCATAGCCGTCGAAACCGGACTCGTAGAACGCCTTCATGACCTCGTACATGTCCAGCGAACCGTAGCTCGACAAATGCGCCGACTCGTGGAAGTCGACCTCGGAGGTGAACTTGATGTTGCGGATCTGCGCGAAGGGCACCTTGTCGCGTCCGGCGAACTCGCAGATGATCGCGATCAGGTCGTTTTGCCGGTTCTCGCCCAGCGAGCCGGTGCACAGCGTGAACCCGTTGTACGGCGAGTCGTGGAAGGCCTCGATGCGGCGCATGTCATCGGCGTCCTTGACGATGCGGGGCAGCCCGAACAGCGACTTGGGCGGGTCATCGGGGTGCACCGCCATCTTGACGTCGTAGGTCTCACAGGTCGGCATGATCGCCTGGATGAAGTACTTGAAGTTCTCGGCCAGGCCATCGGTGCCCAGCGGCGCATAGGCGTCCAGCAACTCGGCAAGGTGCGACAGACGCTCCGGCTCCCAGCCCGGCAGCTTGTGACCGCCCGCGGCTGCCTGCATGCGCTCCATCGTCTCCTGCGCGGTGCCCTGCACCAAGGCATCCTCGTAGGCCATGGTGTACGAGCCGTCCGGAAGTTGATGTCGCAGGTCGGTTCGGACCCAGTCGAAGACCGGCATGAAGTTGTAGCAGATCACCTTCACGCCCACCTGGGCGAGGTTCTTGATGGTGGCGATGTAGTTCTCGATGGCCCAGTCGCGTTGCGGGCCGCCGATCTTGATGTCGTCATGAATGTTCACGCTCTCGATCACCTCGAGGTTGAGCCCCGCGGCCGTGATCAGGTCGTGCAGGGCGGTGATCTTGTCGAGCGGCCAGGCCTCGCCGACCGGGACGTCGAACAGCGCACCCACCACGTGGGTGACGCCGGGCACCTGTCGGATGTACTCGAGCGGAATGGTGTCGTCTGCCTGGCCGAACCAGCGCATCCCCATCTTCATGCTGATAATCCTTCTCAATCTTGATTTCGTGACCACAGGAGAAACAGACGGGGCGGCTGGCCGCTGCCACCCGCCCCGTCTGCCAGTTCAGACCAGCCAGCCCAAGGGCACCATGATCAGTGGTGGGAACAGGGCCAGCACCACCACCAAGGCGGACTGGGCGATCCAGTACGGGATCACCGGCATGATGATGTCGTCCATCTTCACCCTGCCGGCGGCGCAGGCTACGTTGAGCACTGGGCCGACCGGCGGAGAGGTCAGGCCGAGCACGTTGGCCAGCACGAAGACGATGCCGAAATAGACCAGGTCGATGTTGGCGGCCTCCAGCACCGGCACAAGGATCGGGGTCAGAATCAGGATCGTCGGGACCACATCCATGGCCAATCCGACAATGAGCACGATGACCATCAAGACCACCATCAGCAGTGTCGGGCGCTCGACGAGCGGTTCCAACAAGGCGATGACGATCTTCGGCAGACCCGAAATCGTCATGAAGTAGCCGGCAACCTGTGCGCTGGCGGCCAGGAACATGACGACCGCCGACATCTTCGCGCCCGACACCAACCCGGTGAAAACCTCCGGCAGCTTGAGTTCGCGGTAGACGAAGATGCCCACGATCAAGGCGTAGACCACGGCCACCACGCCAGCCTCGGTCGCGGTGAAGATGCCACTGCGCAGGCCCACCAAGATGATGATCGGCAGCAGCAGGGCCCACAGGCCATCCACGAAGATCTTGGCGGCCTCGCCAGCCGTGGGTCTGGGATCTGTGGACCTGATGTTGTCCTTGCGCGAGACGATGAACCAGATGATGCACATCACCGCGGTCAGGTAGATGGCCGGCGCAATACCGCCCATGAACAGCGACTTGATTGAGACTCCAGCGGCCACGCCGTAGACGATGAAGGGCACCGACGGCGGCATGATCGGTGAGACGAGGTTCGCGCTGGCCACCAGGCCGGCCGACTTGGCGCGGTCATAGCCTGAGTTGGCCATCATCGGGATGAGGATGGCGCCCAGCGCGGCGGTGCTCGCCACGGCAGAGCCGACGAGGCTGGCGAACATCAGGCAGGCGAAGATCGTCACGTAGCCGAGGCCACCGCGGACGCGTCCGACGAAGATGTTCGCGAAGCTGATCAGACGGGTGGTCAGGCCACCGCGGTTCATCAACTCACCGGCGAGCACGAAGAACGGCAGCGCCATCATCGTCACCGAGTCGGTGCCGCGCATCAGCTGAGCGGAGATGATGGCTGGGTTGGTGGCGGTGCCGCCCATGTGCAGACCAGTCGCAACTGAGCAGAAGAGCAGCGCGAAGGCGATCGGCACGCCGATCGCGATGGCGCCGATGAGGTAGACCAAGAAGAGGGTTAGAAGCAGCATGACCCGGTTACCTCACTCCACTGCGAATTCTGCGTCGGGATCATCCTTGGGCGCCATCAGCTCAAGGATGGGGGTCTTGGTGGTGAAGACCTTGATGACGTTCGATCCGGCCAAGAGGATGATTGATACGCCGGTCACCACGCCGATCCCTGCGATCAGGAAGACCGGGTAGCCGGTGGCCACCCACTTGTCGTGTAGGCCCTGTTTGGCGAGGGTGAAACTGCCGATCGTGAGGATCGCCATCATCCAGATCACGATGCCCTGGATGGCCAGGTAGAGGACCCTTTGCGCGCCGGGCTTGACGCGGGCCACCAGCATCTCGACGCCGAGGTGACGATTGTCGCGGTAGGCGTCGATGGTGCCCAGGTAGACCAGATAGATGAAGCAGATACGGGCGATCTCCTCAGACCAGACGAAGCCCGAGCTGAACACGTAGCGCATGATCACGTTGAGGAAGGTCAGGAAGATCATGATCCCGAGGAAGATCGCGATCAAGACTTGGATCCCTCGGAACAGCTTGTCCATTGCATTTGTCATATTGACCCCTTGATGAACGCAGGGGTTCTGCGGCCGAGAGTGGCCGCAGAACCCCCGGGGTGCGTTCGGCTCACTTGACCGCACGGATCTTGTCGGTGAGTTCCTTGGCCCAAGCGTTCTCGGCGAGCAGCTTGTCGACGACCGGTTGGGTCTTGTCGATCATTGCCTGGCGGTCAGCCTCGGTCGGGGAGGTGACGGTGAGGCCTTGGTCGATCAGGAACTTGCGATCCTTCTCGATGCTGGCGCTGTAGTCGTCCCAAGCCTGCACAGCGGCGGCCTGCGCGGCATCGGCGATGATCGTCTGCTGTTCTTCGGTGAGGCCGGCCATGAACGACTCGTTGGCAATGACCTCCAAGGTCGCGATGATGTGGTTGGTTTCGTAGACCCACTTCTGCACCTCGTACAGGCCTTCACTGACCACGGTCACCATGCCGTTGTCCTGGCCGTCGACGACGCCGGTCTCCAGCGCGGAGAAGAGTTCCCCGAGCGGGATCACCTGAGCGCTGGCGCCGAGGTTCTCGGCGAGGCCCACGTGAATTGGGTTGGCCGGCATCCGGAACTTCTGGCCGGCGAAGTCGCCGACGCTTTCGAGCTTCTTGTTGCTGGTGAAGGTGCGCGCGGAGTTCGGACCCCAGGCCAGGATGCGGGTCTCGGGGAACTTCTCGTTGAAGGCGACGTTGAGTTCCTCGGCCACCTCGCCGGTCCAGACGGCCTTGGCGTGGTCGACGTCACGGTAGAGCCACGGCCAGTCGGAGATCAGCATGGTGGGGTATTCCTGGTTCATCACAGTGCCGATGACGACCATCTCGACGGTGCCGTTGCGCACGCTCGCCCACAGGTCGGCCTCGTTGCCCAGCGTGCCGGAGTGGTAGGTCTCGACGGCGATGGCGCCACCCGACTTCTCTTCCACCTGGGTCTTGAAGGTGGTGTCCATGACGGCAGCCATTGGATGTGTCTGGTTCCAGTTGTCGCCGACCTTGATCACGATGGACGCAGCTCCGCTGCCACCGCCACCACCGCTGGTCGCCGGCCCCAGCCCACAGGCACCCAAAGCCAGGGAAGCCGCGAGCGCCACACCGGACACAAGGACCTTCTTCATGTTTCCTCCTGGATATAGCCGCCCGAGGTCAGCCGATCCGAGCGGTAGACGCGGTCGCCCGGCCGCGGCCGGGCGACGAACGGCACGAGGGACGGTCCCAATCGGCATCGGATGAGAGCGGTTTCCGCCGTGACGTGGAGGGAACATTATCGGAATCGAGCAGGCGGCGGAACCCATTGCCCGGCAACCACCGCGCGCCGCGGAAATCGTTATCCGCCCGTGACCGTGGTCGGCGGCCCGGTGTCGGTTGGGTCGTCCATCGCAGTACTCCCGATCAACGGTTACGATGCTGGCATCCGCCGCCCCATGCCGGGCTGTCCGCGAGGAGGATTTCGTGCCCGTCCAGGATGACGGTCAAACCACGACAGTGCTGTCACTGGTGGTTCCCAGCTACAACTCTTCCGACTACCTGCACCATTGCCTGGACTCCATGCTGCCGGTGCCCGCCGATGTCGAGGTGATCGTGGTCAACGACGGCTCGACCGACGACACGGGTGACATCGCGCAGAGATACGCCGCCGAGTATCCAAGACGATTCGTGGTGATCAACAAGCCGAACGGTGGCCACGGCTCGGGGATCAACACCGGCCTGCGGCACGCCAAGGGGCAGTACTTCAAGGTGGTGGACAGCGACGACTGGCTCACCCCGGAGGCCTTCCAGGCCCTCGTCGGCGCGTTGCGGGGGCTGGTGGCCGACGATTCCTGCCCCGACCTGGTGGTCACCAACTTCGTCTACGACAAGCAGGGCAAACGCCGCAAGCATGTGATGAAGTACGGCAACGTCTTCCCAGCCGGCCAGACGATCACGTGGGACCAGACCCGGCGGTTCCGGTCGTCGCAGTACTTGTTGATGCACGCACTGACCTACCGAACCGGCGTGCTGCGTGAGTTCGGGATCGATCTGCCCGAACACACCTTCTATGTGGACAACCTGTTCGCCTACGGGCCATTGGCGCTGACCCGCACAATCCATTACCTCGACATCGACCTCTACCACTACTACATCGGTCGTCCCGGTCAGTCGGTGAACGAGTCGATCATGGTCAAACGCGCCGACCAGCAACTCAAGGTCAACCGCCTGATGATCGGCCACCTGCCCAGCCGTGACGTCCCGCTGCCCGGGCGGCTGCGAGCCTACCTTGAGTCGTACCTGGGTGTGGTGACCGCGGTCTCCTCGATCATCTGCATCCGCACCGGCAAACAGGAGTACCTGGCGCAGAAAACGGCGTTGTGGCGGGAGATCCGGGAAACCGACCGGGTGACTTGGCGACGGTTGATGCGCACACCATTGGGCCGCGTGGTGAACCTGCATGGCAGGCTCGGCAGGCGGTTGACGCTCGTCTTGTACCGGATCGCGAGACGGTTCTTCGGTTTCAACTGAGCAGTATCCACATTCGGAAAGCGAGTTGCCCATGCCCCACGCGACCAGGCTTCGAACCCCTTGGGCGTTCCAGGCAGTCGGTCACCCGAACCCGTTGCCGGACTACCCTCGCCCGATGCTCGAACGCGCTGAGTGGTGCAGCCTCAACGGCTGGTGGGACTACGCGGTCCGGCCCGCAGTGGGTGCGCTCGTCGTCGAGTCCCAGCCGATCTGCTACGACGGCCGAATCAATGTGCCGTTTGCATTGGAGACTGTGGCGTCCGGGGTCACGCGCGCGCTGGCCGCCGATGAGACGCTCTTCTACCGCCGCCGCGTCGAGCCGCCCGAGGCCTGGCAGGGACGCCGGGTGGTGCTGAACTTCGAGGCGGTCGATTACGAGTGCGCGGTCTGGGTGGACGGCCAGTGCGTGGGCTCCCACCGGGGTGGCTACCTGCCGTTCACCATCGAACTGCCCTGGCACGGCGACCCGGTCGAGGTGGTGGTGGGCGTCCGCGACCCCGGCCCTGCCGCCGGCCAGCAGTACGGTAAGCAATCGGACCAGCCGGGCGGAATTTGGTACACCGCCACCAGCGGCATCTGGCAAAGCGTCTGGATGGAGCAGCTGCCCGACAATGCCATCACCGGCGTACACGCGGTCACTACCGACACGCTGGACGGGTTGGACGTCCAGGTCACGACCGAGAGGCCCTGCCCTGTGGACGTGGTGGTGGAGTTGCCCGACGGCGACAGCCTCGCCGCCGCCGGGAAGTCCGGTGAGCAAATCCGCGTCCGGTTGCCCGAGCCCCGACTATGGAGCCCGGAGGACCCCTTTCGCTACCGGCTGCAGGTTCGCACTTGTCACGACGAGGTCCGGTCGTGGGCCGCCCTGCGCACCGTCGAGATCGGTCGGATTCCGGGGGCTCCAGGGGGACAGCGGCACGCCGTGCTGCTGAACGGGTTCCCGATCCTACTCAACACACCGCTTGACCAAGGCTACTGGCCCGAGACCGGCCTGACCGCTCCGGCGGACGAGGCGCTCGTCGCCGACCTGCAGCGCATGCGCGAGCTCGGCTTCAACGGCGTCCGCAAGCACATCAAGGTCGAGTCCCGACGCTTCTACGACCATGCTGATCGGCTCGGCATGCTGGTCATCCAGGACGTCGTGAACGGCGGCAAGCCGCGGCACAGTCTGCGGCAGTCACGCTTCGTGATGTCGCTCGACGTGCAGTTGGACGACACCTCCCGCCGCGCACAGGCCGCCGCCGGCCGACAAGACCGAGAGCGCCGGGAGATCTTCGAGTCCGACCTGATGGGCATGATCGGCCTGCTCAGCCCCCATCCCAGTGTGGTTTGCTGGACGATCTTCAACGAGGCTTGGGGCCAGTACCAGACCAACCGCATCGAGGCGATGGTGCGGGCGGCCGATCCCACCCGGCTGGTGGATGCGGCATCCGGTTGGCACGACCAAGGCGGCGGCGATTTCCGAAGTCGACATCGCTATGTTCTCGGGCTGCGGCGCCCTGCCCGGCGTGACCGGCGGCCGTTCTTCCTGTCGGAATTCGGCGGCTACAACCTGGTCGTCGATGGGCACACCTGGGAGGTGGCAGGGCACTACGGTTACGGCACCCAGGCCGACGAGGGCTTGCTCAACAGAGCCTTGCGGACGCTCTACCGCGAACAACTGATCCCGCTGGTCGCCCGGGGGCTGCGCGGTTGCGTCTACACCCAGGTCAGCGACGTCGAGACCGAGACGAACGGCCTGCTCACCTATGACCGGCAGGTTCTCAAGCCGGACGCCGGGCTGCTGCGCAGCCTCAACGCCGAGTTGTACGCCGCGTTCGACGCGCTGGGCCAAGACAACCACGCGCGCCGCTGAGGAACCGAGATCAGGCCAGCCCCAGCCATTCCAGCCAGCCGGGCAGCTCTCGGGCCACTTGGGCGGCGCCGTCGTTGAAGCTGCGTTCCAGCCTGCTGAGTTTGCGTTCGCCTTGGCTGACGGTGAAGCCCTCGGGGAAGAAGACCATCGCGTCCCCGTTACGCTCAAGTTCCAGCAGTTCGGCACGCGTCCGGTTGTAGTTGGACGCCCGGTCGGCCAGCGCGTCCAGGATCGTCGGATACTTGCGGAAGTACTGCCGCATCGGCCGACTGATGCGCAGGGGCGCCTTGACGTAGTCGCGGGGACGCGTCAGCACCACCAGGAACTTGGTGAAGCCATCGGCCCTCGCGGCGTCCAAGGCGATGCCGCCGCTGGGGCCCAAAGCGCCATCGGCATAGACGTGGTCGTCGATGTGCACGGGCGGCATGAAGAACGGCAGCGTGGACGACGACTGGACGCGCGCCATCAGGTCGTCCGGGGTTTCGATGTCGGCCCGGGTCCAGTAGAAGGCGCGCCCGGTGTCGGCCTCGAAGACGCCCAGACGCATCCGGGCCGGGTTCGCCTGGTAGGTTGCGAAATCGTAGGGCAGCGCCTGGCCGGGTCGTCCGGAGACCCGGTAGATGTACTCGGAGTTGAACAACCCTTGGCCCTTGATGAAGGTGCGGAGGTCGCCGAACTGGGGGTCGGTGGCGAACTCGACGAACGATCGGCGGGCGCGTCGCTGATCCCGGGCCAGGTAGTTGGCGGTGTTGGACGAGCCGGCCGAGATCCCGGCGACCCAGTCGAAGTGGACGCCCGCGTCGAGCAGTGCCACTACGACCGCCGCGGTGTAGCTGACCCGCATCCCGCCACCCTCGAAGATCAAGGCGGTGTCGTGCACATTGCTGGACAGCGTGAGGTCTGGTCTGGTGGGGGGCATGGGCACATCCTATGTCTGGCCGCAGGCTCGGCATGGAGGTGTGGGACGCGACTGGCAGGATGAAGGCGGTTGACAGCCGTCATGACATGAGAGGGAAGACGTGAACGACACCAAGCAGATCGGCTTCGTGGGGGCCACCGGCCTGATGGGCCATGGCCTGGCCAAGAACATCTTGTTGCACGGGCATCCGCTGGCTTACACCATGCGGCAACGGGCTCCGCAAGGACTCGACGAACTAGGTGCCACGCGAGCGGTCGACAACGTCGCACTCGGCGCCACCAGCGACATCGTGGTGATCTGCGTCACCTCGGCGGCCGACGTCGAGCAGGTCGTCACCGAGTTGCTCACCGATCCGAAACCCGGCCTGATCATCATGGACGCCTCCACCTCCGAGCCGTCGACCACTTTGCGGCTGGCTGAGCTGGCTGCCGAGAAGGGCGCCCGCATCGCGGACATTCCGCTGACTCGTGGCCCGGCCGAGGCCGAGGCCGGCACCGTCAACGTGCTGGTCGGGGCGGACGACGACTTGTATGCCGAGATCGAGCCGATCATCAAGTGTTTCGCCGACAACATCTACCGTTGCGGTGGCCTTGGCGCCGGCCACATCATCAAGCTGATCAACAACACCGCCTTCCAGGCCGCGCTGACGATCCTGGCCGAGGGCTTCGCGGTGGCGGTGAAGTCGGGCGTCGATCCCAGCAAGCTCACCGAGGTGCTTTCCGGTGGCGGCTTCGCCAACGGCGGCACGCTGAGGATCATGGAGGACTCGCTGAATGGCAAGTTCGACACCTTGAGGTTCCAACTCGACAACGCCCGCAAGGACGTCCGCTACTACACCCGGATGGCCGGTGAACTCGCCGTCCCGGCGATGGTCGGCGACGGCATCCATGAGGCGTTGTGCGCTGCGAGCGCGCTCGGCTTCGGGGGTGAGTTCTGCGCGTCCTTGACCAAGGCCCAGGCCAAGCTCAACGGCATCACCATCGAGGCCGGTGAACCAGGGAAGAACTGAGTGCCGGCAACCTTAGTGCGCCAGCTCTGCCGGGATGCCATCTTGGTATGCTGCTAGGGCTTGGGTGGCTAGAGCATCCAGCCCCGCCCCAGTCCGAGTAGTTGTCTGGTCAGGGCTGGGGCCCACCACCAAATGCCAATGCGCGGTCGCTGGCCGTGCGGAACGCACACAAAGGCTTCGCGAGGAGCCGTTTCACACTGGGAGGAGTGAACCGATGACGACACCTACTCCACCAGCAGGCGCGTCAACGGATGTCGTGGACCAAGTCCCCGAGAACCTCGTTCTCGCCGGTGATTTCGAGGCACCCAGCTATGAGCAGTGGGCTGCCGAGGTCGCCAAGGTGCTGAACAAGGGACGTCCGGAAGGCAAGCAGCTGACGTCTGAGAAGGCCATCGACCGGCTTCGCACCAGGACCGTTGACGGCCTGGTCGTGGAACCCATCTACACCAAGCAGGACGCCGCCGGTGAGCTCGGCGCCCCGGCGGCAGTGCCGTTCACCCGCGGCACCACCATCCGCAACGGCGACATGGACGCCTGGGACGTGCGTGCGCTGCACGAAGACCCTGACATCGCTGTCACCCGGCAGGCAATCCGCACCGACCTGGAGCGCGGCGCGAACAGTATCTGGCTGCGGGTCGACCCGGACGCCATCGCCGCGTCCGGTGTTGCCACCAGCTTGGCAGAGGTGCTGCCCGATCTGGCCAAGGTCGACGTCTCCAGCCACACCGACCAGGTGGGTGCTGCCGAGGCACTGCTTGCCGTCTTCGAGGCATCCGATGCCGACAAGGCCGAACTCTCCCTGAATCTGGGGCTCGACCCGATCGGCGCCGCCGCCCTGAATGGCGGCACGCCCGACCTTTCGAACGTCTCACAGTGGGTGCAGCGGCTGGCCGGCTACAGCAAGTCCCGCGCCTTCGTCGTGGACGGCACGATCTACCACAACGCCGGTGCCGGTGATGTGCATGAGGTCGCCTGGCTGCTCGCGACCGCGGTCGAGTACGTGCGTGCGCTGGTCGAACAGGGTGTCAACGTGGACGACGCCTTCGACTCGATCAACTTCCGCGTCACCGCTGCCTGTGACCAGGTCGCCACCATCGCCAGGTTGCGCGCGTTGCGCACCGCTTGGGCGCGGGTCGGCGAGGTTTTCGAGGTCAGTCCCGCCAAGCGTGGCGCCCGCCAGCACGCGGTCACCTCTTGGCGTGAGATCACCCGCGACGACCCCTACGTCAACATCCTGCGCGCCACCATCGCGACCTTCTCGGCCGCTGTCGGCGGCGCCGAGGCGATCACCGTGTTGCCGTTCGACACGGTTTGGGGGCTGCCGAACGACTTCAGTCGCAGGCTGGCCCGCAACACCCAGATCGTACTGGCCGAGGAATCCAACATCGGTCGGGTCAACGACCCCGCCGGTGGCGCTTGGTACATCGAGTCACTGACCCGCCAGGTCGCCGAGGCAGCCTGGGCCGAGTTCGGCAAGATCGAGGCCGCCGGTGGCATGGTGGCGGCCTTGGCTGCCGGGACGATCGCCGAGACCCTCGACGACCTGAACGCCAAGCGCGCCAAGTTGCTGGCCACCCGCAAGCTGCCGGTCACCGGTGTCTCGGAGTTCCCGAATCCGGGCGAGGCGCCGATCACCGACCGCACCCAGCGTCCGAGCGCCCCGCAGTACGCCGGGCTCAAGTGGGCGCGCGACGCCGAGCCGTTCGAGGCGTTGCGTGACGCCACGGCGGGCACCGAGGCCAAGGTCTTCCTGGCCTGCTTGGGTACTCGGCGTGACTTCGGCGGACGCGAGGGCTTCGCGTCCAACTACTTCCATATCGCGGGTCTGGCGACCTCGCAGGTCGAGGGCGGCTCCACCGAGCAGATTGTGGCGGCCTGGCAGGAATCCGGCACGCCGGTGGCCTGCCTGTGCTCATCAGCCAAGGTCTATGCGGTCCAAGGCCTGGAGGTGGCCACCGCGCTCAAGAAGGCCGGGGCGCAGCAGGTGCTGCTGGCCGGCAACATCAAGGAACTCGGAGACGTCGACAGCTCCGGCGTCATCGACGGCACCATCGCCATGGGCATGGACGTCGTTGCCGGACTGAATGGCGTCCTTGACACTGTGGGGGTGACCAAGTGAGCGCGCTACCTCGCTTCGACAAGATCGAGTTGGGCGACGCGGCCGTCGGTGCCGATGCCAAAGCTACCTTCGACCAGCTGCTGGCCGCTGCCGGCCCCGAGGAATGGCTGACCCCGGAGCAGATTCCGGTCGGCCACCTGTACGGGTCCGACGCCTACGAGGGTCTGGACTTCCTCGACACGATGCCGGGCATCCCGCCGTTCCTGCGCGGACCTTACTCGACGATGTACGTCTCACGTCCGTGGACGATCCGCCAGTACGCGGGTTTCTCCACCGCTGAGGCTTCCAACGCCTTCTACCGGCGCAACCTCGCGGCCGGCCAGAAGGGCCTGTCGATCGCCTTCGATCTGGCGACGCACCGCGGCTACGACTCCGACCACCCACGGGTGGCCGGCGACGTGGGCATGGCCGGTGTGGCCGTCGACTCGATCCTCGACATGCGTCAGCTGTTTGACGGCATCCCGCTCGATCAGATGAGCGTGTCGATGACGATGAACGGTGCGGTGCTGCCGATCTTGGCGCTGTATGTGGTGGCTGCCGAGGAGCAGGGCGTCAAGCCCGCGCAACTCGCCGGCACGATCCAGAACGACATCCTCAAGGAGTTCATGGTTCGCAACACCTACATCTACCCGCCGGCGCCGTCCATGCGGATCGTCTCAGACATCTTCGCGTTCACCAGCGCGAACATGCCGAAGTTCAATTCGATCTCGATCTCCGGCTACCACATGCAGGAGGCCGGGGCGACCGCCGACATCGAGATGGCCTACACGCTGGCCGATGGGGTGGAGTACATCCGCGCCGGTGAGGCGGTGGGGCTGCAGGTCGACCAGTTCGCGCCACGGTTGAGTTTCTTCTGGGCGATCGGGATGAACTTCTTCATGGAAGTGGCGAAGATGCGCGCTGCCCGCATGCTGTGGGCGCGTCTGGTTCGCCAGTTCAACCCGAAGAACCCGAAGTCGATGAGCCTGCGCACGCACTCGCAGACCTCCGGTTGGTCGCTGACCGCCCAGGACGTGTACAACAACGTGGTGCGCACCTGCGTCGAGGCGATGGCTGCGACCCAGGGGCACACCCAGTCGTTGCACACCAATGCGCTGGACGAGGCCATCGCGTTGCCGACGGATTTCTCGGCTCGGATCGCCCGCAACACACAGCTCTTCCTGCAGCAGGAGTCTGGTACCACTCGGTCTGTCGACCTGTGGGCGGGTTCGGCCTATGTCGAGAAGCTGACCCAGCAACTGGCTCGGCAAGGCTGGCAGTTGATCCAAGAGGTCGAGGCGGCCGGCGGTATGACCAAGGCCATCGAGGCGGGCATCCCCAAGATGCGCATCGAGGAGGCCGCGGCCCGTACCCAGGCCCGCATCGACTCCGGTCGTCAGCCGGTCATCGGCGTCAACAAGTACGTCCTTGAGACCGAGGACAAACTGGACGTGTTGAAGGTCGACAACCGCGAGGTTCGCGAACAGCAGATCGCCAAGCTGAACAAGTTGCGTGCCGAACGGGACTCGGAGGCCTGTAGCAAGGCGCTGGAGCGGCTCACCTGGGCGGCCGGCAACCCCGACCCGACCGATCCTGACCGCAACCTGCTGAAGTTGTGCATCGACGCCGGTCGTGCCGGTGCCAGTGTGGGTGAGATGTCGGACGCGCTGGAGGCCGTCTTCGGTCGCTACACCGCCCAGATCCGCACCATCTCTGGTGTCTACTCGAAGGAAGCAGGTGCATCGCAGACCATGGACGAGACTCGTGCACTGGTCGACGAGTTCGAGGAGATCGAGGGCCGTCGTCCGCGCATCCTGATCGCGAAGATGGGCCAGGACGGCCATGACCGCGGCCAGAAGGTGATCGCGACCGCCTTCGCCGATCTCGGCTTCGACGTCGACGTGGGCCCCCTCTTCCAGACCCCAGAAGAGGCCGCCCGGCAGGCCATTGAAGGTGACGTGCACGTCGTCGGCGTGTCGTCGCTGGCTGCCGGCCACCTCACTCTGGTGCCCGCGCTGCGCGCCGAACTCGACAGGCAGGGACGCAGTGACATCGCCATCGTGGTGGGCGGCGTCATTCCCGAGCAGGACTTCGCCGAACTGCGTCAGGCCGGCGCCGCGGCGATCTACCCGCCCGGCACCAACATCCCAGTGGCGGCGACAGATCTGCTCAAGGGCATGGTGAAGGCCGCTCGGGAGGGCAATGCCTAGGTCGATCGACGTCCCGGCCCTGATCGAAGGCGTCAAGAGTGGGGACCGGGCCGCACTGGCCCGGTCCATCACCCTCGTGGAGTCCCGCAAGCCGGCGCATCGCGCGCTGGCGCGGGAACTCCTGCGCGAGTTGGCCCCGTTGTCGGGCAATTCGATAAGGCTGGGGCTGTCAGGGGTCCCGGGCGCCGGCAAGTCCACCTTCACCGACGCGCTGGGTGTCACGCTGATCGAGAAGGGTCACCGGGTGGCCGTGCTGGCGGTTGACCCGTCCAGTTCGGTTTCCGGCGGTTCGGTGCTCGGCGACCGCACCCGGATGGGGGCGCTGGCTGAGTTGGAGGACGCGTTCATCCGGCCCTCGCCGACCGGGCTGCACCTTGGTGGTGTGGCCCGGGCCACCCGGGAGGCCATGTTGTTGGTCGAGGCCGCCGGCTATGACGTGGTGATCGTCGAGACCGTCGGTGTCGGCCAGTCCGAGGTCGCCGTTCAGGGCATGGTCGACACCTACCTGGTCTTGATGCTTGCCCGTTCCGGTGACCAGTTGCAGGGCATCAAGAAGGGCATCCTCGAACTCGCGCATGTGATCGCGGTCAACAAGGCTGACGGCGACAATGCCGGCGAGGCGCGGGTCACCGCTCGCGAGCTGTCCATTGCGATGAAGCTGGTCTCGTCGCAGTCCCTGGACCGCCGGGTTCCGGTGCTCACCTGTTCGGCGCTGCACAAGATCGGTCTCGAAGCGGTCTGGCAGGCTGTTCTCGACCACCGGGCGTACCTGGAGGAGAAGTACGGTCTGAGCGCCTACCGGGCGTCCCAGCAGGTGAGCTGGATGTGGAGCCAGACCGAGGCCGCGTTGATGGATTCGCTGCGCGGCACCAAGAAGATGCGCTCGCTCGCGCACGACCTGGAGGACAAGGTCGGTGCGGGCCAGGTCACGGCCATGGACGCGTCCGCCGCGCTGCTGCGTGAGTTTGCCGCCCTGGTGCCCACGTTCGACTGGGCGCAGGACTGAGCCGCCGTTGGTGGTCAGGGCCTCAGGCCATGCGCCATGTTGTACCGTTGCGCGCCCTGGTAGGCGTCCACCATGCCCCAGATCCACAGGCCAAACACGCCGACGAGCGGCACGAGCAGCCACGACAACGCCCAGCAAACCAAGTAGCCGACCAAGATAGCGACGCCCTTGCCGGTTTCGCCGTTCATGATGGTTCCGACACCCGGCACGAAGAACGAGACCAACAGCGCCAAACCCGGCTCCTTGCGGGCGACCGCAGGCTGGAGTGCGCCGTATTGGGGTAGCCCGTATTGGGCTTGGCCGTACTGGGCTTGGCCGTATTGGGGCGGCCCGTAGGGCGGTGGCGTGCCGGCAGCTTGGGCAGGATAGCTAGGTCCGTTCGGGTTCTGGTGGGCGGGCTGGCCACCGTACGGCTGCGGTTGACCGTAGTGGGACGCAGAGAAGTTGGGCGCTTCGAACTGGGGCGGGTAACCAGCCTCCGGGGGTCGCCAGTTGTCGGTGGGTGGTTGGGTCATCGCAATCTCCTTGTCTAACTGACATGAGCCTAGGCGATGGCTCTGACAAGCAGGTAGCCGGGACCGTTGGCGGTCGATTCAGGCGCGGTCGATGGCGTCCTTCAGAGCTGCCAGGATGAGCGCCACCGAACCCGGATTGGCGTTGGGGCCCATCAGCCCGATCCGCCAGACCGAGGACGCGAACTGCTTCACCCCGGCACCGATCTCGATGTCGTACCGGTCGAGCAGGTAGCCACGGACTCGGGCGGAGTCGACACCCGCAGGCACCTTCACGGTGGTCAGTTCGGGCAGCCGGTACCCGTCGGCCGCGAACAACTCCAGGCCCATCTCTTGCAGGCCGTGCTGCAGTGCGTCGCCGGCGCCTTGGTGACGGGCCCACACGTTTTCCAGGCCCTCTTCGCCGATGCGGTCGAGCGCAGCGGCGAGCGAGACCACCATGGCCACCGGCGCGGTGTGATGGTAGGTGCGCTTCGCGCCACTCGCCTCGCCCACGTAGCCACCCAGCATGCCAAGGTCCAGGTACCAGGACTGCGGCTTCGCGACGCGGCGCTGCCAGGCCCGCTCGTTGATGGTGAACGGTGCCAGACCGGGGGCCACACCGAGGCACTTCTGCGTCCCGGCATAGCCGACATCAATGCCCCAGTCATCGGCCCGCAATTCGATGCCGCCGATGGAGGTGACCGCGTCCACCAACAGCAGCGCGTCCCCCTTGGCGGCTCCGAGCGCGGCGATGTCGGAGCGGACGCCGGTGGAGGTCTCTGCGTGCACCGCCGCGATGATCCGGGGATGCGGGTGCGCCGTGACCAGTCGCTCGGCGTCCACCGGCTGGCCCCACTCGAAGTCGACGCGCACCACGTCAGCGCCGCAGCGGGCGGCCACGTCACACATGCGCTCCCCGAACAAGCCGTTGACGCCGATCACGACGACGTCACCGGGGTGCACGGTGTTCACGAATGCGGCCTCCATGCCGGCCGAACCAGTCGCCGACAGCGGCAGCGTCCGACGATTCCGGGTGCCCCAGACCCGACGCAGGCCCTCGCAGGCGTGGTCCATCTCGGCCAGGAAGGCGGGATCAAGGTGCCCCAACAGTGGACGCGACAGTGCCAGCGATGCCTCGGGGTAGGTGTTGGTGGGGCCGGGTCCGAAGAGGTGACGGAACGCGATGGTGGCAGCGGACATGGCTCCAGCTTCGTCCAGACACGGCCCGGTCGTCCAGTGAATGCCACCGCTGGCCGACCGAATCCCTGACCAGAGCGCAGCCACGCGCCCAGGGGCCGACTTCGTTCTGCCGGGCCGAGTGTCTAATCTGGGGGTACGACCACACGGGTCGGCAGTGTCAGGCCGCCCGCGCCGGCCGCGAATCAATGCAGACCCGCGACGGAGGATATCCAAGTGTCCGCGACACAACTCGACAAGAACGGGCGGCTGGCCGTCACCGACCTGCTGCACGCCAAGTCACCCGATGACCACGGCAAGCTTGATGCAGTCGAGTCGGCGCGTTTCCCCGGAGTCCCCAGTGTGGTGAACGGCAATGCCGCGGTGGCCCACGTGATGAGCCACGTCTGTGGCGGTGTCATCGGCTACCCGATCACCCCTTCCACCGAGATCAGCGAGCTCTATGAGGCGGCCCGTGCTGAGGGCCAGCTCAACGTCTGGGGCAAACACCCGTTCTTCTTCGAGCCCGAGGGTGAGCACTCCGCGCAGTCCGGCGCGCTAGGCGCTGCGCTGACCGGCGGCATGTTCGTCTCAAATGCCTCGTCCAGCCAGGGCATCCTGTACGCGATGGAGTCGCACTTCGTCACCGTCGGCAAGAAGGTGGGCGGTTTCGTCCTGCAGGTTGCCGCTCGTGTGGTGAGCAAACACTCGCTGAACGTGATGGCCGGCCACGACGACATCTACGCACTGTTGCCGGCCGGCTACACCGTCTTCTTCGGGGCCAATCCGCAGGAGGCCGCAGACCTGGCCGCGATCAGCTACCGCACCGCGGCGTTGTCGCTGATCCCGGTCGCCAACACCATGGACGGCTTCGCCACCAGCCACATGATGTCCGAGGCCAACCTTCCCGAGCCCGAACTGCTGCGCGAGTACCTGGGCGATCCGGCCGGACGCATCGACTGCCCGACCGTCGCACAAGAGGTGATGTACGGCGCCAAGGGACGCGTCTGGCAGCTGAACCGCTGGATCACCCGGCGCGCCGCCGAGTTCGGGCTCACCGAGCTCGACGACATCCGCAACTGGCTCACCGACCACGCCGCTGAGGTGGAGGCCGACGACGCCGGTGCCCTGGTCGAGCAGACCCAGACGTTCATCCCGGTCGATCTCGGTGCGCAGTGGCGCCGTCAGTGGCTGGGCGCCTGGCGCAAGGGCACCAGGCAACTGGTGCCTTCGCTGGTCGACCCGAACAACCCGGGACTGACCGGACCGGTCCAGAACCAGCCCGACTTCCAGGCCGGGGCGGTCGACCACCGCACCCACTTCGATTCCGAGGTGCCCCGGCTGGCTCGGCAGGCCATGGTCGAGTACAGCCAACTGACCGGACGCCGCTACACCCCGATCCACTGCTACGACGTGGCCGACGCGGACTACGTCTTCGTGGCCCTCGGCTCGGTGGGCGAGGACGTCCGCGCCGTGTTGCCCTACCTTCGTCGGCAGGGGCTCAAGGTCGGCCTGGTCTCGGTGAAGCTGCTGCAGCCCTTCCCCGAGGCCGAACTGGTCGACGCATTGGCCGGCAAACAGGCCGTCACCGTCTTGGAGCGTTCCGATCAGATGGCGCTGACCCAGCTGGTCACCTCCGCGCTGTTCAAGGGTGCGGCGAATTCGTCCAGCCCCGGACGCTTCGCCGGCATCCGGCCGATCTCGAAGATCCCCGCGCTGACCAGCGCCATCTTCGGTCTCGGTGGCCATGACCTGCAGCCGCGCGACCTGATCGCAGCTGCCGAGAACATGGCTGGCGACAACGCGTCCCCACTGGTCTACCTCGGATCGACCTTCTTTGCCGACGGCGCGACCGGCAGCTTCGCCGAACTTCAGCACAAGATGGCGACCGCCTATCCCGAGACGAGGCTGATGGCGCTGGTGACGGGCGAGAATCCGAACCTGCTGCCCGACGAGGCGTTCCGGATCCGGTTCCACTCGGTGGGCGGCTACGGCACGATCGCCACCGGCAAATTGATGACCGATATTCTCGCCGGGGCGCTGGGCATGTACTCGAAGTCGGCGCCGAAGTACGGCTCCGAGAAGTCCGGGGCGGCGACGAACTTCTACATCACCCTGAGCCCCGAGCCGGTGCTGGTGACCAATGCCGAACTTGAAGACGTCGAGGTCGTGCTGTCGCCCGACCACAAAGTCTTCCAGCACGCCGATCCGTTGAAGGGGCTGGTCGAGGGCGGGACGCTGATCTTGCAGTCGAGTCAGTCCCCCGAACAGACCTGGCAGTCGCTGCCGGCCAGGGCCCGCCAGGCGATCCGGGACAAGAAGATCAAGTTCTATGTTCTGGACGCCTTCGCGGTGGCCGCCCGGCATGCCCCGACTGACCAGTTGCAGACTCGCATGATGGGCATCGCGTTCATCGGCGCGCTCGTCGGCGGCGTCGACCGGATCGCCCGCGGCGCCGCCGGCGAGGAGTTACGCGACAAGGTCTACGAGCAGATCCACAAGAAGTTCGGCTCCAAGGGCAGCAGGATCGTCGCGTCCAACATGGCCGTGATCGAGGACGGTCTAGCCGCGCTGCGCACGGTCGACCACCAGTCGGACGCCTACCGGGCGATCGAGGCAGACCTGCCGAGCCCATCGGGGCGCAGCATAGACCTGTCGATCGGCTTGGCGGGCACCGCTTGCGCAGCGTCCAACCTCTTCGACCCGGACTACTACGACCACATCATGGGCGCCCCGTTCCGGGACGGGACGATTGGTCGCGCCCCGGTGATGCCCGGTGCCGGCCTGTTCGTGCCGGCGGGCACCGCGGCGGGCAAGAACAAGGGCCTGTTCCGCCGCACAGTGCCGCAGTTCGACGCCGGTCTGTGCACCGGTTGCCTGGAATGCGCCTTGGCTTGCCCGGACGCCGCGATCCCGAACGCGGTGCACGAGGTACACACGCTGGTCTCGACCGCGGTCTCGATGCTTGAGGTCAACGACGCGCAGCGCGGGGCCATGCGCGAGCATGTCTACGGCATCGCGGCTCGGGTTCGCGAGCTGTACCGCGGTGGCAGTGAGGACTCGTTCGCCGATCTGGTAGCCCAGGCGGTGGCCGGCTTGGTGCCCGCGACTTCGGGGTCGTACCTGCGCCGCAATTACGCTGCAGTGGTCGAGATTCTGCGAACCTTCCCGGTCGCCAAGACCCGGCCGTTCTTCGACGCCCTGGAACGCGAACTGCCCGGCAGCGGCGGCCTGTACTCGGTGACCATCGACCCGTGGAAGTGCACCGGTTGCCTGGAGTGCGTCGACGTTTGCGGCCCGCACGCCCTGACCTCCACCGACCAGACACAGGTCATTGAGGAGCGGCTGGAAGCGGGGCTCGAATTCCTGGCGAAGACCCCCAACACCCCGACCAGATTCACTGCAGACGCGGTCGACCCCGAGGGCGACACCAAGAGGCTCTTCCTCGACCGCAACAACTACTATGCGGTCACCGGTGGACACGGCGGCTGTCGCGGCTGCGGCGAGGTGACGAGTACCCGCATGGTGGTCGCAACGAGCCACGCCTTGGGGGAGAAGCGGCAAAGTGAGCAACGAGCCACCCTCGACGACCTGGCCAGTCGGTTGGCCACCGAACTCGCACGGAACGGTCTTCCGTCTGGGCGCCGCGGGCGCCTGAAGGCCGCGCTGGCCGAGATCGAGAAGAGCCTCTACCTGCTGGAGGGCGGACCCACCGGCAAGGGCCCGGCCACCACCGTGGTCGCCAACTCGACGGGCTGCTCCAGCGTCTACTCGTCCACCATGCCCTACAACGCGTTCACCGACCCCTGGGTGAACAGCCTCTTCCAGGACGCCCAACCGCTGGCGAAGGGCCTCTTCGAGGGCCTGGCCACGCGCGCGGTCGACTTGGTGAAGGCGATCCGGACCGCACGCCTCGAGTTGTCCGGCGGCTACGACCCGGGGGTCCACGACAAGGAACTGGCCACCCTCAGCTGGCTCGACTTCACCGAGGACGAACTGGCCCTGATGCCCACCGTGCTGACCATCGGCGGCGACGGGGCCAGCTACGACATCGGATTCGGCGCGATGTCGCGGATCCTGACCTCGCCGACACCTATCAAGATCCTGGTGCTCAACACCGGCGCCTATTCCAACACCGGCGGACAGGCCTCCACGGCGAGCTTCACCGGCCAAGATTCCGACCTCGCCCGGATCGGCTCGGCCCATTCCGGCAAGGCGGAGAACCGCAAGGAGTTGGGCTTGCTGGCCTCGTTCCACCCGAACACCCTCGTGGTGGGCAGCGCAACGGCCATGCAGGGGCACTTCCTGCGGGCCACCATGGAGATGCTGAACTACCACGACGGCCCGGCCCTGATGGACGTCTACACCCCTTATGGAGATGCTGAACTACCACGACGGCCCGGCCCTGATGGACGTCTACACCCCTTGCCAGGGCGAGCACGGCATCGGCGACAACATGGCCAACCGGCGTGGCCGGCTGGCCGTCGAATCGCGAATGGCCCCGTTGTTCGTGCACGACCCACGCCGCGGGGACGCGCTGCACGACTGGTTCGATCTGGATGGCAACCCCGATCCCGACCGGACCTGGACCACCCAGACCATCGAGTACATCGATGTCAGCGGGCAGCTGGGCCTGTTCGAGTGCCCACTCACCCCGGCCACCTTCGCCTTGGGCGAGACCCGGTTCGTGAAGCAGTTCAGCAAGTTGCCGGTCGAACTGGACGCGATCGCGGTGCCGGTGGAGCAGTACATCGACCTGCCGGAGTCGAGCCGGGGCACCCACGTCCCCTTCATCTGGAGCACCGATGCCGATCTGCACCTGATCAAGGTGCGGATCAACCCCGCGGTGGTGAGCCTGGTCGAGGAGCGGCGCCGCTACTGGCAGCTGCTGCAGTACCTGGCTGGTATCAACCTCGACCGGTTGACGGCCCTGCACAAGTCCGACCTGGCCGACCTGCAGTCCCGTTATGACCAGGCGATGGCAGCCCGCGAGTCCTCCATGGACGAGATCGCTCGCGCCATGAGCGAGTTGGCGGCATCCACGAACGCCCAGCCGGTCACCAGTTTCGGCAGTGGTTTGGGTGGCCTCGGCATGAGCGGGGGTGCCCCGGCACCGTCGGTGACCGCGGCCGAGCAGACGACCGGACAGCCGATCGTCCGGCTCGACCCGGATGACATCGCCAAGTGCACCGACTGCAAGAACTGCTGGCAGGAGTTGCCGGAGTTGTTCGAGCGCACCAAGGTGATCGTTGACGGCCAGGCCAAGGTCGCGGCTCGCCTCATTCCGGGCGCACTGGAAAAGGCCGAGGTGACCGAGGACCTGAGGCGGCGAATCGCGAAGGTCGTCGCCAACTGCGACGCCGAGATCATCCACTGAGGGGATGGGCCGATGAGCACCGATATGCGTGATGACCTCACCCGCTACCTGCGGGCGTCGGAGGCCTTGACCAGGACCGCCGACGAAGTGGAGGAACTGGGTCGCTCCGAGGCGGTGGAGACCTACCGGAGCCAGATGGATCTGCTGGGTCGGCGTCTACAGACCAACCCGCGGGCCTTCCGGGAGATCTTCATAGCCGATGGCATGGGAGCCGTGGCGGCCGAGTTCCGTCAGCCGGAGCTGTCGGCCGAATTCACCGACACCTTGTGGGCCAAGCTCCTGGCGGGTAACGACGCGTCCCTGGTCTTGATGCGGTTCATCTGGAACCTGCCGTTGGGTGCCAAACGCAAGTTCATCCGCGCCCTGGACGCGCACCTGTCGCAGCGGTACCCGGTCTTCGCCGGCCTCAGCCGGGGCTGGCCGGCGAACGCGTCGATCCCGCCGTACGTCCGGGAACCCGAGGAACGCAGCGAGGACTTCGAGCTGGTCAATCAGGGCTATCTAGGTTACTTGTCCCTCGGCTACACCCAGCGGGAGGTCGACCTGCTGGTCTGGCTGGAGGCGCTGCGCGACAAACAGTGCGCTGACAAGCCCTGTCAGCTGGGTGAACTGCTGGCCGGCCGCAACGAACCCAAGGGTGGCTGCCCGGTGCAGGTGGCGATCCCAGACATGATGGCGCTGCTGGGCACTGGTCATTTCCGTGAGGCGATGGATCTGATCGAGTCGATCAACCCGCTGCCCAACGTGACCGGACGCGTCTGTCCGCAGGAACTGCAATGCCAGTCTGTCTGTGCGCACTCCGGCCGGCCAATCGAGATCGGCCAACTGGAATGGTTCCTGCCGCAGCGTGAGCGGCTGGTCAACCCCGAAGGCAACACCGCCAAGTACGCCGGCGTGCCCGACCCTTGGCAAGTGGCCACCAAGCCACCGATCGCCGTGGTGGGGTCTGGGCCGTCCGGGCTGATCAATGCTTTCCTGCTGGCCGCCGAAGGCCATCCGGTGACGGTCCTCGAGGCTTTCCACGAGTTGGGCGGTGTGCTGCGTTATGGCATCCCGGAGTTCCGGCTGCCGAATTCGTTGATCGACGACGTGGTGGGCAAGATCAAGGCGTTGGGTGGCACGTTCGTCACCAATTTCGTGGTCGGCAAGACCGCCACCCTCGCCGAACTGAAGGACGCCGGGTTCGCACACATCTTCGTCGGCTCGGGAGCCGGCCTGCCGCGGTTCATGAACGTGCCCGGTGAGCATCTGCTCAACGTGATGAGCGCCAACGAGTTCCTCACCAGGGTGAACCTGATGCAGGGCCATCGCGAAGACCATGAGACGCCGCTGCCTGTTTGCCGGGGCAAGCAGGTGATGGTGATCGGCGGCGGCAACACCGCGATGGACGCCGCCCGCACCGCCCGGCGGCTCGGCGGGCATGTCACCATCGCGTACCGGCGCACCCAGGACGAGATGCCGGCCCGCGTCGAGGAGTTGGAGCACGCCTTGGAGGAGGGTGTGCAACTGGCGACACTGCGTTCGCCGAGCGAATTCCTCGGCGACGATGCCACCCACTTCGTGCGCGCCGCGGTGCTCGAGGTGATGGAGCTCGGCGAGCCTGATGCTTCCGGCCGACGACGTCCCGTGGCCACCGGCCGAACCGAGACGGTGCCAGCCGATCTGGTGATCATGGCCTTGGGGAACTCGGCCAACCCGATCATCAAGGACTCCGAGCCGGCGCTGACAGTGACCACCGCCGGGGCGTTGGAGTTGACCGAGGGTAGCCAGGCCACTTCGCTGGATGGCGTCTACTCCGGCGGCGACGCGACGCGCGGTGGGTCGACGGCGGTGAAGGCGGCCGGTGACGGTCAGGCCGCCGCCCGCGAGATCGGGGAGGCGTCCCTACTGCCCGCGACCGAGATCCGTGACATGGTCTCGCGGGCCAAGCGGTTCAACGAGCTGGCCGGGGCGGCCAACATCATCACCGGACGGCGCGAGCTGGGGCCGGGCATCGTCGAGCTGCAGGTTTACGCCCCGCTGATCGCCCGTTCTGCCCGAGCCGGGCAGTTCGTCCGGGTGCTGGGCGAGCCGAAGGGCGAGCTGATCCCGCTGACCTTGGCCGATTGGGACGCGAACGCCGGGACGATCGTCCTGGTCATCCAGGGCATGGGCACCAGCACTCGGCGGATCAACCAGCTCCAGGTCGGCGACCGGTTGGCTGGTGTCGCCGGCCCCCTGGGGCAGCCGAGCGAAGTTCACCGGGTGTCGGACGAGCAGACGGTGGTGTTCACGGCCGGCGGCGTCGGGCTGCCACCGGTTCACCCGATCGCCCGGGAGCATCTGCGGTTGGGCAACCACGTCACGCTGATCGCCGGCTTCCGCAGCGCCGACCTGCTCTTCTGGGTCGGTGAGGGGGAGCGCGTCGACCAACTGCAGGCCGAGTTCGGCGACCGACTCGAGGTGGTCTATACCAGCAACGACGGCTCGTTCGGCATTGAGGGCTTCGTCACCGTGCCGCTCAAGCAGATGCTGGACGCCAACGCGGCCGGTGCGGGACGCCCGATCGCCGAAATCACCACGATCGGCCCGCCGCTGATGATGCGTTCGGTCTCAGATCTGTCGAAGCCCTATGGGGTGAAGACGATCGCATCCCTGAACTCGATCATGGTGGACGCCACCGGCATGTGTGGTGCGTGCATGGTGCCGTTCGCGGTGGACGGGAAGATGGTCCGCAAGCATGCCTGCATCGACGGCCCCGAACTGGACGCCCATGCCATCGATTGGGACAAGTTCCTGCCGCGGTTCAACCTGTTCAAGGCACAAGAGGCCCAGAGCAAGGCTCGACACGGCTACGCCTGATCAGGATGGCTGGCGCGCAGCGCCCACAGCATCGCCTGATTGAACGGGACCGGGATGGCGTGCCGCTCACCGAGGGCGACCACACGTCCGGCGAACGTCTCGACCTCGGTTTCGCGGCCGGCATTGGTGTCTTGGGCCATCGACGTCCAGCCGGCGGCCGGCATGCTCGCCAGCACAGCGTCCCAACGCGCGACGTCCTGGCCGCCCAGGCCGACCCCTTCCGCGACCGCGATCTGCAAGACCTCGGTCATCAGCGCCTTCATCAGCCGTCGGGCGTCCCCGTCGGCCTGGAACGCCCCGTAGGGTGCGTGCAGCAATGCGGACGCTTGGTTGATGCCGACATTGAAGTAGAACTTCGACCAGATGGTTTGCCGCATGTCGGGTGGGGTCTGCCAGGCCAGTCCGGCCCGGTCGAGTGCCTGTTGGACGGCGGCCACCATCGCGTCCGGTTCGAGGCCGTTCAAGGCTCGGCCGAAGACCAGCCGGCCGGCCTGTCGGAAGCGGATCTGGTGGCCTTCCCGTTCGGCATCCATGCCCAGCGCCACGCATAGCAGCACCCGCTCGTTGCCGTAGCGGGCCGCGATGCGGTCTTCGGAGTCGAGGCCGTTCAGGATCGACAGGATGATCGTCTGCGGCCCGACCACCGCGGCGGCGTCGGTGATCGCGTCGGCGAGGTGCCGGTCTTTGACCGCGAAGATCAGCAGGTCGGCGGGCTCGGCGTCCTGAACTTGGTCGATGTCGATCACCGACGCCACCAGCGGCTCAGCGTTCACCGTCAGACCCGCACGGAGCCGCTCGGCGCGCTCCCCGCGAGCCACCAGCTCGACTTCGAACCCCGCCCGGGCGAAGTGGGCGGCGTACATGCCACCCATCGCGCCGGTTCCGACTATCGCGATCCGCTCAATGGGGCCAGTCATGGTTTCACTCTATTGGCCTGCCCGCCGCCGTCCGGGCGGCTCCGCAGCGGGATGGTCCTATGCTGATTCGGTGGAGACCGTGAAGTTGAGCCCCGGCGAACAGCTAGACGGGCAGGCAGAACGAGTCGAGCAGTTGACTGCGGCCGTCTCGAACAGCCGCGTGG
>JAEAMF010000745.1_pt1 | contig 32816 bp, 21 predicted proteins | sample 8958721 | NCBI WGS metagenome assembly JAEAMF01 (sample SAMN16933255, study PRJNA681124) | bioreactor sludge metagenome | isolation source: anaerobic bioreactor treating anionic surfactant - SDBS | place: India: Bengaluru | collected 2019-02-28 | reverse complement strand
AGTCAGACCCGCCATCAGGGATCACTCTGCCTCTTGCGGGAGGAGTCCAGATATGCCGTTGTTGTGCGGTACCTGCAACTTGAGATCTTCATCACTAGTGGCTTCGCGCTCTATGGCCTCGTTTCCTATTTGGGGCGATCAGTCGACTTTTCGAGCTGAATTTCCCACAGCCGCATCTGGAGTTCTACCTCTTCAGCGGTCCACCGGTGTTTGACATTTGCCGCATGCCGTCTAACGTCTACCCATGTGCGGTTTATGACGTTCGGCCACTTCTCCGAATCCTCGGCATGCGGTTCACCCATGTGCCAGTACTTGCGCTCTTCAAAGTAGAAATACTTGCGCTGGGAGTGGCCGAAACGCTGGATGACGCCATATTGTTCGATGCAGTCAATGAGCGCTGCATGATCTTCCTGGGTGCACATTGTCTTCGTAGTGTATTCGTGAGGATATGTGCGGGCGTAGGTCCAGGCAAACTTCCATTTCGTCCGCTCGATGAGCCGCACGAGTGCACTCATCTTGTCATTGGGCAAGTGTGCGGGCATATTGCCTGAGGCGTTAAGCATTGACAGCAGTTGCGTTTCAGCGTCGCGTACGAGTGTGTCCGAGTAGTCCTCCCAGTGTTTCGGATCCGGAGTGAGAGGAACGTACAATCGGTCGATCTGCTGGAATGAGCGGCTCCCGCTAGCTTTGATGATGACACTTCTCTCGCCGATTGTGATTACCCACGCCCCATGCCGGTAGCCTTCGCGCTCGTAGACCATCGAGCCACCGAGGCGTTCGACAAGAGATCGAACCGATTCATATGCGCGACCTGACATATGGGTCCTGTCTATTCGACGCTGCTATGAGCTGGTGCACTTCTCGATCTGGCGTCATGCCGCCTACGCAAATGATACCACGACGACCACCGGCCTGTCAGGCCGCGCGACGCGCAGGGTCTTATTCTGTGGTGGGCGCTTCCGGTCGAGAGCCAGGCACGGCGGGCACGGCAGACCGCTCAGCGGCGCGCCATGCGGACGCTCGCGAGAAGAGCACCCACGCGGTCGCCCCAAGGACGCCGATCCTCCCGTGAGCGCGATTGCCTCTTTGCGCCTCGGTCGAGCCCGGGCGGCTTCTGCGAGATCGAGCGCGAAGTGGTGGAGCGGATATCAGCTTGGCGGCAATCCTCTCTTGAGGCACCATTGTCGGGCGGAACAATCAGCGGGAGGAAGGCCATGCGAAAGGCGGCTCATCGTGTTCGGGGGCTCGGCGCGATCTGCGCCCTGGCGGTAGCGGCAGGGTGCGGTGGTGCTCATGGCCCAGCCGGGCAATTGGCACTCGCTGACGCTGGGGCGGCCACGGCCGTGGCAACAGCCGAATCCTCAACTGGCCTCTCCTTTGACGCGACGGCGGCCCTCGATCCTCGACCGACGCCGTTTCCAGATCGCATCGTGCTCACCTGGAACGACGACCCCGCAACCACGCAAGCGGTGACATGGCGGACGGACGCGTCCGTGGATTCGGGATTCGCATTCCTCATGCTCGCCAACTCCGCGCCTGAGGCGAAAGATGTGCAACGCTTCGAGGCAACCACGACCTCGCTCGAGGCTTCTTCGGGGCTTGCGCGTTACCATTCCGTCGTCTTTCGCGGATTGCTGCCCGGCACGCGCTACGCGTATCGCGTCGGCAGCGACGCGGGCTTGAGCGAGTGGTTCCTCTTCCGCACTGCGGACCTGGACCCGGGGACGGAGACGGCCTTGAGCGCGCATGTGGTGGGCTTCGCTCCCTTCACCTTCCTCTACATGGGCGATGCGCAGAACGATCATCTCACCTGGTGGTCACGCACGATCCGCGCGGCCTATGCGGCCGCGCCCAACGCGCGCTTCATCGTGCACACGGGCGATCTCGTAAGCCACGGCGACGACGACGAGCAGTGGGAGGCGTGGTTTCAAGCGGGCGGATGGATCCACGCGATGCTTCCCTGCGTCCCGGCTCCGGGCAATCACGAGTACTTGAAGTCGACGGGAAAGAAGGGCTCCTTCACTTCGCATTGGCGGGAAGTGTTCACGCTTCCCGAAAACGGGATCCCCGGCCTGGAGGAAACGAACTACTTCCTGGACTACCAGGGGGTGCGCATCGTGACGCTGAACACCTATCAAGATCTTCCCGCGCAGGCGGAATGGCTCGAGCGCGTGCTGAGCGACAATCCCAATCGTTGGACGATCGCGGCCTTTCACTATCCGATCTACTCGGGATACGGCAAGCGAAACAACGCCGAGCTGCGCGCGCTGGTGAAGCCGATTCTCGAGAAGCATCACGTCGATCTCGTGCTGACCGGCCACGATCATGTCTACGCGCGCGGGCAGGCGCCGGAGGGGGACTACGCGCCGGGCGATTCGACGAGCCCGAAGCCGGTGTTGGGGACGAGCGGTCCGGTGTATGTGATCTCGGTCAGCGGGCCGAAGCAGTACGAACTGAATGCGCCGTGGGCCAAGCGGTCCGGTGAAAATGTGCAGCTCTATCAGATCATCCATGTGAGCGCCGACACGCTGCGCTACGAGAGCCGCACGGTGACGGGCGAGCTCTTCGACGCGTTCGATCTCGTGAAGCGTGAAGACGGCGCGGCGCGATTGGTGGAGCGTGCGGAATGAACGCGCGGAGATGCCTTGGGTTCCTGCGGACGCGCTTGCTCGCGCTCTTCGTTGCGGCGCTCTGCATCGCGCATGGTTGTCCCGCACACGCGCTCACGCTTCGCGATGCGGTCGGAGGCGCGCTGGAGAATCATCCTTCCGTGGCCGCCGCCGAAGCCGAGCGGGCGCAGGCGCGCGCGGCGGCAGGCATCGCGAGCGCCGCGTGGCTGCCGACGCTTTCCGTGGCCGGCTCGCTCACGCGCTATGAAGAGCCGATGCTCGTCTTTCCCATCCATCGGTTGGATTTCCTGCACCTGCCCACCTTCGACGAAACGCTCATCCAGGGAGGAGTGACGGCAAGCTACACCTTGTTCGAAGGCGCGGGCAGGATCGGGCGTATCGGGCAAGCGCGCGCGGCGGAACGCGCGGCGACATTCGCCGGCGAAGGCGTCGAGCAGGGAGTGATCGCCCATGTGACCCGCGCATATCTGCAAGCGCTTCATCAAAGGGAAGTGCTCGCGGCGCACGACGCGCGCCTCTTGGCGCTGCAGGCGGAAAAGAAGCGCGTGCAAGACCTGTGGAATGTCGGGCGGGCAGCGCAAATCCAGATTCTGCAGACGGAGGCGGCGATCGCGAACGCCGAGGCCGACCGGGTGGCGATTGCCGGCGCGCTGGAATTGGCGCAACGCGAGCTCGCGCGACTCACCGGCTTGCCCGTCGACAGCGCGCGGGCCGATCGCCTGGAGGACTTCACGATCGTCGATTCGCTGCCTGCATCGAGCGACGACCTTCTCTCCCAAGCGCTGGCCGCCAATCCCCAAGTCGAAGAGTCGCGCGCGCGCGTGCGGGCGGCCGAAGCGGGCGTGGGCGTGGCGCGGAGCGAGCGCTGGCCCGAACTGAACGCGCTCGGAAGCTATCTCGCCTATGCCGACGGGTCGGGCGAGGATACCTACGAATGGAATGTGGGCCTTCGTCTCGCCTGGCCGCTCTTCACCGGTGGCGCGGTGGGAAAAGGCGTCGAGCGGGCGCGCGCGACGCGCGCGGGCTCACAAGCGGGCCTGGCCCTGGTCGAGCTCCAGGTGCGCGATGAGCTCGATCGCGCGTGGAATGCGCACGCGGAAGCGCGCGCGCGCATGGCGAGCCTGGAAGCAGCCGTGGCCGCCACCGGCGAGGTGGTCCGCATCCAACAGTTGCTCGTGCAAACCGGCGCCGGGACGGAGAGCGATTACTTGAATGCCGAAGCGGATCTTCTCGAAGCGCGCGCGGCCCTCTCCAACGCGCGGCACGGAGCGCTCGGCGCGCAAGTGGAACTCGCGCGCGTGAGCGGACGGCTGAGCAGGGAGTGGATCGACTCCCATATTGGGGAAGGAAAGCGATGAACCGACGCATTCCCATCATCGTCGCTTCGCTTGCCGTGCTGGCGGTCGTCATCTGGCTTGCCGCGCGGCCGCGCTCCTCGGATCACGAGCTTCTGTTGTCGGGCACGATCGAGGCCACCGAGGCTCGCCTGGGCTTCGGCGCGCCCGGACGAATCGAAGCGATCCTCGTTCAAGAAGGCGATTCCGTGGAGGCGGATGCGGAACTCGCGCGCCTCGATCGCGCGGAGGCGCTCGCCCGGCGCGAACAGGCCACCGCACAGGTCGCGGCCGCGCAAGCGTTGCTGACCGAGATGGAACGCGGCGCGCGAAGAGAAGAGCTGGCCCAGGCGAGGGCGGCGCGCGAAGCGGCGCGCCAGCGCCTGGAAGATGCGGAGCGCGATCTGGCGCGCACGCGCACGCTCGCGGAAGGGGGAGCGGTGAGCCGCGAGACGCTCGACAAGGCGGTGCTCGCGCGTGATCTGGTGCAGAGCCAGATGACGCACGCGGAAGAGCAGCTCCGCCTGGTGGAGAGCGGGCCGCGCGAGGAGCGAGTCGAGGCGCAGCGCGCGCAGCTTGCTCAGGCGCAAGCAGCGCTCGCCGCGGTCGATGCGGTCCTCGAGCACATGATCGTGCGCGCTCCCTTCGCCGGCATCGTGACGACGCGGCACCGTGAGCCGGGCGAAATCGTGGGAGCCGGCTCGCCGGCCGTGACCATCGTGAATCCCCGCGATCGCTGGGTGCGCGTGTTCGTTCCGGAGACCGCCATGGCGGGCGTGCACCTGACGGCCCCGGCGCGCATCACGGCGGACCGCGATCCCAAGCGCGCGTATCCCGGCAAGGTGAGCTACATCGCGAGCGAAGCGGAGTTCACGCCCAAGAGCGTGCAGACGCGCGAGGAGCGGGTGAAGCTCGTGTATGCGGTCAAGGTGCAGGTGACCGGTGACCCCGCGGGCGATTTGAAGCCGGGCATGCCGGTGGATGTCGTCCTTGAGCTGGCCCGCTGATGAATTCCGGCGCTCCGATCGTCGAAGTCGGCGCTCCGATCGTCCATGTCCGCGATCTCACTCGCCGCTTTGGAAATGTGACGGCAGTCGAGGGCTTGAGTTTCTCCGTCGCCCCCGGAGAACTGTTCGGTATCGTGGGTCCCGACGGCGCGGGCAAGACGACTACGCTGCGCATGCTGGCCGGAGTGCTGCGGCCGACGGCCGGCGAGATCAATCTCCTCGGTATCGACATCGTGCGCGATCCCGAACGGGTGAAGGCGCAGATCGCCTACATGCCGCAACGCTTCGGCCTGTACCACGATCTCACCGTCGAGGAGAACCTGCGTTTCTACGCGGACCTCTTCCAAGTGCCCGCGCGCGAGCGAGCGGAGCGCATGGAACGCCTGTTCGAGTTCTCCGGCCTCGCGCCCTTTCGCGATCGCCTCGCCGGCCGTCTCTCGGGCGGGATGAAGCAGAAGCTCGGTCTGTCGTGCGCCCTCGTGCACGAGCCGGCGATTCTCTTGCTCGATGAGCCGACCTTCGGCGTCGATCCGATATCGCGGCGCGATCTGTGGATGATCGTGCACGAGATGGTCTCGCGCGGCGTGACCGCGGTGGTGAGCACTTCCTACATGGACGAGGCGGAGCGCTTCGATCGCCTCGCGATGATCGGAGGCGGGCGTCTGCTCGCCCTCGACGCGCCCGGCCATCTGCAAGCCGGCCTGCAAGGAGAGATGCTCGCCGTGGAAGTGGCGCAACCGCGCGCCGCGCGGGATGCGATTCTGCGCTCGTCGCTCGTGCGCGGAGCGGCCATGTTCGGCGATCGGCTGCACTTGCGCGTCGATTCGGCGGAGCGCGACCGGCCGGCCGTGGTGAGCGCGCTCGAGCAGGCCGGCCACCCGGTGCACAGCGTGCGCGTGATCGAAGCGTCGCTCGAGGATGTGTTCATCGAACGCATGGCAGGCATCGAAGAGCGAGGCATGGGACAGCAAGGTGGCGAAGAGGGCGGCGAAGAGCGAGGCGGCGAGAAGACATGAGCCCGGACACCCCACAGCCAGGTGACCGGCACGGCGGGCAGCCGCGGCTGCAAGTGCAAGCCGATCGCCTCAGCAAGCGCTTCGGCAAATTCGTCGCGGTCGACGAAGTGAGCTTCGCCATTCCGGCCGGAGAAGTGTTCGGGTTCCTCGGTCCCAATGGGGCGGGGAAGACGACGACGATCAAGATGCTGGCCGGGCTGCTCGTTCCCACTTCCGGACGCGGAAGCGTGGCGGGCTTCGACATCGCGCGCGAGCCCGAAGCGATCAAACGGCGCATCGGTTACATGTCGCAACTCTTCTCGCTGTACGCGGACCTCACCGTGGAAGAGAACATCTCGTTTTTCTCCGGGCTCTACGATGTGCCTCGCGCGCGCCGGAACGAGCGGCGCGCCTGGGTGCTGGAGATGGCCGGACTGAAGGACATGGGCCGGAGGTTGACGAGCGAATTGTCGCTGGGCTGGAAACAGCGCCTCGCGCTGGGATGCGCGGTGCTGCACGAGCCGTCCATCCTGTTCCTCGATGAGCCCACCTCGGGAGTCGACCCGCTCTCGCGGCGAAGCTTTTGGGACTTGATCTACGCGCTCGCGGGGGAAGGCACGACCGTGCTCGTCTCGACGCATTACATGGAAGAGGCCGAATACTGTCATCGCCTGGCGTTGATCAGCGCCGGGCGCTTGATCGCCTTGGACACGCCCGCGGGAATGAAGAACGCGATTCGCACGCCGCTCTTCGAGATCCAAGCGGAAGAGAGCGCGAAAGCGGCCGAGGTTCTCGTGGCCCTGCCCGGGATCGGGGAAGTGGGCATGTTCGGTCGCGCGCTGCATGTCAGCCTCGAGGATGCGCAAGAACAAGACGCGGAGGCGCGCCTGCGCGCATGGCTCGAGGATCGCGGCGTGCGCGTCTCCTCGATCGCGCGCATCTCGCCTTCTCTCGAGGACGTCTTTGTCATGCGCGTGCACGAGGAGCAGAAGCGCAGGCAACCAGCCTCCTGGCTAGCGCGCAGCGAATGATCGGGGAAGTCGAAGGGGAAGGCTGATGAGAGGCCTGATGGCATGAAGGGCCTGAGGGGTCACGGCCACGAGCGGGCGAGCCGTGCCGGCCTCGTCGAGCGACGGGCGCCGGGAAGCGCGTCCGCCTGGAGCTGGGTCCGCTTGCGGGCGATCGCGCGCAAGGAAGCGCTGCAGGTGCGCCGCGACCCGCGCAGCTTGCTGCTCGCCTTTCTGCTGCCCGTGTTGCTGCTCATTATCTTCGGCTACGCGATCACCTGGGATGTTCGCGACATCTCGACCGTCGTGGTCGATCAGGATCGAACCCCGGCGAGCCGCGATCTCATCCGGGCGTTCCAGGCTTCGGGGTATTTTCGCATTCTCGCGTACGCCGAAGACGCCGATGCGGCCGTCGTAAGCCTCGCCGGCGGAGAGGCCCTCCTGGTGCTCGTCATTCCACCCAGCTTTGCGGACGACCTGCATGCCGGAAAGCCGGCTCCGCTGCAGGCGATCGTGGACGGCAGCGACGCGAACACGGCCACGATTGCGCTCGGATATGCCCAGGCGATCGTCCGCGAGTTTTCGGCCGAAGCCACGCAGGTCTCGCTCGCCTCTCGGACTTCGCGGGGCGTTCCCATCTCGGCGCGCACGCGCGTCTGGTACAACGAGGAGATGCTCAGCCGCAACATGATCGTGCCGGGATTGATCGCGGTCATCATGATGATCATCGCGGCGATGCTCACGTCGCTCACGATCGCACGCGAATGGGAGCGGGGCACGATGGAGCAGTTGGCCGCGACTCCGGTCTCGCGGCTGGAAGTCGTACTCGGGAAGCTGCTGCCCTATTTGATCATCGGCCTCCTGGACGTCGGGATGGCCTCCATCATTGGCGTCGCCCTCTTTCGGGTCCCCTTCCGGGGCAGCCCGGCGCTTCTCATGGGCACCTCGCTCTTCTTCCTGATCGGCTCGCTCGGCCTCGGCATGTTCTTCTCCACCGTCGCGCGCTCGCAGCTCTTGGCGACGCAACTTGCGATGGTGGGGACCTTCCTGCCCGCGTATCTCCTCTCGGGCTTCATGTTCGCGATCGATGTCATGCCGCGGGTCCTGCAAATCGTGACTTACGTCGTTCCGGCTCGGTACTTTCTGGTGGTCACGCGAGGCATCTTCTTGAAAGGAGTGGGAGTGCCCGTGCTCTACGTGCAGGCGCTCTCCATGCTGGCCTACGCCGCAGTAGGGATCGCGCTCGCGGCGCGCGTCTTTCGAAAGGAACTGGAATGAGACTCGCCGGATCGCTGAGCCGCATCGGGGAGATGATCCGCAAGGAGCTCATTCAGGTCCTGCGCGACCGGCGCTTGCGGGGCATGCTCATCGCCGCGCCGATCGGACAGCTCATCATCTTCGGCTATGCGGTCTCCACCGACGTTCGCGACACCAAGCTGGCCGTCCTCGACCACGACAACACGCTCGTCTCGCGCGAGCTCGTTCAGGCGTTCACGCAATCGGGGTACTTCCGCGTCGTCGCCCGGCCGGAGAGCCCTCGGGAGATGGTCGGTCTTCTGGATCATGGTCGAACGGTCGTGGGTCTCGAGATTCCGGCGGGGTTCGCGGCGTCCATCGGGCGTAGAGAACCGGCCGAGGTGCAGATTCTGGTCGACGGCACGAACTCGAACCTGGCGCTCGTCGCCAAGGGCTACGCCGAGCGGATCGTGCTGGAGTACGGACTGCGGGGAGCAGAGCCGGCGGATGTCGCGGGGAGCGCGGGCATCGCGGGAGAAATCTCGGCAAGTCATGCGTCTCCGAACGCGGGGATCGATCTCCGCGAACGGGCCTGGTACAACCCCGGTCTCAAGAGCCGCATCTACAATGTGCCGGCCGTGGCCGGCGTCATCATCATGCTGGTCTGCCTGCTGCTCACCTCTCTGGCTGTCGTGCGGGAACGGGAGATCGGCACGCTCGAGCAGCTGATGGTGAGTCCGCTCAGGCCGCTGGAATTGATTGCGGGAAAGACCATTCCCTTCGCGCTTCTCGGGCTGCTCGATCTGTTCCTCGTCACCACGGTGGCCGTGTTGTGGTTCCGCATTCCGTTCGAAGGCAGTTTCTTCCTGCTGCTGGGGGCGAGCGTTCTCTATCTGCTCTCCGGCCTCGGTTTGGGGCTGCTCGTCTCGACGGTCTCCCGCACTCAGCAGGAAGCGTTCATGGCGAGCTTCCTCATCTTCATGCCGATGGTCCTGCTCTCGGGATTCATGTTCCCGGTGAGCAGCATGCCGGGAATCCTCCAATGGCTCACTCTCTTGAACCCGCTGCGCCATTTCTTGCACATCCTACGCGCGGTGTTCCTGAAGGGCACGGGGCTGGCGATTCTCTGGCCACAGGTTCTCGGGCTTCTCCTCCTGGGCGTGAGCATTCTCGGCTTCGCCGCGACGCGGTTTCGCAAGACGGTGGGGTAGGGGAAGCGCAGCCGGCGCGTTGATGCGTGCGTGGCGGTGGCGCCTGCATGACGCGGCACCGCACGATGCATGCGCGGCACGGTGCATGCGCGGCACGGTGCTCGCGTGACGGTGCTTGCGCCATGGTGCTTGCGATGCGAATTCACAACACAGTTGTGGTATTCTGAAACCGAATCGGGTATGATGCGAATGTTCTCATCTCGCGGCGTGTCACTCGAGTGGGTCAGTGCCTGCGACTGGCTCGCGGTGGTGTAGCTGCGCCGGGTCCACCAAGCTGAAGCCATGCAACGGAGGTGTCGTATGCGCTTCTCTGTCTCTACCCGCGCGGTTGCGTGGGTCTCCGCAGCGTTGCTCTTCATCGTTCTTTCATCCCTCGGCCCGGCCGTGCCTGAGGCCTGGGCGCAGACCTCGGCCACCGCTTTCACGTACCAAGGGGAGTTGGAGGAGGACGGAAGGCCGGTGGACGTTTCCTCCGCCCGGATGATTTTCCGGCTCTGGACCGCCGAGTCTGGGGGAACCCAGGTGGGGAGCGACTGCATGGTCTACCCGGTCGCCATCGTCGAAGGAGTCTTCACTGCCGCAGTGGATTTTGGCGAATACGCTTTCAAGGAATCCGCTCGCTGGCTCGAGATCGGCGTCGACGTCAACGGCGGCACGGCCTACACCTGGTTGTCGCCCCGTCATCGCGTCACCGCATCGCCCACGGCGATCTACGCGCTGCATGGCGGCGACTCGCCTTGGGTGATCTATCACTCCGACATCTACTATGACGAGGGCCGGGTCGGAGTCGGGACCTCCACTCCCACGTATCCGCTTTCCGTTCAATCGCAAGGAGCCGACGTCGCGATTGGCGGAATCACCTCCAGCGCCACGAGCGCGGCGGCCGGAGTCTATGGCCAGGCCAGCGGAGCGAGCGGCCAGGGAGTGCTCGGGCACAACACGTCCACGACCGGCACAGGGCGCGGCGTGGCGGGGTATTCGGCCTCTCCGGACGGCTACGGCCTGCACGGATCGAATGGCGCGGCAACGGGTAGAGCCGTCGGCGTGTTCGGCGAAAACGAATCGCCGACCGGATGGGCCATTTGGGGCAGGAGCAACAGCAGGACCGGCAATCCGAAGGGCGTCGTGGGCTCGGCGTCGTCTCCCGAAGGATACGGCGTCTATGCGTGGAACGAAGTCGACGAAGGAAGGCCGATCGGGCTCTGCGCGGGCACGGACGCCGAGGATGGCATCGCGGGGTACTTCTTCGGTGGAGGCTACTTTCGCAACCGCCTCGGCATCGGTGTGGAAGGGCCTGCCGAGATGCTCGAGGTGGCCGGCACCGGCAAGTTCACCGGCCTGCAGTTGACGACCTCGCCTCAGGAAGGATACGTACTCACCTCGGACGACTACGGCGTCGGGACGTGGCGGGCGCCGAGCGGTTCGGGCGGGATCGGCGGCAGCGGCACTCCGTACTACCTGCCCAAGTTCACCAGCGCGACCACGCTCGGCAACTCCGTCATCTACGAATCAAGCGGTGGGAATGTCGGCATCGGCACGACCGTTCCCACGCAGAAGCTGCAGGTTCTCGGGACGGTGCGTATGAACGGGTTCCAGCTGTCGAGCTCGCCCACGGCGGGATACGTGCTCACGTCGGATGCGTCGGGTAACGGCACCTGGCAGGAGGCGGGGGGCGAGACGGCCTGGAACGATTGCACGGAAGGCATTTTCTACAACGAAGGCGTGGTCGGCATCGGCACGAATTCGCCCGGCACGCTCGCTTCGCTCCGCGTCGTGACCTCGAGCACTTATGGGATCCGTGCCGACGGGGGCTCGTACGGAATCAAAGGGGAAGGCACCGACGCCGGTGTCGTAGGGACCGGTGGCCCGCGGGGCGTGCAAGGTAGCGGCACCGCTTGGGGCGTCGACGGAACTTCGACGGGCGGCACCGGAGTGAGGGGCGCGAGCACGAACGGCATCGGCGTGAACGCGGTCAGCTCGGGCACGACCACATCCCACCCGGCCCTCTACGCCACGAACGACAACGCCAACGGAATCGCCGTCTTCTCCACCTGCACCAGCACCGACGCCAACCTGGTCGTCGTCAACAAAGGCGCCGGCGACATCATCAAGGGATTCAGCGGGTCGACCGGCGGAGATCTGGTCTTCCGCGTGGCGAACGACGGCACGACCTCGGTGAGCGTGCTCCAGATCACCGGCGGTTCCGACCTCTCCGAGCAGTTCGACGTGCAATCGCGCGACACCGAGATCCGTCCGGGTCTCGTCGTGTGCATCGATCCCGAGGAACCCGGCCGGCTCGCGGTCAGCCGTCACGCGTACGATCGAACGGTAGCCGGAGTCATCAGCGGCGCGGGCGGCGTTGTTCCGGGCATGACGATGGGCCAGCGCGGGTCGATCGCGGACGGCGGTCAGCCAGTCGCGCTCACGGGCCGCGTGTACGTGTGGGCGGATGCCACTCATGGCGCGATCCGCGCGGGAGACCTTCTGACGACCTCGGACACGCCCGGCCACGCGATGAAGGTTGCCGATCACGGGCGTGCCCAGGGCGCGATCCTCGGGAAGGCGATGAGCTCGCTCGACGAAGGGACCGGGCTCGTGCTGGTGCTGGTGTCGCTTCAGTAGCAGGAGGAGATCCGCCGTGAATCGCATAGAGAAGATCGCGATCGCGTTCGCCGGCATCGGACTGCTCCTGTTCGTGCAAGCGGCAGGAGCGCAGATGACGCGCGAGGAGGTCGAGGGTTTGCGCCGCGAGGGGCAGGCCAAGGGTTGGACCTTCACGGTTGCCGAAAACGAGGGCACGCTTCGGCCCCATCACGAGTTGTGCGGGCTGGTGATTCCCGCCGATTGGAGCTCGACTCCGCGGCAGGACGCGCCACCTCCCGCGCGCGACTTGCCCTCGTATTTCAACTGGTGCGACATGGAAGGGTGCACGTCGGTCAAGGACCAGGCAGGCTGCGGCGCCTGCTGGGCCTTCGCCACGGTCGGCATCCTGGAAAGCAACATTCTGCTCAACGACGGCATCGAGGTCGACCTCTCGGAGCAGTGGTTGCTGAGCTGCAACACCGACAGTATGACATGCGGCGGGGGCTGGTTCTGCTCCCGGTATCACTTGGCGACCGGGGACAGCTGCGGGGAGAGTGGCGCGGTGTTCGAGGTGGACTTCCCCTATGCCGCCCAAGACCTTCCCTGCGGATGCCCCTATACGCATCAGTACTGGATCGACGAGTGGGGCTACGTTCCGGGAGGCGACATCCCGCCGGTGTCGGCGATCAAGGAGGCGATCGTCAACTACGGCCCGGTCGCCACGGCCATCTGCACTCCGCCCGCGTTCCATGCCTACGACAGCGGCGTGTTCAACTCGTGCGATGACCCGGGCAACCTCGACCATGGCGTCATCATCGTGGGTTGGGACGACAGCCTGGGCTCGGAGGGTGCCTGGCGGATACGCAATTCCTGGGGGACCAGCTGGGGCGAAGACGGCTACATGTGGATCGAATACGGCTGCATCCAGGTGGGCAACGGAGCGAATTGGATCGAGTACCCGGGGACCGTGTGGGTCGATTTCGCGTACATTGGCACCGAACTGGGAACGTTCATGCAGCCCTTCAACACGCTGGCCGAGGGCGTGAGCGCGGTGCCCGCAGGAGGCCATCTGCGGATCAAGGCGGGATCGACCGGCGACACATCGACGATCACGAAGGCCATGACCATCCATTCCTACGGCGGAACCGTCGTCATCGGGCAGTGATCGTCCCCGACGGATCGCCCGTCCGTCTCATCGACGGCGGCGGCGATCGGAAGGGCACGATGGGGAGGTGTGAAATGAACAAGCGCGGATGGCTCTGGCTTCTTGCATGGATGGCGATGGCGGTCTTCGCCGTCTCCGCTTCCGCCACGCTCACGATGGACCGCTGGACCATCGATGGCGGCGGCGGACGTGCCACTGGGGGCAGCCTGCAGCTCGGGGGAACGATCGGGCAACCGGACGCGGGCTTCCTTTCGGGAGGGTCGCTGGTGCTTCACGGCGGGTTCTGGTTGGGCGGCGCTTCCGCCAGCGCCATTCCGGAGCCCGAGCAGGAACAGGAGCAGGAACCGGAGCTGGAGATCGCCGTGCCGCTCGCCTTTGCCGTCACGGCGTGCGCGCCGAGCCCCTTCACGCATGCGACCCGCCTGAGACTCGATCTGCCCGAGCCGCGAATGGTGCGGGCAGGAGTGCACGATCTCACGGGGCGCCTGGTGCGCTCGCTGTGCGTGCAGACGCTGCCGGCGGGCAGCCACGACTTGCGCTGGGACGGTTGCGACGACGGTGGCCGGCGACTTCCGAGCGGCATCTTCCTGGTCCGCATTGAGGCCGGAAGCGACCGTACGACCCGACGGGTGGTGTGGCTGGCCCGCTAGACGGCCCGCATCGGTTTCCGAGACCTTCGCCCATTCACGTGCTGGGTGAGCGGCCGGCCGTCCGGTGATCGACGTTGCTTCGCTACGGACGCGGGGCCGCGCTTGCGCCGGCCGTCTCCGGGAGAGGTTTCCGGAGCTCCTCGTCAGACTTGGATCGAAGGCTCAGGATCCGGGCCGCATGGATCAACAAGAGAGCGCCACTCCAGACTAGCTCGCCCGGTGTCTTCGGACCTGGAATCGCGCGACATCCTCTGCCAGTCTCGCTCTGCGTGACTTGTTTGTGCTGATTCAGATAGCGAAAGAGATAGGCGGCGGTCCGAAGATTCGGGATGTGCGCGTTGCCGGTTCGTCACGCGATCCGTGGATCACGCGACCTTCACTCCCCCCAAAACAGGTTCCGCGCCGCCCGCGGGCTGCACTTCTGATACCGCGCATAGGCCGTGGCGGCGGCCTCGCGGACATCGGCCACGGAACCGCCGCTGACCCAGGAGCGGATCGCGGCGTCCAGCGTGTAGGCTTCGGGGGCCATCAAGCCGGTCGTGAGCAGCAGAGGATGAGATCCCACGCGGTGGAGCAGATCGAGGAAGAAGGGCTTGCTGGCGCAGGCCAGAACCATGCTGCTTCGGGCCGACCCCGGGTCGGCCGGCCTCGGAGGCGTGTCGATCAGAAGGTCCATCAGTCCGTTGTGACCGACAAAGGCGACCAGATGGGCCGCGCCGCCCGCATCGAGAGAGATCTGTTCGGAGCCCTGACGAACCGATATCTTTTCGGCGTCCCTTTCACCCGCAAAGGTTAAGAACTTCTCGATCGCAGCCTTGATCTCGGCGCCATCCCAGGCATCGGCTACGACGTAGACGGTGGCGGAGCGGCCATCGCGCCGGATATTGGTGGCGAAGACCGCTCTCTCCAGAATTCTCGCGTCGCCGGGCATTCCCGCCGCGAGCCTGTTCCAGCCGGCTTGCTGCGCGAAGAAGGTGCGGACGCCGTAGAGCGCTCCCCAATACAAGTTCGAGCGGGCGTCTTGGCCGTTGCCGAGATGCTGGGGCACCGGAACGATGCCTTGGTTCTCGTTGTCACATAACGCGACGACGACATGTACGACGATGAGCCGGCCGGCCTCGACGTCGCGAGTTATGCGCGCCTGGGGATCGGTTGCGGAAGGCTGGGCCACGGCCAATGTCGTGACACACGCGAGGAGAGTGGAGGCTGCGACGAAGAAGAGCGCCCATGGATGCAAGCGAACGCCGCTCTCTGACGTCAAGCGCTTCGTGCGAGGCATTTGGCCCTGCCTTAGGCCGTACGGACACCTGGATCCCGCGAGCCGCCGCAGATCGGAAACAATTCCATGGTCTCTCGCGCATCATGTCAACCGGCTCTCTCGATCTTGGTTCCCAGGGCACAGATGTTCAGAGGACTTTGCAGGGGCATTTGCTCATCAGGATGGCGACGGGGAGCCGCGAGACGCCGGCCCGGATACGTTATGACGAGCACTATCACGCGGACTTCGCCTTGCTGTCGAGATGAGCGCCGTGCGGAAGCAGGCACGGCGATGGGATTGCCGCTACTCGCCAAGACGAGTGCCGACATGCCCCGCGCTTGATCGTGCGATCTCCGTGGCGTAGCCTCCCCAGCGGATCAAGTCGTGGCCTGGGGCGCCCGTGGTGAAGAGATCGATTCCGGCGTGCCATCCGCGGACACGCTAATGGAAGGGTAACGTATGGAATCTGCACCCTTCTCCTCCGATCGGTCCGCGTCTCTCTGTTACCGCATCGCGCGCGCCCGTCTGTGCATCCTCGTGCCGGCTGTGGCGATCATGGCCCTGGCCGGCGGCGGCGCAGCGGCTTCCTTTCCCTTGCTCGCGGATGGCGAGGGCGCCGCGTCCTTCTTTTCCTCGTCTGCGGATCCGGTCGCCATCGGTGGGCTGTTCTCGCGGGCCGAAGATGGCCGCGGCTTCGACGTCGTTCATTACGACCTCGACTTGGAAATCGCGGACACGACCTTGCTGGGAGATGTCTCGATCACGCTCGTCGTAATGGACGAAGGCTTCGAGGAGGTCATCGTCGATCTGTACGACGCGTATGAAGTGACCGGCGTTTCCAGTCCGGCTCATGCAGTGTCGGGTTATGTCCACGACGACGACCGTTTGGCTGTTGCCTTCGTCGATCCGCCGGCCGTGGGGGACACGGTGAAGGTGGAGATCGCGTATTCCGGAACGCCCCCCACGCTCTCCGGAAGTCCTCAGCCCTTCACCTTCGCCACCCATCGGCACGAGGGCCGCGAGACGCCGGTGATCTACTCCTTGAGCATCCCCGATCGCGCAGGCGCATGGTGGCCATGCAAGGATGCCGTCTTCGACAGGGCGACAGCTTCGGTCGCGATCACTGTCGCCGACTCCCTGGTCGCCGTCTCCAACGGAGTGCTCGATCGCGTTGTCGACCTGGAGGGAGGCCGGCACCGCTACCACTGGAGCCATGCCCATCCGATCGCGCCCTACCTGGTCTCGGTGGCCGTCTCCGATTATGTGGCCATCGATGATGAAGTGCTCATCGACGTGGATGGGGTCCCCACGGCTCTCCCTCTGCAGTACTTCGTCTATCCCGAAGACGAGGAGAACGCGCTCACGGACCTCGCCTGTCTCAAGGATGCGATCGTGTTCTTCTCGGGGCTCTTCGGGCCCTATGCCTTCCTTGACGAGAAGTACGGGATCGCCGAGATCCAGTGGAGCGGGTGCATGGAGCACCAGACGTGCACGTCCGTGGGATCCCGATACCTGAATGGCACGGGCCAGCATGAATCGATCCATGTTCACGAGCTGGCGCACCAATGGTGGGGCGACGACGTGGGGCTGGCCGACTGGCGGGATGTCTGGTTGAACGAAGGCTTCGCCACCTATTGCGAGGCTCTCTGGTTCGAGCACGAAGATGGGGTGGAGGCTTACCACGACCACATGCGGAACAAGGATGCCTTTCCGCCTCCCGAGAACCCGGATTTCCACGGCACCATCTACGATCCGCAGCCGCTGTTCGGCTCGACGCCGTACAACAAGGGAGCCTGGGTGCTCCACATGCTTCGTCACGTGATCGGAGACGAGGCCTTCTTCGCGAGCCTCCGCGCCTATGGGGAGCGTTTTGGAGGCGGGGAGAATGTGACGACGGAAGACTTCCGCTCAGTCTGCGAGGAGGCATCGGCCCTGGACCTGTCTCAGTTCTTCCTGCAATGGATCTACCATCCCGGCCGTCCGGCCTACGAGTGGCGATGGGGCTGCGAGCCCAAGGGAGCGGGCTACGAGGTGACCCTGGACATCGCCCAGACGCAAGCGGACTACGAAGCCTACGTCATGCCCATTGATGTGCGCATTGCGACGAATGCGGGGGAGCAGCTCTTCGTTATCCAGAACTCCCAAAGGCAGCAGGCCTACTCCTTCCTCGTGGCGGACCGTCCTCTCGGTCTCGACGTGGATCCCGGCAATTGGATTCTCAAGGCCGTGCCCAGTCCCCAACCGACCGCGTTCCTGTTCCGCGGCGCGTGGCCCAACCCGGCCAAGGAGGCAGCGACCCTCTCGTTCTTCACTCCCAATCTCCAGCAGACGACGCTCGACATCTTCGATGTCTCCGGACGTCGCGTCATCCGCTTGTACGACGGTGTTTCCGGCGGCGCACGCCAGGTGGTCTGGAACGGCCGCGATGCGGATGGCCACCCGGTGTCTTCGGGCGTGTATTTCGCCCTTCTGCGAGTCCCCGGTCTCGAGGAGACCTCGAGGGTCGCAATCATCCGATGACCGGGCATCGCGGCTCTCTTGCGCCCGCCCGGGCCGGTGCGAAGCGCGGCTCCGCCTTCTCTCAACGCGTCCCGTCCGCTACCGCGACATCAGAATCATCTTCCGGCTGAGCTCCTTTCCGTCGCAGGAGATCCGGTAGAAGTAGACGCCGGCGGGCGCTTCGGTCCCGAAATCGGTGCGACCATCCCAGGGAACGGTCCATTCCCCTGCGTTCATCTCGCGATTCATCAACGTGCGGATGATGCGTCCGTTCACATCCGTGATCTCCAGCAATACCCGGCCCGATTTGGGCAACGCGAACTGGATTTGCGTCACCGGGCGGAACGGATTAGGCCGGTTCTGGGACAGGCTGAGTTCCCGAATCGTGGCGGATTCTCCCGCCGCTGACGAAATGCACACCAGCTCGATCGGCGCGGAGAACGGCCCCGGATAGTCCGCCGCGTCCATGGCCCGGACGCGGTAGGTGTAGGTGACGTCACAGTCGGGTGGAAGATAGTCATACCATTGGAATCCCGCTTCGTCAGGCTCCGCGTCCACCGCCACTTCCTCGATGAGCGTTTCAGGTGTGTTCCGGTCGTCGGCGCGGAAGACCTGATAGAACTGAATCGCCTCCGCCTGCCCATCGATGTCCGCGGTCACAGGAGTCCACTCCAAACGCACCGTCGGCCCGCTCAACTGATCTCCATGGAAGGGGTACCACTGCACCTGCAGGTTCTGCGGTTCCTTGGGGGAGTTGCAGTCGATGCGGTAGTCCATGACCATGCCGCCCAGCGCCCGGTTGTTCTGCAAATCCCAGAGAGTGAAAGGAATGTGGGCGGTCTGTCCGTGAGTGGCATTCGTGGAGGAAACCGTGACCAGGATGGAGTCTCGCTGCCCTTGCTGCAGAGTGAAGGTCCCGGTGTTGAAGGAGAGGGTCCAGTTGGCGGGAATGCTGTAGTCGTTGAAGTTGGGTGGCGAGCCGACGCGCACGCGGGCCACGGCGTACTGGACCGGAGAAGTGATGTAGAGCTTCGACTGCTTGGTGAAGGGGCCGGGACAGCCAAGCTCCTCTTTCCCCCCGGCGCGCGCCACCAGGATCTGATGGTTGACCTGGGCGACATTGTTGTCGTTAGGCGGATATTCGCTGTTCTGCGGATCGAGGTCGTGCACCGCGATGGCCGCGATGCAGTAGTGATCGATATAGACCGGCGGGTCGGGGTAGGTGAAGGGGATGTAGTCCGAGACTTCGTCCGTCAATCCCAGGAGAGGCAGGTCTCTGGATCCGATGAGCGTGCCCCACGTGGGCCAGAGCTGCCCCAGCCCTGGGTCGCCGTAGTACAGATCCACCCGGGCTCCCGAAATCGGCTGCGGCCCCACGTTCTTCACGTGAAACCAGAGGTGGTTCTCGATTCCCTCGGCGGGATAGTCATCCGCTCCGTCGTCGTTGTTGTCGATCCAGATGTCGGGGCTGGCCCACCAGGCGCTGCAAGTGGTGAGTTCTGCGCAGTCGTCCGTCGAGCAGTCCTGGATGCAGAGGTCGGCTTGATAGGGCACGCCGATCGTGAAGTCGGCGCAGATCGTGCCCGTGCAGGCATCGATGTTGCTCACGGCCACGCCGGTGGCGTCTCCGGAGTAGGAGCGGGAATCCGGAACGGAAGCCGCGGTGAAGGAGGCTTCCGTCGCCGGGCACCAGACATCCCCTGCGTCCCCCTCATTGGTCGCGGAATCCAAGTGGTCGGCGTTGATGACGTGGCCGGCGCTGGTGGCGTCCGAGCATTCGAGATCGACGGCCTTGTGGGCCTCGTCGCCATTGACGTCGTTGGTGGCGAGACGGTCCTCGTAGACGCGCTCGTCCACATGATAGATGAGGAGCCCCGTTCCGTGGAGGTTCACATCGAAGCCGAGCCTCTGCCGGTTTTCGACCAGGAAGTACTCGGTCGTGATGTCCCCGCCGGTCCAGACGCGCACCGCGGCCCCGGACTGCTCCACGGGGGGAATGCACAGATGGACGTTTTGCGTGACGTTGTAGTAGTTGAGCCAACCCATGCGCCGCTTGTGGAAGGCGCACATGTGGCCGGGTTGATCCTGGGTGTTGTTGTTCGCGTTGGCCATCAGCGCCCAGTGCCCGAGTCCTTCCGAGTCGGCCGACCCCAACGCGGGTGTCGTGTCGTAGAGATCGGGCAGGCCGAGGGCGTGGCCGAATTCATGGCAGTGCGTGCCGAATCCCCGCTGGAGCCCGGTGTCGCAGTCGAGGCCGGCCGAGATGAAGTAGTTGTCGATGCGCGTGTGGGCGATGCCGGGCGCGTGGGATGCATCGTCGGTCTCGTAGTGGGCGGACCAGCCTGAGAGTCGGTAGGAATGGGACCAGATGTTGTCGTTGAAACCGCAGGCCCCGCTCACGTCGGGGGTGACGAACATGACGAAGTCCACGTAGCCGTCGTCGTCGGCGGTGTTGGGCACCCCATCCGGTCCGTCATTGTCGAACTGGGAGAAGTCGATGGCGGCGTCGTTGAAATCGAGGATCTCCACCATCAAATCGTAGACATGGGCGGTGCCATCCATGCCGTTTCTGGTGCCTTCGTAGTAGTCATCGTCCTGCGGTAGTGTGTACCAGTCGCGCACGAGGCCATCCACCGAGTAGAGGTTGTAGGAGATCTCCTTGAAGTACTCCTGCATGGTTCCCGTGGGCCAAGGACCGGTGAAGAGCTGGTCCTCCAGGTCGTCGCGCGTGAACGGCGCGGCGCCGGAGTTGTTGTAGAGAAAGGGGAACACCGGAAACCGGCCGACGCCCACGAGGCGCGTTCCTCCCCGCTCGGCGGCTTCTTCATCCGTGATCCGTCCAGCCTCGAGGTCCTTCCGGTTCTGGACGATCGCCTTCACCAGGTTGATCCAGCCCCCCGGCACCGCCGCGAGGGGGGCGGGCCTGTCGATGGCGGCGGCGATTTCCGGGGGCAGCTTGCCGTCTCGAGGTTGATCGGCCAAACGGATGTTCGCTCCTGCGACGCCGACCTGAATTGTGAAGACGAGGAGAGCAGCCAGGAGGAGCGAGATCTGACAGCGAGCCGTCAAGTGTGTCACAGGATCCCTCCTTTCCATGTGGGCCATGAATGGCGGCAGGGACATCGGTGGGGGATCGGCTCAGACCGGAGGAGGAAGCGGTTCAGTCTGCTGCGACAAGAGTAGGCGAACGGCCCGCGCCTCCAGGGGATCCGCCCGGCGAAACGCCGCCACCAGCAAGCCGTGGTCGACCGACATCCGAGCCACGAATACCTGCCAGTCCTGAAGGCCCGGACACCGGAGGGATTCCGAATCACCGCGGTCGCGCGGGACTTCTCGCTTGTCGCCGTCACTGCATCAGCACATGCACCGGAAAGAAGCCCACGTCCACCGCAATGGTACTCCGCGTCGCGGGGTCCGTCCACGGCGCATCGTGGGCAAAGGTCCGCGTCCCTGACGCCGAGCACTCGCGGGCCATCATGGCGGTGTCGATCCTCGAAAAGCGAACGGGCAGGGTCGCGAAGCGCCACGGTGGGGCCTTCCTGAGCCTCATGCGGGTGGCGGATCGTTCCGAGCGGAGCTGCCAAGGTAAATGCCCCGTGGCGCTTGTTCCTTGCAAAGAAAGCGGTTAGAAGCTTCGAACCGCCCTGGCGTGGCTGTCTCATCGGCTCGATTGCGGGTGGATCGTAAGGGGGACGAATTCGACTTCACAGGGAATCTGCCTGCCATTGCCCCTCGCCGAGGTGATATACTCCTCGGCTCGCAAAATCAAACACCCGAAGAAGGTCGGGCATCGGGCAAACGCCCCCGGGTTCACAGAGGCCGCCGCCGGCGGAAAGTGGGCGGTGCGCAAGGGGAGAGGGAGATGGCTACGGTAGCGAAAAAGGCATTCAACGCGTATGAAATGGCACGCGCCCAATTCGACAAGACTGCGGACTTGATCAACCTCGATGCGGGCACCAGGGAATTGCTGCGCAATCCTCTGCGTGAATACCATTTCTGCATTCCCGTGCGCATGGACGATGGATCGATGCGCGTGTTCCAGGGCTTCCGCGTCCACCACAACGACGCGCGCGGTCCGGCCAAGGGCGGCATCCGCTTCCATCCCCACGAGACCATCGACACCGTGCGCGCGCTCGCGATGTGGATGACCTGGAAGTGCGCGGTCGCGGACATTCCTCTCGGCGGCGGCAAGGGCGGCGTGATCTGCGATCCGCACAATCTGAGCATGCGCGAACAGGAAGCGATCTGTCGCGGCTGGATTCGTCAGGTCTCGCGCGACATCGGCCCGGTCACCGACGTGCCCGCTCCCGATGTGATGACGAGCGCGCAGCACATGCTGTGGATGCTCGATGAGTACGAGACGATCAAGGGCGGCCACTATCCCGGCCTCATCACCGGCAAGCCGGTGGGCATGGGCGGCTCGCTCGGCCGCAAGCAGGCGACCGGGTACGGCGTCGTCTACACCTTGCGCGAGGCGCTCAAGGAGCACAAGCTGCGCCCCGAGGAAACGACCGCGAGCGTGCAGGGCTTCGGTAATGTCTCGCAGTACGCAATCGAGCTCTACACGAAGATGGGCGGCAAGGTGATCTGCGTCTCCTGCTGGGATCAGGAGGATCAGGCTTCGTACGCCTTCAAGCGCGCGAGCGGCGTGAATGTGTCCGAACTCCAGGGCATCACCGACCGCTTCGGCGGCATCGACAAGAAGAAGGCCACCGAGCTTGGATACGAAGTGCTTCCCGGCGACCGCTGGATCGAGCAGGATGTGGATGTGCTGATGCCGGCGGCGCTCGAGAACCAGGTGACGGGCGAGAATGTCAACGCGATCAGCAAGAAGGTGAAGATCATGGTTGAGGGAGCCAACGGGCCGACGACTCCCGAGGCGGATGCGGTTCTTGTGAAGCGCGGCATCTTCGTGATTCCCGACTTCCTGGCGAATGCCGGGGGAGTGACTTGCAGCTACTTCGAGCAGGTGCAGAGCAACATGAACTACTTCTGGGAAATGGACGAGGTGCTCGGCAAGCTCGATGTGAAGATGACGGCAGCCTATCACGCGGTGAGCGATCTGGCCCGTTCGCGCAAGCTCTACATGCGCGACGCCGCGTATGTGGTCGCCGTCAACCGTGTCGCTCAGGCCTGTCGCGATCGCGGCTGGATCTAGGCGCGGCCAAAGGACGGCTCGCGCGCTTCCTTCGCGATTCGCGTTCCCGCAACTGCGGGAGGCGGAAAGCGGCGCGGGATGGCGTCACGGCACGCGATGATGAGAACGCTCAGGGACGCCGGGTTCGCCCGGCGTCCCGGGCGATCATCCCGAGGTCCGCATGAGCCGCTCCGACGATGCATCGCGTTCCGACGATTCCTCCCCGTCTTCGATTCCCTCGTTCGGCCGCAAGTTCTTCGAATCCGATGAGACCTTCACCCGCATCGGCGACGGCGAAATCGGCGGCAAAGCGGCCGGGCTCGCGCTCGTCAAGGAACGCATCCTCCCCAAACTGCGCGCCGAGGATGCGCGCTCCTTCGTGGTCGCCGTGCCCACGCTTGCGGTGCTCGGGACCGGGCTCTTCGAACGCTTCATGGCGCGCAATCGCCTGTATGAAATCGCGCTCAGCGACGAACCCGACGATCGCATCGCGCTCGCCTTTCAGCAGGCCGACCTGCCCGCCGAATTCGTCGGCGATCTGCGGGCCCTCATTGGCGGCGTGCACACCCCGCTCGCGATCCGCTCGTCGAGTTTGCTGGAAGACGCGCTCGCGCATCCCTTCGCGGGGGTCTACGGCACGAAGATGATCCCGAACAATCAGCCGGACGCGGACACGCGCTTCCGGCGCCTGATCGAAGCGATCAAATTCGTGTATGCCTCGACCTTCTTCCATAACGCTAAGAGCTACCAGCGCTCCATTCAGGCCGATCCGCGCGACGAACGCATGGCGGTGATCATTCAGGAAGTGGTGGGGCGGCGCTACGACGGGCGCTACTATCCCGCCATCTCGGGAGTGGCGCGCTCGTTCAACTACTATCCGACCGGCCACGCGCGGCCCGAGGACGGCGTCATCGATCTCGCGCTGGGATTGGGAAAGCAGATCGTCGACGGCGGGCGTTGCTGGACCTATTCGCCCGCTTTTCCGGCTGCGCCTCCTCCCTTCGGCGGCATCGACGATCTCATGAAGAACACGCAGACGCGCTTCTGGGCCGTGCACATGGGGCCGCCGCCCCTGCCCGATCCCATTCACGAGACCGAATACCTGGTGGAGACGCCGATCGGCGAAGCGGAAGAGGACGGCGCGTTGCACCAACAGGTCTCGAGCTACGATCCGCAGTCGGACCGCTTGCGTCCCGGGCTGGGCGCGGCCGGTCCGCGCGTGATCGACTTCGCGCCCATTCTCGTGGGCCGCTCGCTGCCCTTGAACGATCTCATGCGCAGCCTGATCGCGCGCTCGACCGAAGCGCTGGGCGCCGAAGTGGAGATCGAGTTCGCGGTCGATGCCGGCGCGCGATCGGGGGAGCCGGACGGTCCTCCCGCGCGCTTCGGCTTCTTGCAGGCTCGTCCGATGATGGTGGCGGGCGAGGAAGTGACGGTCGAGGCCGAGGAGCTGCGCGGAGAAGCGGTCCTGCTCGCCTCGGAGCAGGTTCTCGGAAACGGCGTGCGCACCGGCATTCGCGACATCGTCTTCCTCGATCCCGAGGCCTTCGATCCCGCTTTCACCCGCGACATGGCGGGAGAGATCGATCGTCTGAACGCGGGGCTGGTCGCGACCGGAGTGCCGTACATCTTGATCGGCTTCGGACGCTGGGGCAGCTCCGATCCCTGGCTGGGCGTGCCGGTGGAATGGAGCCAGATCGGCGGAGCGCGCGTGATCGTGGAGGCCACCCTGCCGGCGATGAACCCGGATTTGAGCCAGGGCTCGCATTTCTTCCACAACCTGATCGGCTTCCAGGTGTTCTATCTATCCGTGCGCCACGCCGGTCCGCACCGAATCGATTGGCATTGGCTGCGAAAGCAGGAGACGATCGCCTCGACGCGTTTCGTGCGCCACGTGCGCGCGGCCGATCCGCTGCTCGTGCGGGTGGACGGCCGGCGCAATCGTGGCGTGATCACGCGGGCCGCGGAACATGCGGCGCCCGCGGCGAAAGGATGAGCGGATGAATCCCGGAATGCAGACCCAAGAGCAGCTGCTCGCCTCGTTGCGCGAACGCACCAAGGAATTGAACTGCCTCTACGAGCTCGAAGGGCTGCTCAACCGCACGGAATCGATGGAAGAGACGCTGCAATCCGTCACCGACACGATCTGCACCGGCTGGCAGTTTCCGGACATCTGCCGGGTGGAACTCGTTCACGGCGATCGCGTGTTTCGCTCGGCGAATTTCGCCACCTCGCCCTGGATGCTGACCGCCGAGATCTTCGTGCAGGAAGAGCAGGTGGGCACGCTGAACGTCTACTACATCGAAGAGCGGCCCACCGCCTACCAAGGGCCGTTCATGCACGAAGAGACGCGCCTGGTCAACAACATCGCCCAGCGGCTCGGCCACTATCTCCTCTATCAGCGGATGAAGGATCTGCATCAGACGCTCGATCGCACCGCAAGCGGGCGCGACGACGATTGGCGCGCGCCCATTCATCTGCTGCGCGAGAGCGATCGCAATCTCTATGTGCGTTTGGCGCGCAAGATGCTCAATCATCTCTATCGCATCGGGGTCACGGAAGTGCGCAGCATGCTGTCGAGCGGCGATTCCGTCAGCGTCACCGGGGAGACGGGCGAGCAGAATGTGCCCGGCCCGCGGCGCGAGATCGATCACCTGCTCGCGAGCAGCGACCGCCCCTTCGAGCTGGCCGCGAAGCACTTGAGCAGCAGCGAGATGCTTTCGCGCGTGCAGCGCTGGATGCAGGAGGACAAGGCCGGCTTCTTCATGAACACGCTCCACAATCCGCGCTCCTCGTTGCCGGAGATCGCGGATGCGGTGCGGCGCTTTCATCACTTCGTCGCCGACGGCGCGGGCCTGCCCGAATCGACGCGCAAGAGCATACGCGTCTCGCTCTGCCAGCGCTTGCTGACCGAGCAGCTCGACTTCGTTCGTACCGCCAAGGACTATGTGCGCATCGCGGACTTCATCGAGCTGGTCGATCGCATGATTCTGCCGGCCGGAAGCCACGGCAAGCTGGGAGGCAAGAGCGCCGGGCTCGTGCTCGCGCACAGCGTGCTCAATCACACCCGCGACCCCAAGCGGCCGGTGGGGGAGATCAAGATTCCGCGCACCTGGTATCTGGCCTCGGACGGGCTCTCCGATTTCGTGGGCTACAACGACCTTCAGGATGTGATCGAGCAGAAGTTCAAGGACATCGACGAGATCCGCCATGAGTATCCGAACATCATCCAGCTCTTCAAGAATTCGCCCTTCCCGCCGCGGGTGATCACCGGCCTCTCGGTGGCCCTCGACGATCTCGGGGATGTGCCCCTGATCGTGCGCAGCTCGAGCTTGCTCGAGGACCGGCTGGGGACCGCCTTCTCGGGCAAGTACAAGAGCCTCTTCGTCGGCAACCAGGGGACCAAGGAAGAGCGCCTCTCGGCGCTGCTCGACGCGATCGCCGAAGTGTACGCCTCCACCTTCGGCCCCGATCCGATCGAGTACCGACGCGAGCACGGGCTGCTCGAGTTTCACGAGGAGATGGGCATCCTGATCCAGGAAGTCGTGGGCACGCGCGTGGGCAAGTACTACCTGCCCGCCTTTGCCGGCGTGGCCTTCAGCAACAACGAATTCCGCTGGTCGCCGCGGATCATGCGCGAGGACGGCTTGATCCGCCTCGTTCCCGGCCTCGGCACGCGCGCGGTCGATCGCGTGCCGGACGATTACCCGATGTTGATCGTGCCGAAGCAGCCGCAATTGCGCGCGAATGTCGCCATCGACGAAGTCGTGCGCTACGCGCCCAAGAAGCTCGACGCGATCGATCTCGAGACGAACACGCTCGTGACCGTTTCGATTCGCGATCTGCTGCGCCAGTACGGCCGAGATTATCCGGCGATCGAGAATGTCTTCTCGGTGTTGCGCGGCGACATGCTCCAAAAACCGGTGGCGCTCATGCTCGATCCGGCCAAGGACGAGCTGGTTCCCGACTTTCGCGGCCTGGCCAACGAGACGCCCTTCATCATGCATCTGGGCAATATTCTCGGCATTCTTCAGACGCACCTGCGTACGCCAGTCGACATCGAATTCGCCCACGACGGTCGCGACTTCTATCTGCTCCAATGCCGCCCGCAGAGCTTCGCGGGAGAGGCCGCGCCCGCGCCGATTCCGCGCGATTTGCCGGCCGAGAATGTGCTCTTCTCCGCCAACCGCTATGTCTCGAACGGATGGATTCCCGACATCACTCACATCGTGTACGTCGATCCCGGCGCCTATTCGGAAATCGAGAGCCGCGACGACATGCTGGCGGTCGGGCGCGCGGTCGGGCAGTTGAACAAGCTGCTTCCCAAGCGGCAGTTCATTCTCATGGGACCGGGCCGCTGGGGCAGCCGCGGCGACATCAAGCTGGGCGTCAGCGTGACCTATGCGGACATCAACAACACCGCGATGCTGATCGAGATCGCGCGCAAGAAGGGGCAGTACCTGCCCGATCTCTCCTTCGGCACGCACTTCTTCCAGGATCTCGTGGAATCGCGCATTCGCTACCTGCCGCTCTATCCCGACAAGCAGGGAATCATGTTCAACGAGAACTTCTTCCTGAAGGCGCCGAATCTGCTGGCCGAGATGTTGCCGGGCATGGCCGGCCTCGCTCCCGTGCTGCGCGTGATCGATGTGGCTGCCGCCGCGCAAGGCAGGATCCTGCGCGTGCTGATGAATGCCGAGCTCGACGAGGCGGTGGGCGTGCTCACCACGCCGGGCGGTAATGCGGCGCAGGTGGAGGAGACGGCCGAGCAGACGCGCCACGAGCCGATCCAGTACTGGCGCTGGCGGATGGAGATGGTCGAGAAGATTGCGGAGGAGATGGACGCGCAGCGATTCGGCGTGGTCGCGTTGTATGTGTTCGGCAGCGTGAAGAACGGAACGGCGGGACCGGCGAGCGACATTGATCTATTGATCCATTTCCGCGGCAACGATCGCCAGCGGGAAGCGCTCGCGCTCTGGTTGGATGGCTGGAGCATCTGCTTGGCCGAACTGAACTACCGGCGCACGGGATACAAGAAGGACCGGCTGCTGGACGTCGAGATCATCACCGACGAGGACATCGCGGGGAAGACGAGCTACGCGGCCAAGATCGGCGCGGTCACGGATGCGGCGCGCGAGGTGATGCTGGGCAAGCGGGAACAGGAGACCGCGATCGAGGGCCGCTAGCGCCTGCGTGCACGCATGCGCAGTGGATCGCGCTCCTGAGGGTCGAGCATGTCGCTGCGTGCGGGGTGTGTGGTCGCCAGGACCGGAAGGCTTCCGCGGGGACGGCGCGCGCTTGAGGCAGTTCGCGCAGGGGGCGCGCGCCTCGTACGCTCGGCGTGTTGAACACCTGCAGCTCCTGAAGGCCGGGGCGTTCACGCCTCGCTTACGCCCCGCCGGGAAGCCTTCCGGTCCCGGCTCCCTCATTCGGCGCAGGCCTCATTCTTCGAGCGAAGTGGATCGCGATCCGTTGAGGCCGTTCGCTTCCCTCTGGCGGAGTGCTCGCATTTGGGCCACAATCCGCCACTCATGGACCCGGCAAACACCAGAGCCATCCGGCGAGTGGCGTCAGCCATGCCGGCAATGGAGTCGATCCCCGCGGGCGCGCGCGGTTTTCGCCCGATCATCTCTTCGCCGCGATCGCGGGATTCCAGGAAGCGCCGCGCCTCGATCCGTCGCTGTCGGCTCCGCGGATGCGTTTCGCGCGGATCTATGAAGAAGCGGGAGAAGAGGCGGGAGCCCCGCGCTGCTGGAGCGCATCGGGCGATGATCGAGGGACGAGAGATGAGATGAGCTTCGATCGAGCACGAACGCGACAATCGAGCGATGGGGACACCAGGGGCCTGATCGAGGACAGGAGCTCGCATTCGAGGGACGCGGGCCGGCAAGGAGCCTGATCGAGGACGCAACAGCATGATCGAATTGCGCAAGGTCTCGAAGAGCTACAACAAGGGCATGGTCAAAGCCGTCGACGAGCTCGATCTCGTCGTGGAGCCGGGCAGGATCTTCGGCTTCCTCGGACCCAACGGCGCGGGCAAGTCGACCACGATCAAGATGATCGTGGGACTGCTGAAGCCCGACAGCGGATCCATCTTGCTCGACGGGATGGACACGCGCACGGATGCCCTGCGCTGCAAGGCGATCACTGCCTATGTGCCCGACAATCCCGATGTCTACGAGCGGCTCACCGGCATGGAGTACCTGAACTTCATCGGCGATGTGTACGGGGTGGCGCGCAACGACCGGCTCGCGCGCATCACGCGCTGGTCGGGGGCCTTCGAGATGTCCGCCAACCTGCGCGGCCCCATTCAGAGCTACTCCCACGGCATGCGCCAGAAGATCGTGCTCATGGCCGCGCTCCTTCCCGAAGTGCGCGTGATGGTGCTCGACGAGCCGCTGGTCGGGCTCGATCCGCGCGCGGCCCGCGAACTGAAGGACGCGATGCGCGAACACTGCGATCGCGGAGGGACGCTTTTCTTCTCGACGCACATCATGGAAGTGGCCGAGAAGCTGTGCGACCGGATTGCGATCATCCACCGCGGCCGCCTGGTCGCGAGCGGCACGATGGAGGAGCTCAAGCGCTCGGCCGCGGGCCAATCGCTGGAAGCCATCTTCCTCGAGGCGACCGAATCATGAGCCGCCTCACCGCGCTCGTCGCCGTCGAGCTCAAGAATCACTTCTCGCCGCTGCTCTTTCTGCGTCAACTCCGCTTCGGCTTGCAGCGCCGCCGGGTGCTGCTTCTGACCGTCGTGATCATCGTCTGCCTGCTGCCGCTCTTCTTCATGCTGCTCCAGGGGCTGCATTGGCTGCACGCCGCCCTGCAGGCCATCGGCCAGCAATCGGCGATCGTCGCGATGGCCGTCATCGCCGGGCAGGTGCTGCTCTTCCTTTTCGGCTTCTTCTATGTGATCTCGGCCTTCTACTTCTCGCGCGATCTCGGGCTCCTCATTCCCCTGCCGCTGCGGCCGCGCGAGGTGCTCTTCTCGCGGCTCGCGATCGTGGTCAGCAACGAAGCGCTGATGACCGCGCCCGTCGTTCTCCCTCTGCTCGTCGGATACGGCATTCTGGATCATGCCCCGGTGGGCTATTGGGTCATGCTGCTGCCCGTCTACCTGCTGCTGCCGGTGCTGCCGTTGTGCCTGGCGGGGCTCCTCGCGATGGGGCTCATGCGCGTCGTCAACCTTTCGCGCCGCAAGGACGCCTTCGTCGTCGTCGGCACGCTCGCCTTGATCGCTGTGCAACTCTTCATTCAATTGCGCACGCGCGGGGCGACGGAAGACGCGCAGGCGGTCCTGAGGATCCTGACCGATGAGGACGGAATCGTGCGCATGATCGGGCGCAACTTCCCGCCGAGCGTGTGGGCGACACGCAGTTTGACGCAGGCATTTTCGTTGGGGGGCCTGGGCGAATTTGCGAAGCTGGCGGGAGTCTCGCTACTCGCCTTCGCAGGCCTGCTCGCGCTCGCCGAGAAGCTCTTCTACCAGGGAGCCATCGGCCTGTCGGAGGTCTCCTCCCGGCGCAAAGCGATGGCGGGAAGCGAGCTCGAGCGACGGATTTCCTCGGGGAGCCATCCCTTGCGCGCGACCTTCCTGCGCGAATGGCGGCTCATGAACCGTACGCCGATCTTCTTCCTCAATGGCGTGCTCGTGGTGGTGATCGTTCCGGCCGTGCTGCTCGTCATGATGAGCGCCGGATCGAGCGATCCCTTCGTCTCGATTCTCGCCAATCTCGGGAATCGTCATGCCACGGCCGTCATCCTGGGACTGACCGCGTTCTTTCTCGTGTGCGGCTGTTTGAACGGCACCGCTTCCTCGGCCTTTTCGCGCGAAGGCAAGCACTTCTGGATCTCGAAGACGATTCCGGTCGCATGGCGGACGCAGATCGCCGCGAAGCTGCTGCACGCCTGGCTGATCGCAGTGCTGGGAGCGTTCACCGCCGCGTTGGTCGCCTATCTGAAACTCAAGGCTTCCGTGCCCATCCTTCTCGCGGCGTTTCTGCTTGCAGTGGCCGCCGCGCTGCTTCTCACGCTCCTCGCCCTGCGCATCGACCTTGCGCGCCCGCGCCTGCAATGGACGAATCCGCAAGTGGCGATCAAGCAGAATTGGAATGTCTTCCTCGCGATGGTGGTGCAGTTCGGGATTCTCGGAGTGTTCGGTTTCGTGGCGCACTTCGCTTTTCAGGCGGGCATTCCCGGCACCGGGCTGTATGTGGCGTTGCTGGCGATTGCGCTCGCAGGATCGTGGGCGCTTTGGCGCGAGATCGACCGCTTCGCGGACAAGAGATATCCCGAAATCGAAGGGTGAGAGACGATCGCCGGGGAGATGCGACCCGGCAGCCGATCGGGCGAACGTCGACCGTGGAGGGGTGTATGGACGCTCTGTTCGCCTCGCTTCAACGGAATGTTCTGCGTTCGCCCTGGAAGACCTTCATCGTCGACGATCAGCGCCGTTGGCGAGGCATCGAGCTGTGGATGGCCTCGCGCGAGCTGGCGCGTCACATCGCCGCAGGCAGCGATCGACCGCGGATCGGGTTCATGCTCCCGACTTCCGGGCTCGCCGCGCTCACGATTCTGGGGATCCGGCGCCTGCAACGCACCATCGTGCCCGTGAACTATCTTCTGCCGCGCGCGGAACGGGACGCGGTGATCGCGCATGCCGACCTGGATGCGATCGTGACCGTGACTCCGATGATCGCGCGCTTCGGCGAGCTGCCGGCGGGCGTTCGGCCGCTGCTCCTCGATCAGATGCCGTTGGGCCGCCTGTCGCTGCGTCTTCCGCCAGGTGCGCGCAGGGCGTCCTCCGCGCGGTCCATCGCATCCCGCGCGCATCCCGATGACGATCTCGCCGCGTTGCTCTACACCTCGGGCACTTCCGGCGGGCCGAAAGGCGTGATGCTCTCCGAGGCGAACTTGGAGAGCAACATTCACCAATGCATCGCCTGGGCGGGTCTTGGACCGGAGGCGGTGTTTCTCGGCGTGCTGCCTTCGTTCCATTGCTTCGGATTCACCGTGCTCACGCTCCTGCCTCTGTATCTCGGCGCGAAGGTCGTGTACACCGCCCGGTTCATGCCCGGCCGCGTGCTCGAATTGCTGCGCGAGCACCGGCCGCGCGTGATGCTGGCCGTTCCGTCGATGCTCGGCGCGCTGCTGCGGCACGATCAGGCGAGACCGGAAGACTTCGCCTCGGTGAAGTACCTCGTATCGGGCGGCGAGCCGCTTTCGCAGGACATCTTCGACGGGTATCGGGAGCGCTTCGGCGTGACGCTGAACGAAGGCTACGGACTCACCGAGACATCTCCGGTCGACAACTGGTGCCGGCCCGAGGACCACAAACGCGGATCGGTGGGGCCGCCTCTGCCGGGAATCGAAGAGAAGATCGTCTCCGCCGACGGGATGCGTTTGGGTCCCGGCGAGGAAGGGGAGATCCGCATCAAGGGGCCGAATGTCATGCGCGGCTATTACAGGGATGAAGCGACGACCGCGGCCGCCTTCGACGAGGAAGGCTTCTTCCGCACGGGAGACATCGGGCACCTGGATGCCGACGGGCATCTCTTCATCACCGGGCGCTTGAAGGAGATGATCATCATCGGCGGCGAGAATGTCTTCCCGCGCGTGATCGAGGAAGTGCTGAATGCGCATCCGCAGGTGGCCGCTTCGGCGGTGATCGGCATCTCGGATGCGCATCGCGGAGAAATGGTGCTCGCCTTCGTGGAGCCGATGACGGGAGCGGCCATCGATCCGAACGCGCTGCGCGCCTGGTGCCGCGATCGTCTCGCGCCCTATCAGGTCCCGCGCCGGGTGCAAGTGATCGCGGAGCTGCCGCGCAGCCCCAGCGGTAAGATCCTGAAACGCGAGCTGCGGAACCTGGTCGATAGTGCCGTGCAATGACTCCGGCGGAATCGGGGTGCCTGCGCACGCGCCGATCTGCCCGCCGTCTTTCGGCGGCCGGCCTTGCCTGGGCGGCAAGCAGCATGGATATTCCTTCCCATGGCTCGCCAACTCGACAGCATCGTCGTCATCGATGTGGAATCCACCTGTTGGAGGAACGGCCGGTACGGTCCGGGTACATGGGTGACACTTCAGTCCGGGTACATAGGTGACAGT